>JAAUYH010064978.1_pt1 | contig 15124 bp, 22 predicted proteins | sample 7278061 | NCBI WGS metagenome assembly JAAUYH01 (sample SAMN14350203, study PRJNA611818) | marine sediment metagenome | isolation source: surface marine sediment (0.6m) | place: French Polynesia: Moorea | collected 2018-08
GGGGCAGGATCGCTTTTTGTCCGGACGGTAGAGCATTTCAGAATTGGGATCCCACCCTTCCTTCCGGTTTTGGCATGGTATAAAATATCCGTATAAAGCGGTCCATTTCAGCCTCGTTCCGTTTTCTCCCTTGCCCTAGTCGTTTTTGATTTCATCGCATGGCTCAATCCCGTACAGGTAGGATGCGAGACATCCATTGCACCGTTCCCGAGGAAATCCACGAGCGGCTTTCCCTGGCTGCGCATAACCGTGGCACGACGATGACGCAGCTTGTTCAAGACTGCATCTCTGGCTTAAACCCCCATTACCGTCCAGTGACCCCGCCTTCAATCGCTGATCGGCCCCGCCCTCGACGGAGCAACAATAAATTTACGGTTGCAGAGCAGTGCCTGATTTTGCAAGAAAAAATCTATGGGCTGCTGACTATTTATCAGATTGCTAAATTGTGGCATTGCAACAAAAGCACGATCGCCCGCGTGGTAAACCGTGAGGTTGGCTATACACAAGAAATCCGCCCGCGTAAGCTGCCGGTGAGTGTCGCCCAATGCGAGGAAATCCGAGAGCTGCTCATAGATGAGTGGCAGAGTCACAAAAAAATAGGGAAGCGCTTTGGAATAAGTGCTACGACTGTGTTCAGAATCCGTAATAAGCAAGGAGTCTATAGGTTATATGGGCAGCCCAAAGAAAGGTAAGGCGACTGCATCTTTCATGGTTGGCGAGCCAATCAACGCCCCGCTGCCTAAAAGTGCTCGTGACCTTGAGAAAGTGGTGCCGCTGCCACTGGGAAAGGATAGGGCTACGGGTAGAGACATGCCGGATCCAATGTTTGTCACGCTAGCCGAGATAGTCGATTACACCGGCATCAGTCGGCACGTCGTTAATTACATGTTAGGTCGAGGTCAAATTTCGCCCGAGATTAACGCCGACGGCAAATATGATTTTTTTGAATTCAACCGACAAATCCATATTTTCCGGGCAGAGCAAAAACAGGAGAACGCCACAACCTTAAACGATGCCAAGGTGCGACTGGCCAATGCTCAGGCGGAAAAAGTGGAGCTGGAAAATGCAAAGAGCAAGGGTGATTTGATCCCACTCGAACAGCATAAGGCTGCAATGAATGAAGCCGCGATCGCGTTCAATGATGTGTTTGAAAAGTTGGCAGCTGAGCTTCCAAGCGAACTGGCTAACACCCCAGACGAGGAACGGTCTATTTTGCCCGTTGTGGTGAAGTGGGCAAATAAGATGCGAAGAAAATTAGCAGAAAGGTTTGCCGCATGACGTTTACTTTCCTTCAAGGTTTAAGGCGATGGATGAGGCTGGTATTTTCCGTCCCCTTAGCTACGGGCTATAATCCCCCGCCAACCTACCCAAAACCACCGGCCCCACCGGCCCCACCGGTACCTCGACCGTAAGCCTTGGAGATAGTATGAGCCCTCGAAACCCGTTCAAGTTACTAATAGATAGCCTTCCTAGCTTTGGTCGATTGTTTCTTGTCATCGTTGGAGTTTCAGCCAAATCTGAATATAGACGCCCCAAACCAAAATCCTTTGACTCTCAGGTCTCAATGAATGAGTGGTTCAATCAGGTGCTAGACGCTTTGATGGTGGCAAATGCCTCGCCTGAAACTAAGGAGCTATATAACAGAGCGCTTGAAGAATATGGTGAGTTTATCCAGACAGGGAAATATCCTTCTGCAGAACTAAAACGCATGGCTGCCCGAAAGCTCAACATTCCCCCTCCAATCAGGCCGATCACATCTCCTGTTTTTACTCATACATAAAAGTCCTCTAGCAAAATGCACGCTCCCCAACCTTGGCCTGACCCACCGACTCATATGGGATATACACCACCACCTCCACCAATTTCAGACATGGTTAGCTCCGGCCCCCTCTCCTTCTCAATGCCTGATGGCCGGTCGCCTGAGGCATGGTTCAATCTTGTCCTAGACCAGCTTGCCTCCAGCAATCCGCTATGGGATCGCGTTATGGAAGAATATGCGAAATATATTGAATTCAAGACCTTGCCCTCAGAGGATTTGCAGAGCTTGGTTGCGGGGAACGAGTTTATTTCTATCCCCCGCCATCGGGGAGCCCCTTACACACCTCCACCTAAAAACACCGGCCCGGCTAGGCTGGCTTAGTCATGGCCTCTTTTGCCTTCCCGTCTTTTGATATTTTAGGGGCCGCGATCGCCCCTAAAGAGGTGTTGGCGATTGACGAGTGGGCTGAGCAGTACCGATACATCGGCAAGGGAACCGCTGCTAACCCTGGGCCTTGGGACAATGATCAAGTGCCTTGGATGATTGAACCTATGCACGAGGCTTCCATCTCCGAAGAAATCGTATTCGCTTCGAGTGCTCAGATATCAAAAACTGAGAGCTTAATCCTAAATACGATCGGATATTTCATTCATTACGATCCCACCGCGATTTTGTGCGTTTTGCCTGACTGGGATACGTGCGATGAGATTTCCCGCGATCGCTTTGACCCAATGATAAGAGACACCCCAGTAATGCGGGGGCTCATCTCCAAGGAACGTGCTAGCGCGGGTGACGGTATCCGAGGTAGTACTAAGCAAGTGAAACGCTTCCCCGGTGGCAGGCTCAACTTTGTCACGGCTAATAGTGCCTCGAAGCTAGCATCAAAGCCGATCCGGGTTGTGGTGATTGACGAGCTGGACCGCTGTCAGGTCAATTCTGAGGGTGACATTTATCTTCTCGCCCGGAAACGAACTGAGACCTTTCAGCGTAACCGGTTAATTATTCGTTGCAGCACGCCAACACTGAAAGAAGGCAGCCCCATAATGGATGCCTATGAGAAGACAGACCAACGGAGATATTTTGTTGACTGCCCCCACTGCCAGACTGAGCAGCAACTTGAGTGGAAGCAAGTGAAATGGGAAACGGTTGGCGAGCATCGTAATGTTTGGTATGAATGCCCTCACTGCTCCGCTCACTGGTCAGAGCGCGATCGCCGACATGCCGTCTCCGAAGGACGATGGAAGCCCACCGCCAAACCTGCTCCGGGGTTTGAACGGGTCGCTGGGTTTTGGATCTGGGCTGGGTATTCCTTGTTTACGACGCTTGAAGCAATCGTCCAAGAGTTTTACACGGCAAAAGATGACAAGACTAAGCTGCAGGTTTTTGTTAACACCGTCCTCGGCCAAACCTGGGAGGACCCCGACGCCGAAAAACTAGAGCACTCCGAGCTTCAGAAACGATGTGAGCCCTATGAGCGGAGCACCGTGCCGAAAGATTGCCTTGTGCTAACGGCTGGGGTAGATGTCCAGATTGATAAACTAGTCCTGGTAATTCGGGGCTGGACTAAAACCCTGGAAAGCTATTTGGTGGACTGGATTGAACTGTATGGCGACACCGCACAGGATCCGGTCTGGGAGCAGCTTGGCCAAGCGATCGCCCAAACCTTTAAGCATGATGCTGGGGTTGAAATAAAAATTCGACGTTGTGCGATTGACTCCAGTGCATACACCAATCGGGTTTACAACAAGGTTACCGAATTTAGGAAAAGGATCGGGATTGACTGCCTAGCCATCAAGGGGAACCCGTCCATCGATAAACCTATCTATAATCGACCGTCCAAGGTGGATTTGACGGTTAACGGGAAGCCCCGTCGACGTGGGATCTCGCTGTACTCAGTCGGGACGGGCAGCGCTAAAACACTCCTCTATCAGCGTGTGGAGATCGAGCCGGGGCTACCTTATTCCTACCACTGGCCACACCTGCCAGAAGATTACTTTTTAGAGCTGACCTCAGAGCGCAAGGTAACCCGCTTTTCGAAGGGCCGCGCCACCATGAGCTGGGAGCTAATCCCTAACCGGCGCAACGAGGTCTTAGACTGCGAAGTTTACAACCTGTTTTGCGCGGTCTCGCTCGGCATTGACCGCGCCTCCTTCAACTGGAAAGCGGTGGAAGAATCGGTATTGAGTGGAAAGCCAGATAACAAGGGCGATGCTGAACAACCGCGAAAGAATGACAAAGTCCCCAGTCGCAGGAAAAGATCAAGGCGAAGCGATTGGGCAACACGGTACTAATGGCAGACGTTATCGGCATTCCATCAGAAATTGCAGACGACAAGCCCACGCGCTGGGAAACAATGTTGGACAACTTTGAGCCCGGCGATTATGAATTGCTGTGGTTTATGAAGCCCACCACTGCCAGTCAGTTTACTGATACTTTTACGTCCGAAGCCTTTGGGGGTGGCTGGGAAACTACAATCTTTCTAAATACCAATAGCCCCACGTGGGAGTGGCAGCTCAAAGCGCGGGAAATCGAGACCCACATCATCACAGCAGTTGCCAGTGGCGAGCTATCGGTACTGGTTGTCCTGAGTGAGCTTGAAGCCCAACTGAACGCGGTTAGAGACGCCCTAACAGCGATAGGTCGCGGCGAAGTCGTTCAATCCTACTCAATCCGAGGGCGATCGCTTTCGCGTTTTAGTTTGAGCGAACTAATGGATCTTTTCAACCTACTAAAGCGAGAATTAGATGCAGAAAGAACAAGAAAGGGGCGAAGCTTTGGATATATTCACGGAAACTTTGGCCCTAGCTACAATCCTTACGTAGGCTGGTAAAGATGACGACAAGCTTCAACGTCCCACAGAATTCAATTTTCACTTGGTCCCTGCTTTTCACCGATCGCGATGCTGAGGTGCAAAGTATCTCTCAAGCAGCCGACGCTGTGGTAACCACAAAGACTCCCCATTGCTTTGAGGTCGGGAATTCGGTTCAACTCATCAACGTCGATTCATGCCCGGACCGCGATGGGTATTACACCGTCGCAACGGTCCCAGATGGCACGTCTTTCACGGCAGGCATTGATTCCAGTCAACATGGCCAAACCGCCGAGGGGGGGCTTGCCGTTAGGAATGTTGATTTATCCCTTCGAAGTTTTGGCGGTGAAGTTTACGGCAAAACAACTGAGACGCTAAATTTAATCCAGTCTGCCACCGCCGGGGGTCAATCGGGTGATAGTGTCTTGGTTTTTTCAAGCGCCTCTCAGCAACGTAATATTTTCCAGCCAGGGGACATCATTACGGTTTCGGACCTAGGGATTACTAACGCTACGGTATTAGCCGCTTCCGACTGGTCAGCGATCAACTGCTTTAACGAAACCTCGACTCAGACCGTCTCGATTAATCAAAACGTTTCCATAAGCACCAGTGGCGTCCAAGATTGGAGTGCTTCCCGCGATCGCGATGGGGAATATACTGTCTTATCAGGGACCATCGGAGCGACCAAAAGTCAAAATCAGGTTGTATTCACTGCTCCATCTCTAACAAGGGGAACCTATCAATTTAAGACATGGGAATTGATAGCGGGGGAACGCAAAGTTTTACAGGAAGGTACCATCACCTATGACTGAAACGATCTACCAACTTGATCAAACAAACACCGTAATTTCTTCGGAAAAGTTTCAGTATGTCCCTGTTGCGCTTGCCAACCCTGAAACCGTCTTAAACGTTGCGGTTGAGCTTGACACGATCACCGCATTAAGGGCTTTGGATACAACGGGGCTTGCCAACGGGACCTCGCGAAAAGTCAAAGGCTATTACACTCCCTATGATGTGGCGATGCCCCAAACATTCTTTTGGGATCCAACCAGCACGGCCACCGATGACGGATTCTCGATAATCGAGCCCACCGCCGGGGGGACGGGGCGGTGGGTTTATCCTGTTGGGGAGATGCCTTTCCCCTTGAGCGCCGCCGGGGCAACTACAGGAAGCGATGCTACTCCATTCCTCGAAGCCGTTTTGGCTTCTGGTGCCCGCGCTGTCTTGGATGACGACTATCAATTTAACACCGCTGCCACAATTGCCAGCGGCCAGACTGTCTTGATCTATCACGGAGTTTCGCTAGGTGGCAGCTCCGGGATAACGAACGATGGGACTGTTATCTATATCGAAAGTATTTGGAGTGGGATTACTGGAAACGGCTCGTATCTAGACCTTGCGGGGGGCGGCTCACTCCCTGAAGGAGTCCCGGTATTGAGGGAAGGAGAAAATGCGCGGTTATATGTGGACCCCACTGACCGCTCAATCAAGGCGGTTTATCCGGGGGGCGTCACCGCCACTTTAGCGACTCCCAACGTTTACACGGCTTCCACTCAGGAAGGTTTACTTCCTTCTCCTTGGACATGGGCACCCGATTTCGACATTGGGTATGCCGCTACCTCAATCGACTACGAAAACGACATTGGGGACACTCTGAATTATTTTGTCTCTGAATCTGGGGATGACGCGACTTTAGACGGCACAAGTTCTTTAACGCCCTATCGCACGATCTCAGCCGCGATCGCGGCTGGGATAGCCGCAACCGTTGACGACGATCCGTTTAGCGTCACCGTGGTTGGAGGCACCTATTACCAAACGGAATGGGCACCCGGCACCGGGAGCGCCAACCGACTGCCAGAACGCCGAGAGTTTGCCTTGGTCGGTGTCCAGTCTGATGTCATCCTGACTAGTTCCCCTAAAAACATTTCTTGGACCAATAACGGAGATGGGACTTACACGGCATCGGTCGCCAACGTGTTTAGCGTTGTGGACACAAGCGTAAAAACGCCTATTGGGGATGTTTACGAGACGCTTGAAGAATATTCCTCGGTGGCAAACTTATTGGCGGGGGGCAACGGATTCTTTTCTGACAATGTCAATGTCACCGTAAAGGTCGGAAGGGCTCCTGACAGCGATATTCTTGCCAATGTCTCCGATTACAACGTCTGGAATAATTTCAGAACGGGGCCGCGATCGCTGCTTAAAGGGCTTCGATTTGCTGGTGTGCGCTTGAACCTGCAACCATCCAGCCCACTCTCAACATCAGATAACTTCCATCGATTGGACAACGTCCACTACATGGGGGTGGACAGCGATCCGCTGCAAGTTCAGGGCTCTACTAGTCCTGCGTTCACCTATGTCTACTCTCGACAAGTCAGGCTTTCTCGATCGCCTGCTGACGGGTTCAACTATAACAACCGAGTCCGGGGAATTGAGGAAAACTGCTTCTGTGAATTCGCCGGATGGAATACTCCCGGACCTAACCAAGGATCAACAGCGCATAATTCAGGGTGCGACATTATCCGAGTTTTTGGAACCTATCGAGACAGTCAGCAACCTAACATTGCCGACGTAAACGGGGCGCTAGGGTGGCAGATTAATTGCACTCTGGAGAACAACTTAAACTTGACCAACGCCACCGCTGGTACAGGTACAACCATGTGGTTTGATACCTGTACACTTATCCCAGGTAGCGGCCTGACCAACTTCTCCTCAACAGGAACGTTTTTCCTGAGGAACACTGAAGGATCGGGGGCTAACGTTAGCAACTACTAAAATGTCAGACTTCACCATCTCGATAGGCCGATCGGCGGTTATTCCGTTTGCTCCTTCTGGCGAAGTGGCGAATGGTAGCACGTTCATATTCACCGCGAAGTTGACTCGTTCGGGAGCTGCGGTGCTGACCTCAACAAATATCACCTTTGATTTTGACGCCAACACAGGCCAAGTTAACCTATTAGACAGTGACACCGCTGGACTTTCGGAGCGACGAGAATATATCTGTGATGTGCAGGCCGTTTCCTCAGCATCCGAAAACTATGTGGTAGCAAAAGGGACTTTTGAAGCCGTGACGCCAGTGAGGACAACATGACAGGCAGCATCGGCCCTGAAGCTTTTGAGTCTGGGATATTTCAAAAAAATGCGTTTGGGTCTGGAGTGTTTCAGTCGGAGGTATTTGAATCTGGAGTATTCTTGGAAGCCATCTTTAGTGAAACTCCGATTGTCATTGGAGATTTCAACGTTCCCGTATTCCATCTCAATGGGTTGATCTGATGCCAAATAGAATAAACACCTCAACCGATAATTGGAAGCTTAACCAAGGTGACATCTTTGGCGATGGCAAGGACGATGCCAGTTCAGGCAATGCCGGGGCGATTGTTTACGCTTCTTCTGCGGAAGGGCAAAAGCTCCCCACGGCAGCTATTGATGGGGACCTGCAAACAATCGACACCGCCGCCGAGGCGATCGCCACTGACCCCACCGCTAATACCACGGGAGACGCCTCCACTGGCTACTCTCAGTCATTCCTGTGGCGTTGGCTGATCAAGTTGTCCCAGATAATTACAGGGCGATTGCCTGAACTGGTCAGTGGCAGGATTCCCGTCGATGGATCTGGGGTTACTCAACCCGTGAGCGGGGCTGTTACGGTTTCAGGCTCTATAACAGCTAACTTGGGCACCCTTAACGGAGCTGCCACCGAATCGACTCTTGCCGCGCTCTCAGGGAAGATAAATGAGTGCGATTCCACTGATGCCAACACCTCAGCCGCTAACACAGCCGCCACATTTACCATTTCAGCCCCTGGAGTGGGGAACTTTATTCGGTTGAAGGCTCTTTATTTTGGATACGATGCACCGCCAACCGCAGGGACTCTTACTATTTCAGCTACTGGATTAACCAGCATTGTCATTCCTGTGACCAGTGAAGGCGCGGGATTCCTCCCTATGGCACTAAAAGCCCCGGATAACACAGCCGTCACAGTAACCCTAAGCGCTGGTGGGGCTGGGGTCGTCGGATACGTGGGGGCGATCTATGGGGCTTAGTGGGCTTTCAGCGTTATCTGCTGTCTCCGCGCTGGTAATCTCAGCCACCGGGGCAGTTATCACGCCCCCTTCTGTTGGAGCGTTTCAGCCAATAGACTCCAGCTTAGGAACTGTCCAGCTCCAAGCTAATGCAACGAATGACCACAGTGAAACCGCCGACCTTGAATTTAAGCTTTACCGAGGAACACTGGGCAGCGGCATTTTAGTAGATACCCAGGCAGACCTAGGGGTTGCCAATGGTGCATCGGGCCAAGTCAATTTTGCGTTTGCTAGTGGCCTAACCAATGCGGTCCCTGATCAGTTTTATTTTGAGGTTACGGCTTCAGTTGGTGCATCAACCTCCGACGCTTCGCAAAGCACAGGTGAAACCCCATTTCAGCGGTACCTTGCCAGGACCCAGAAAAACGGGGACTATTCTCCCACAGGGGCATCATCGGTAGGGACCCCCGCTTTCACGGTGGACACGGGGGCCAGCTATGTGGCGACGGGGGGCAGCTCCCCATTAACTGGCAGCGTCGTTGACACCTATTTGGTCTGGGTTGGGGACCTAACAACTTTCAGCTTTGAAGCTGAGGATCTAACCACGTTGACGGCTGATACTTTGCCGTCAACCCTAACCTCTCTCAATAAAGCTTTTCAGAACAATGCCAATGCTGTAGGGGGCACGCCTGCCATCCCTGCCAGCGTTGCCAACATGAATCAGGCTTTCTCAGGATGCACCTTACTTGACGGCACGATTGGAGCTATTGATCCAGCTGTTACGGGTTCAATGCGTCGTGCATACCGGAATTGCCCGAACCTGATCGGCAGTACGCCTGCCATTCCATCAGGCGTTACAAACCTAGAACGGGCATTTGAGAATGGTAGCTCCTTAAATGGCACGATTGGGGCGATCGGGTCTGGAGTAACTGGCTCAATGGCCTCAACCTATCGGCTTTGCACCAGCCTGACTGGCTCCATACCAGCTATCCCAGATGGCGTTACAAACTTAAGCAGTACCTTCCAGCAAAATACGGCGTTGGATGGAACGATCGGGGCGATCGGGGCTGGGGCTTCTGGAAGCATGGCTTATTTCTGCTTAGGTTGCGCTAACTTAACCGGATCCACTCCCTCGATTCCATCTGGAGCAACAAGCCTGCTTCAAGCTTTCAAGGGATGCACCTTGCTTGATGGAACCATTGGAGCTATCGGGTCTGGGTTTACAGGGACCATGCAGGAGGCTTATGCGAACTGTGTAAACCTGACTGGCTCTACACCAGCTATCCCCGCAGGCGTAAACAGTCTGAGTTTCGCCTTTGACGGTTGCAGTAGTTTAGACGGCACAATAGGAGCTTTTGATCCAGGTGTTACTGGGTCATTCTTTGTTGCATTTCGGAATTGTTCAAGCCTAACGGGAGGAACCCCGGCACTCCCTGTTGGAGGAAACAGCTATTATCTCACTTTCAACAATTGCACAAGCCTTGACGGCACGATTGGAGCTGTAAATTCTGCGATCGTTGCATCTTTCCAAGGATGCTGGAAAAATTGCCCCAATCTAACAGGGGGAACGCCAATTCTTCCGGCTGGAGCAAGCTCAATTCAGGATACCTTCTCGCAATGCAGCGGATTGTCTTACACAACGGGAACCCTATCAAATATTTCGACGAATATTATGAATTCTGTCCTGGCCTTTGGGGCTTACCCAGAAGCAGAAGTAGATCAGGCGTTAACTGACTTAGATAGTGCGGTCCCAGGGCAAATCACAAGCGCTATTAATGCCCCAAATTTTATTACAAACGGCACAAGTGCGGCCCCAAGTGCCACAGGTGACGCAGCGATCGCCGCTATCGTCGCTGACTTACCAGGATCCGTTATTGGGACAAACTAATGGTCGGCTATATCATCAATCACGTCACCCAGGATATTAACAAACTCGATTCCGATGGCATTCGGCTTAATATGTCGGGCGAAGTCTCTTATTTACTGCTTCAAGATCTGCTATCAGTCGCTGTATTTGCCGGGGGAAAACGATTTAACCCGAATCGCCCGCAGCGGCAAAATGAGCCGGACATAGATCAAGCGATCGCAGATAAATGGCCTAGATATCGGTTCGAAAATGCCATAGAAAGAACGCCTGCGGATTATTTGCAGGCGTTTCCAGGTACAGCAAGAGAAAGGTTGCTGAGGTTTTACCCCGACAATCCTGACGAGGTAGACGCGCTATTTCCCTAAGAGAACTCTGACACCTTGGTTATTTTTTGAGCCGCATCATAGGCATTTTGCACAGGGACACCCTGCCACACCAATCCCTCAGCATAGCGACGACGCCCTAACCCAAGCTCTACGTTAGACCCACGGTTTACAATAAAGCTATTGCAAATTTTGGAGAAAGTTAAAATGAATATCGAAGCTGTTAGACAGACCGCGATTCAAAATGGAAAGGATTATATCCGAGATTTAATTTTTAACCCCAAAATAAAAGAAGACGCCATCAGGTGGTATGAGCGCGATGTGAATATCAATGGGGCCGGAGTTGACGAGACATTGGGCCGAATTTTTAGCACTCAGCCTTTTAAGAAGTTCTTAGATTTAAAGCAGGCAGCCAGCTGATAAAACCTTGCAACAATAAAGCCCCTAGGAGCTTCCCTAGGGGCTTTATTGTTAGGGGATTACAGCTTTGGCTTTTCTAAAGTACTCACGGCGATCGGCTAAGCCGTTAGTGCCCCCATTGACTTTAAGAGTCACATCTTTGACCGTAACCAATGACTTATCGCAAAGAGCATTCATCTCATTCTGATGCCACCAGAATCCAGCGCTAGTGACTGGATAGTTGGCGGCAACATATTGGTGACCAAACATTACCCGCTGGTCATCAATATAATCAGCAAATGATTGGTAATTGTACCGCCCCGTTAGCTGAATCACGCCCGCTCCCTTGAAGCGCCTGCCATCTCCTGAATGGAAGTTGCCAAGGTCCGTGCGTCCTTCATAGGCGGAACCGTCAGCGATTTCTTCGAGCCATCGTAAGCCCCCACTTTCATGAGCCGTCTGACTTAGAAAGTGGCGGATCCGCTGTGGGGTGTTAATCTCAAAAGTCTCTAGGCAACGATTGAGGTCTTTTAAAAGCGATGGGGTTACCCTGTTTCCGTAAACAGCCCTGGCCTGATCAAAAGAGACAATTTGCTGTGCTATTTCTAGCGGTTGGCTTTGCTCTCAGTAATTCCACCTCACAGATCCGTATTGGCCGTTAAACCCGACACCATCGCGCATATCTACGTGAACGAACCCACGCGCCGCGCCATACCCAAGGGCGTCACCCCAGCGTGAGTCAAGCCAGTCCTGAAACTCATAAGTATCACCGCCAATAGGGTAAATGTCGGCGGCGTGGCCTTGGATGTGTTGCGAGTAGGTTGAGCCCCCTACAGCGAAATTAATCGCTTCGGGTCGATACCAAGATGTTACCCCTAGTGGCTTCCCCCATGCCTCACGGACCTTGTCTAACTCTAAAGCAAGCTTTAGCACTTGTTTAATCACATCCCCTTTCGGAATTCGGCGCGGATCCTGCTGGGTTACTTCGCCGACGGTGAAATATTTGGAAATCTTAGCGTTGTTATTGCTCCAGTCAATCGGCTGAGTGGGATCGTAGCCAGAAGGTCGCTGTGATTCTATTGCAGCAGAGCTTCCCTTTTCAGCTTCAATGTACCCAAATAGTTTTTTAAGTGGTTCATCGCCTTCCGGTCGAGGGGGCAGACCTTGAAGTTGACGCACAATATCATCAAGTTGAATGTCTGTGGCCTTGCGTGCAATTAAGTTGATTGCAGCTTCTTTTAAGTTGCTCATAGTTTTATTGAAAATCCTTCAGATGAACTATCTTTTTGGGTTGTTTGCGCCATCGGATCAACTACTTTTATTATTTGATCCACATTCCGCTGAACAACATCTTGTTTCGCGTGATTCACCTCCAATTGGGATGATAATGTTTGCTGAGTTTTGCCGATCGCATCTAGCCTCTCAATGATTCCGGCATCCTCCCCAGCCATAGCTCGCTGAATTTTTTCATACTCCGGTGCGGTCACGGTCAACACCTTGGCAAAGTCACCAGGGTTGGGCAACTTGTCCTCGAACGTCGTGAATAGATCCCCCACCGCGATCCGACCATCCTTGGCCTTGGAGTTGTACCATTTAGCTGCGAATCCTGCTCCTGCCATCGCAGCGGAAGCCACAGGCAATGCCTGTTCTTTGACCCAAGCCTTAGGGCCATCCGGCAACACCACCCAACCAGCAAACATTAACGCCCCTACACCGATGACAACGTGCTGAATCAGGTCCGACCTATTCAGCGCGGTTAGAGTATTGGAGTTAGATGAATCTTTGACATCTTTTACTTTCATAATTCTCCTTTCCAAACTTTGTCTAGGAAATCAAGATCGTTTTGAGAGGGATGAAACCCAATTCCTAGGCATTGGCGCATTTGCACATGCTCTGCTAGCTGAATGCTCAAAATCCACCATCGAATATAACGAATTATTGGCAAGCGTTTAATCATGTAGCCTCCCATTCTTCAGGGTTAATGTGTGGCGGTTTATAGTTTTCAATCACACCATTTTTGTTTACTTCAAAAATAATGTAATCACCGTAACCATCACTGCCATGACACAGGAAATCATCGGGGACATAGTAACCTCTCCATTTGGCGATTTTTTGGCGCTGCTTATCGAGGAGAAAGTACTCTCCTTGATCGCAAACTTTGTAATGAATATCAGCGGTTGTGCCTTGAGGCCAGTCTAGGATCAAGCCATCAGACAGCCTGATTGTTGGGGTCCAAAATTCCCCGCAAACATGTGGCATTAGAGTGCCGTGCGTATCCTCGACCCCATTTACATCTGCATCTTCCCAGTAACGCACGTTGGCTTGAACGCGCAAAAATACGGGTTCAATATCTATCTTGCTTATAATCTCAGCCTTAATCGCCATATTTTTAGTTCCTTGGGTTCATCCTATCTATTGCTTGTAAAACTTCACACCATCTGCCTTGCGAGTCAGGACTAGCCACGCATCGCGCAACCGTTCCAAAAATGACTCATGCTTGTGGCTCACGGGCCGCGCCACAACCCAGCGACCGTCAATGCAGGTTGAAGCGGAGCTTAGATTGTCGGCATCATAAATCACGCGATCGCCTCCTTAATATGTCAGGTCAATACCAGTCGCCCCCATTGGCCCGCTCTAGGCTTTCAGGGGTTGGCAGATAGATGGTTTCAGTTTCGGTAAAATCCTCCTCTTCGCTCCACCCATTTTCAAAAGCAGAAAACCCCTTAATCCCGTCAAATTCCAGCCAGATAGTCTTTTCATTCGTTGAACACCCTTCCCCGTCTTCGGTAACGCATACCTCAAAATCTACGCCTGCATTTAATAAGACCCAAGCCTTACCCACCCCTCGCTGTGCAGACCATGAGTCACGGTTCTTCCACTTATTCATGGGGACAATGGCTTGCTCACAAATCCGAATCAACAGCTCACGAGTGTAATCGGTCTTGATTGGCGGCTTATATTCCTTCTCGTACTTTTCGCAACCTGCCTGTGAGTTAAACAGAGTTCCATCAAAGGCTGCGTATACAATTCTCATTGTTCAAACCTTGCATAAATCATAGGGTGATCAGTCAATTGCGCCCACTCTTTAGTCAGTGGGTAAGTGTTTTGCTGCCCTTGGGGGCGTCCAAACACATTGCTAGCCCCAACTTGTGGAAAGAATTTGGAAACCAAAATGTAATTCCACGGGCCGTCGTAATCAGATTTTCGAACCCTGAAAGTGTTTTCCAGCTCTTGAAGGTCTTTAACCCCATCGCGGTCTGTATCCACTTTCGGGTTTCTGAGAGACAAGTCCCCGGCCAATACCGTAATGTAAGCCCGCTTGTAGTGGCGTTTCCTAAAGATCGCCTGCATCCGAGCAATCCCACGGGCGCGATCGCGGTCATTATGTGGAGGCGCGTGACAATTCCACAACTCAATAAACTCATCGTCCTGAGCGCGATGCACAAGCACTATCTGGGCCAACCCGTTTCGAAGTTGGGGGCGAATATTCCAGCCCCACGACTTTGATTTTATTAGCCGAAATCTGTCATTTCTCCAGCCCGTCATCAGGCCGCGCCCAATAATTGGGGTTGAGCCATGATGAACAAATCGGTATTGAGGCAGGATTTTTCTGTAGATGTCGCGGGCTTTATCAGACCAAACCTCTTGCAAATGAATAATATCTGGTTCAATTTGTGCAATCCGAACAGCAAGCGCTTTAGCTGGTTCCCTAACGCCCCTAGGATTCTTGTAAAACGGCCATATCGTAGGAATATGGGCCGCATTAAGCGTTGCTACTGAGATTCTTGTGAGCATGGGCTGATTAGCTCCCCAATAATGTTGTCTTTAATCATAATTTGCTGCATGGCATCTAACAGCAATTGCTCTAACTCCTCTTTGTCTAGCTGACTGACTCCTAGCTTGTAAGTGTTTAAGTTAAAATTTTGCTCCATCGACAGGTTAAAA
>JAAUYH010037637.1_pt1 | contig 15123 bp, 12 predicted proteins | sample 7278061 | NCBI WGS metagenome assembly JAAUYH01 (sample SAMN14350203, study PRJNA611818) | marine sediment metagenome | isolation source: surface marine sediment (0.6m) | place: French Polynesia: Moorea | collected 2018-08
CACAAATGGGGCATTAAGCTAACAGAGGTGCAAAGGCACATTTTGCGTTTTCTTGGTTCGGCCTGCCAACAATATTATTTACTGTGTTGAGCTACCTGCTGAATGTAGGATAAGGTGTGACATTGCCCTTCTAGAGGAATGTTCAGAGATCCCGGAAACTGCAAGGGAAGCCTTGAAAGAAGTGATCAAACTTAATGCAGTAAAGGCCCTAACCCATACCACAGGGCCTCAAAGAAGGATGCACTGATTGAATAGTCAAGTCCCCTTCTATTTGATCTCCATCAACTTACTAATCAGAGCGATTAATGATTTACACATCAATTTTGCTGAAAAGCTTGCTGGTGGAGCCTTCTTCAGAGGGTTTCCACGATAAAGCGCGCTCCCTAGTAAGAGGATGCTATTTATCTAGAGGAAGGTTAACCCATGAAAGCCCTGCCCCCCTATATCCCCCAACATTTGGACCCTAAAGCGCAAATCATTCCATCGCCACGCCATAAGATGGCCCTGGCGCAGCTAAACGCCCCAGATAAACAAGAAAATTTTATTGATAAATTAACCCAACTCAATAACAGAACAGCGTTTAACATCATCCTAGAAAAAGTATGGCGGCATTGTAGTTGGGAACGATATCCCATTAGTCTGCTGCGAATTGATATTGATGATTTTCAAGTCTTCAAAAATACCCATGGGTCGTTAGCCGGAAATTTGCTGGTTCAGCATATCGCTACGGTGCTTACGGATTGTCTGAATCGATCAGAGAACTTTATCGCTCGATTGGGAGAAAATCAATTTGCGGTGCTCTTGCCCCATACTCGACAGGCAGGGGGGCAGAAAATTGGCGAGCAGATCCTGTCTTTAGTTCGACAACTTCCCTACCTACCTACCCAAGAGCGCCAGCATGCTTCAGTCAGTATTGGCCTCTTAACCGTCTCTTCCGGTCGAAGCGCTAGTGGGAAGCCCGCCCAGCATCTGCTAGAGGTTGCTGAACACGCCCTTTACTGGGCCAAAGAACAAGGCCAAGATCAACTCGTGACTGCTAAGGCGATTGGCCGGTGGAAAAGGCGAAGGAAGCGTCATTGGGTAAACAACTTAGCTCACCTCCTCTACCAGGTCGAATAGGGCCCCGATTGACTGACAAAAAGTTCATTATGTGGGTTGGGTAGAAGTTATGAAACTCAACGCCAGTAATGGTTTTGATGCGTAACGCGCCAAATCCGAGGGGTCTGGGGCGCTATCGGCGATTAGAATCTGCACCATTTTAGTGGCGCCAGTCCACTACCCATGTCAATCAAATTAGACTTTTAGAGGAGGCCACGCTTTACCGTCCGGTTATCATCACCAGTAGCCAAGGTGCTGTTCCGCCGATTTTTCTAGGCTCATCATCAGCTTTTTGTCTACCATCCTTGTTTACATGACAGAGTCTGTAAAACCGATGCAAACACTCAATGCTTCATCTCCAATCACCCTTGGCTGCCAACGCATCTGGCGCTGGCGGGGTTGGCGGATTCGCTACACATTCATCCGGCCTGACAACGAGGCGGCGGCCCATGCCGCCCCCATACTGCTCCTCCACGGATTCGACTGTAGTCTGGAGCAATGGCGCCATAATCTATCTCCCCTCAGCGCCCAACATCCCGTTTACGCTATCGATTTACTCGGGTTTGGCAGATCGCAAAAGGCGGCTTCCCCTTTAGACGCAAACCTCTGGGCTGAGCAAGTGTATGACTTCTGGCGCGCCCTGATTGGGCGTCCTGTGATTTTGCTGGGTCACTCTATGGGCGCCTTAGTGGCGGTGTCGGCCGCCGCCACTCACCCCGACATGGTGGAGCGGTTAGTAATGTTGACTTTGCCTCCAGCCCGTCAAGAAATGTTGTCCGGATGGGTTCAATCGGTCGCCATGGCCATGGAGAGAAAATTTTCTTCGCCGTTGCTTATCCGCCCTCTGTTCTACTTCGCACGTCGGCCCAAATTTATTCGCGCTGTGATGAAGGGGTTGTATATGCAGTCGGAAAAGGCGGATCAGTCTGTGGTGTCTATGATTGTTAAACCCACTCACGACCGGGGGGCGGCTAGAACCCTCTGTTATTTGGTGAAATCGAAGACAGATCCTATTTCCAGCCCGATTTCCCAAGACCTCTTGGCTAAAGTGAGTGTCCCGACGCTACTAATTTGGGGAGAAAAAGACCGCGTTATCCCCTCAACCTGGGGAAGAAAAATGGCGCCCATGAATCCCCTCGTGAAGCTGGTTGAACTCCCCGATAGCGGACATTTTCTTTACGATGAAATTCCTGAACAGGTGAATTCTTTAATTTTGGACTTTAGCTCTCCTTCTCATCAATTGGGGGAAGGGATTGGGGGATAAGGACTGTTCCAGCCTTTTCTAGGCTTTTCCAGGCTGTTCTGATCTACAAAGGAAAGGCTGTGCCAGTTGTTAACATACCTCTGCGACGTCTGCCTTGTTCCTTAATCAATCGGCGCGATCGCCACTTGCGAATGGCGGCGGCCTCCCGTTGAATCGGAGTTAGATAGCCATTCATCGGAATCACATTTTCTTCTGGAGAAGGCGTTTGCTCGGCTGCTGCTTGGGTATTCATGCAGTCCGCCAAACTACTGAAATAGGGTTCTAAATCTAGCGTCCTTTGAATATCGTCAACTTTTTGATAGCGCTCATCAGCAGAAAATTTGAGCATTTTGTTAAGGAGTGCGGCAAAATGCGAACTAACCTGTACGTGAGAGCGCCAGAGAATCTCTCCAGTTTCCGGGGCGGATTCAAATTCAATCGGGGACTTGCCGGTCAACATAAACAGACAGGTTACCCCAAGTGCATAGAGATCACTTGCATAGGTAGGTCGGAGCGCCAATTGTTCTGGAGGGGCGAAGCCCATTGTTCCAACGAACTGAGTGGTCTGACTTTTCTGCTGCGGATCGTCAACCTGGTTAGCCAGATATTCTCGAACCGCGCCAAAATCGATCAAAACTAAGCGCCCGTCATTCCGACACCGAATAATGTTGGGGGGCTTAATATCCCGATGGATTACACAGTGGCGATGAACATACTTAACAACGGGCAGGATTTCTTGCAAAAACTGCTTGACCTTCGTTTCGTTCTGGGGCCCCGACCGACGAACTTCTTTACTCAGGGTTTCTCCCTGAATATATTCTTGAACCAGGTAGAATTCCCCTTTAACAGTAAAATAATCTAGAAGCATCGGGATTTGGGAATGACTCCCTAATCTTGAAAGAATTTTTGCCTCTCGTTTGAAGCGGACTTTAGCTCGTTCTAGGGAAACTGGATTATTGACCTTAGGGGAAAGTTGCTTGATCACACAGAGGGGTGATCCGGGCAAAAGAGTATCCTGGGCTAGATAGGTAACGCCAAAGCCTCCCCGACCTAGGAGTCGAATGACGCGATACCGGTCGCGAAAAAGCTGACCGCTATCGCAATACAGCTTTAGCCGAGGCGTTTGTCCAGTATTGGGGCTCAGCTCAGATAAATTTGGCGGGGAGTCCTTCATTGAGACTTAATAAGAAAAGGGTTTTTGATTATAGAAGGCAAAGATAATATCCAGGTTTCCGGAGAATAAAGCAATTTTAATTACTTCATACTTCTAGAGTTATTTTCTAGAGTTCTAAATTTAGCGTCTCATAGAGGTAGGGCTTTAGGGAGGAGACAAGGGAGCCTGTTTATTCCATACTTGTTTATTCGATATAGATTAGTCATATTTATGGTTTAAGCCTTCTTTAATTGTAATTGCCTCTCACGCTAAGAGACAGTAACTCCTGCCATATCCACTCTGGCGGTTGCTTATAGGTCGGGCAGATTAGACGGCTAAAGAAAAAATACAGAAATGAAACATCAACCAGGCATTGAATGATGTTGTCCGACGCCGACTATTCTACCTTGAAAAAAAATCTGCTTTAAGTTTTTGCTTGCATGAACTACGATTTTCTGCATTGTCGTCTCTTTAGTATGTCCGAGGACGACAACCTAGCCCATTGAATTTTGCATCACTTTACCTAATTTTTGCTTTTTTCAGGTATAAGGGGGTGTGGTTTAGGCATAGGAATCGGTCAATGACGGCCTCAATCTTGACCAACACAACTAGCCTGGAAGTCTTGGCCCAGCGAATCCATCTGTTTCTGGCGGATCAGGCGTCTGGCGCAACGGCGTTAAATATCCGCTGCGTTTTGAGCCGAGGCAAGTTGATGGTATTAGGTGAACATCCAAAGGAGATCCGGGTTGAGTCGGAATTAATGCTCCTGACTCTCAAGCAAGCCATCCACTTCCATCTACCTGAAATCGAGGCGCTTATCCTGGAGCCTGAGCGCCCAATCTCTCTAGATGAATTACCGGTTCAGCTTTATCTGAGGGTATTAGGGCAAAAGCGGCCATACGCCTGCCATCGCTTTTTGTGGCCATTGAAGCGGGCGAGTGGAGCTTTGTCTGAGGAAGGCTTGTCCGATGAAGGCTTTTCCAGTGAGGTCAGGGTTGAAAACGCCCCGCTTTACCCACAGTCGTCTAGTTCAGTTCAGTCTTCCCCCAGTGAGGATCCTCTCGATTCTGAAAACCTCAATTCTGGGTCTATTAATTTTGAGATCCTTAATTCTGAATCTGCAAATTCTGAACCCGTTGATTCTGAATCTGGGAACTCTGGACCCGTTGATTTTAAGTCTGTTCACTTTGCACCTATCAATTCTGAGTTCCTCAACTCTGAGACAGAGTTGGAACCTACACTTGGCGAAAATAATGCTAACTCTAAGTTGATAGAGACGTTTTTGTTTCCCCGATGGCTGAAGTCGGTTAGTCAACAATTATTGGGAGTTCCCCGATGGATGATTGGCGGAGTCGCTGGGGTTTTCGCCTTGGGCGGCGTTGTTTATGGACTGAGTGGTCCATGCGTTATCGGGCGTTGTGAGCAGTTATCCACCGCCCAAACCTTGAATCGCTCCGCCCTAGCGCTGTTGTCGGAACAGCCTTCCCCTGAAGATATTTTGGAAGCCAACCAAGAGCTTAAGAGGGCAATTAAGCTGCTGACGTCTATTCCATCTTGGTCTCGTCTTCACGCTGCCGCCCAGTCTGATCTGAGCGACTATCAGCAACATAGTCAGGCTGTGGAGCAGTTAATAGAAGCCCAGAAGCGGGCTACGCTAGCCTCTCAGAAAAGTCAAAATCCCCCCCATCCGATTCAGCATTGGGTGGGTGTTCGGATGCGTTGGCGGCAAGCGATCGCGCTCCTGAAACAAATCCCCGAGGATAGTTTGGTCTATGAATTAGGCCAGAAAAAATTGGCGGAATATAACCAAAATCTAGCCGAGATTGAAGCTCGGATCCAAGCAGAGCAGGCCGCGGAATCTACCCTGGATGGCGCTAGGCAAACCGGACAGCTCGCCCTCCATCGCACCGAAACAGCAGACTCTTTTCCGGGTTGGCAACTTGCCTATAAAGATTGGCGAGACGCCGTAAACAGCCTGCAGCGGATTCCCCAGGGCACCATGGCCTATGATGAGGCCCAAGAGTTGCTAGCGAATTATCGCCGCTATTCCGCGATGGCTAGCGATCGCACCCGCCAAGAGCGCATTGCCGAGCAGATTTATAATCAAGCCCAAAATTCCGCTCACCAAGCGCGAGATTTTGAGCAGCAGAACCAATGGACGCTGGCGGTGACCCACTGGCGAAAAGCCCTAGCTCAAATTCAAAAAGTTCCCTCAAGCTCCACCATCCATGCAGACGCCCAGGCTTGGGCGGCTCCCTATCGGAACGCCCTCAGTCAGGCTGAAGTCAATCTCCGAACAGCGATCGCCCTGCAGAAAGTTGAAAAGGAGCTGAATCAGGCTTGTGGCGGCGCGCCCCCCATCTGCCAGTACATTCCTGCAGCAAGCAATATTCGAATCAATGTCGCCGCTGGGTACGACTACGCGATTGAACAATCCATGACGCCGCCGCCCTTAAGGGGCAATACTAGTCTGATCAATCCCACCATTGCTCAACAGGCCAATAGCCTCCTCCAAACCATTGCAACAGTGGGCGTCAACGCCCAAATGCCGATTGAACTATACAATTCTCGGGGACAACTTTTGGCCCGCTATGTTCCGAGTTTGGCGGGGTTTGTTAAGCACTAAAGAATAAGCTGCGCGGCTTGATTAAATGCCTGCCGACAAATGGCCCAAGTGACTAAAATCGCCGTTAGCAAGGTCGAAAAGGCCAGCATAAACATAATGATCATCTGGTAGCCTGCCGCATTGAGGGGACTCACGCCGCTCATCAGTTGGCCGGTAATAATGCCCGGTAGGGTCACGACGCCGACGACCATCATGGCGTTTAGGGTGGGAATCAGTCCGGCTTTGACGGCTTCCCGGCGGTACTTCTGAATGGCTTGGTCGGGGGTTGCTCCCAGGCTCAAGTGGGTTTCAATTTCCAGTCGGCTATTTTGCAGGGAGCCCACCAATCGTTCTCCGGCGATTGAGGCGGCATTCATGGCGTTACCCAACACAATACCGGCTAGCGGAATCACATATCGGGGCTCGTACCAGGTTTCTGGGCGAATGACCAATAGGTTCGTGTAGGCCAGGGTTAAGGCGGTGCTGGTGAGGAGACAGCCCCACACCATGGGGAGGAGGCGGACCATTTTCTTGCTGATGCGGTTGCGGGCGACAACGGCGGCAATGGTCAGCATAATCATCAACACTGCCAGAACCGCCCAGGGATTTCTCCATTCGAAGACCACCGCCAGGAAGTACCCCACCGCAAAAAGCTGCAGAACCGTCCGTCCCGTTGCGATCGCTAAGTTCCAGGTCAACCCTAAGCCTCGCCAGCTAGAGAGTCCCATCGCCGCCGCCATCAAACCCAACGCCCAAAGGAGATCCAGTAGCTCCAGCTCAATCATGCTTATTCATTAGCTATCAACTTGAAGTGGGAAATCCTCTCTGAAGGAGAATACAGGAGTCAGGAGCCAGAATCCAGCGCCATATTGCCTTCTGCCTTCTCCTAATAAACAAAATCAAATTTGGCTTCAAAAGAGCTGATTGTCTTTCAAAGGGCGACGATTTTGTTTTTTTCATGTCTAACGGGCATTCCCAATGTCCGTAGGGAGCTGTATTCTGACTCCTGACTCCTGACTCCTGACTTCTGTATTCCTGACTCTCCAAATTTGTCGACTCAAATCAGACCTCATTCACCTTTTGTGACTGCCTTAACCAAAAATTTTTTTAAAAACTTCATCATTATGAAGACTTGAGAGAAGATGATAGGCAGGTTTTGCCAATCATTTGGCGAAACTCCCTTAGACACTTTAATCCCTTGGTGTGAGCGAGTGAATACAATTCCCCCCGTTGATCTAGGTCAGCAATATCAAACCATCAGTGAAGAAGCCAATGCGGCTGTGTTGCAGGTACTGGCGTCAGGACGATATATCAATGGCCCCATGGTCGAGGCATTTGAAGAACAGTTAGGGCGATATATCGGCGCTGATTATTGTATGGGCTGTAATTCAGGGACGGACGCCCTATTTTTGGCCCTTAGGGCGCTGGAAATTGGTCCTGGCGATGAGGTGATCACCACCCCGTTTACGTTTATCGCCACCGCTGAAGCCATTAGCGCGGTTGGAGCGACGCCGATTTTTGTGGATATTGACCTGCAAACCTATAATTTTGACCTTGAGCAGGTGGAAGCGGCCATAACTGAACGCACAAAGGCGATCATTCCGGTTCATTTATTTGGCCAGCCCGTTGACATGACCCGACTAATGGCGATCGCTGAAACCCATAATCTAAAGGTGATCGAAGACTGCGCCCAGGCGGCTGGCGCGGCGTGGGCCGGTCAAAAAGTGGGCGGTATTGGCCACATCGGCTGTTTTAGTTTCTTTCCCACTAAGAATTTGGGAGCCTGTGGCGATGGCGGCGCAGTGACCACCAATGATCCTGCCTTAGCGGACGCCGTTCGGATGTTGAGAGACCATGGCAGACGCACGGGCTATTATCACGAAAAAATTGGCGTCAATAGTCGCTTAGACGCTCTTCAGTCCGCTATTCTCCAGGTTAAACTTCGACACCTCGACGCCTGGAACGCGCAACGTCGGACTGCTGCTGACTACTACCAAAAGCTTTTAGCTCAATTGCCTAACGTCGTTGCGCCAATAGCAAGTTCAAACAGTCAGCATTCTTGGAACTACTACACTATTCGCCTGACAGCAGAGGCTCTAACAACGGATAAAAAGAACCCAGGCCAATTGCGGGAGCAGGTTCAACATCAAATGCGCCAACAGGGGGTAATTTGTATGGTCTATTATCCGATTCCCCTTCACCTACAGCCGGTTTACACAAACCTGGGTTACCCGCCCGGAAGCTTTGCCGCTGCCGAACAAGCCGCACACCAAGTCCTCTCATTACCGATGTTTCCTGAGATATCAACCGAGCAACAAGAAAGAGTTGTGTATAGCCTCAAAGATTGTTTGATTCAACTGGCCGCTTAGAAATTTGCGTAAAAATAATGTCCCATTCAAGGCAGTGTTTGGATGGGCGGATGGTTGAATGGGACGTTAATTTTACGCAGGTCTCTCAGGAAATTGATGGATTTCCGACTTCGTGGATATGACAGAAAGTGCATGTATACGGTCGCCCCATCCCCCCCTAATGAGAGGATAACTTCCTCAAATTCTTATCATTACTTTATATTTTTGGTTCATATATCTGAACAACTTGTAGTTTTCTATACTATATTTAAAGAGATAACGGATCCGAATTTTTTCCGAAATCCTTTGTCAATAGGCGGTCAACGATATTCTTTAAAATCCGTTAAGCGATTAGGATTTCGAGTTTTCAAGACTTTAATCGTTAAGTTTTGTTTAGAATTTTGGTTTCGTTGTTCTGTTCTTATTCCAGTTTCTGGCGTGGGAGGTCTTTGAGAACGTGAATCAGCCCCAACCTGCCCAGTTGAGGCGCTACGATCCAAGCGCTATTGCCCGTTATTATCGCCGACGCCCCTGGCGAGTTATTTGGCGGACTTTGCAAGTCGTTTGGCTGCTTAGCTCTTTCGTTATTTCAATGCAGTTAGACCGACTGTGGGGTAAGGAAGAAGCCAATAAGCTGAAGCGAGCAAACCAACTCAGAATCACCTTAACCAAACTTGGTCCCACATTCATCAAGGTTGGACAAGCCCTTTCAACCCGACCTGATCTAGTTCGTCAAGATTTCTTGGCCGAGCTGATTAAGCTTCAAGACCAGCTCCCTCCCTTTTCCAATAGAATCGCTGCACTCACCATTGAGCAAGAACTGGGTCGGTCCCCCGAAGAAATATACAGTTACCTATCTCCCGAACCCGTCGCGGCTGCCAGTCTGGGACAAGTTTACCAAGCTCGTCTTTACACTGGTGAGGAAGTCGCCGTTAAAGTTCAACGCCCGAATTTAATTCCGGTGATCGCTTGCGATCTGTTTCTGATGCGCTGGGCGGCTAGCTGGTTATCACCAATCTTACCGCTGAATTTGGGCCATGATTTGACCCTGATCGTCGATGAATTTGGCCTTAAGCTGTTTGAGGAAATTGATTACCTCAATGAAGGACGCAACGCTGAGAAGTTTGCCGACAATTTTCGCAATGATCCCAAGGTCAAAGTTCCCAAAATTTATTGGTCTTACTGCAGTGGGCGGGTTCTCACCCTTGAGTGGATTGACGGCTTCAAATTAACTGACACAGAACGGGTTCGGCAGGCAAATTTAAGCACTGACGATCTGATTGAAATTGGTGTGAGTTCTGGTTTACAACAGCTCCTAGAATTTGGCTTTTTCCATGCCGATCCTCATCCTGGCAACTTGTTTGCCATGCCTGACGGTCGAATGACCTATATTGACTTCGGCATGATGGATCAGTTGGAACAGGAAACTAAAGAGACGCTAGTGGACGCTGTTGTCCATTTGATCAATCAGGATTATCAAAATGTTGCAGAGGACTTTATCAAGCTGGGTTTCTTAGCGCCAGGAACGGATATAACCCCCATTGCGCCCGCGCTGGAATCTGTCCTAGGTGAAGCGATGGGGGCTAATGTGGGAGATTTCAACTTCAAAACCATCACCGATCGGTTTTCTGAGTTGATGTATGACTATCCCTTCCGCGTGCCTGCTAAATTCGCTCTGATTATCCGTTCTCTGGTGACTCAGGAGGGGTTAGCCCTTAGCCTCAATCCAGATTTCAAGATTGTAGAAATTGCTTATCCCTATGTCGCTCGAAGATTACTGATGGGCGAAACGCCATCTTTGAGACGCCGCCTAATTAATGTCCTGTTCAAAGACGGTAAGTTTCAGTGGCAGCGACTGGAAAACATGATTACCATCGCCCAAACGGATGGTGACTTTGATCTGCTCCCCACAGCCAGTCACGGCTTGCAATACCTATTATCCGATGAGGGGCAATATCTGCGTCAGCAGTTGCTCATTGCCTTGACCGAAGATGATCGGTTGCACACTGAAGAGGTGCAACGGTTGTGGAATTTGATCAAGGCTGATCTGAGCCCATCTCGGGTGTTAGGCGCGGCCTGGGGCGCCTTTTCAGATTTTTCGATGGAGCAGGCCACCGCCCTAGTGACGCCGATGGCTGGATTAGCGGCTGTTTTTCAGGGGCAGCCTTCCCGTTAGAGAGTTCACTCTCCCTCTATAATTGGACTGTATTAACTTTTTTTACGAAAAAAGTCCGAATTTAGAGGGAATGCTCTGTGTACTTCAATCCTCCTTATATTCTATTTTTAGCTGGCTTCCTAGCGGCGATCACATCTGGCGCAGCCTTTAGCGCAACACTGCAACAATCTGTTCAAACTTGGGCCGATAACGACGACTCTGAAAAACTGACCAGTTTAAAGGGGTTGCAACTGAAAGTTCCGTTCCTGGGTATTTGTAGCGGGACAAGTATATTCCTCGCGGCTGGCATACAGATTTTCGGTTTGCCCTCTACTTTGGCTTACCCGGGCGGCATCGGTTTAACCCTATTCAGCGGGTTGCTAATTTGGACTCAATTGGCTAAAAATTTAACTATCTTAGAACAAGGCGGCTCGAAAGCGCTGGATCTCGACAGTTTGTAGATTGTTTTGTCAGACCTCCCCCTCCAATGGCAAATAGCTCCACCGACTGAAATTCCATCGGCATGGGTTGACTTGGTGCGGCGACATGCGGGTCTACCCGCCGACTCAACCCCCCATTACGCCGCCCAGCTTCTTTGGCGGCGGGGTATCTGTGATCCAGAACAGCTCAAAGGATTTCTAAATCCAAAGCACTACTTACCCGCCAGCCCGTTTGAGTTTGGTCCAGAGATGAATCAGGCGGTGGATCGGCTTCAGAAAGCCCGTGAGCAGGGTGAGAAGGTGGCCATATGGGGGGACTTCGACGCCGATGGCGTCACAGCAACTGCGGTGTTATGGCAGGGGTTGGGCGAGTTTTTTACCCAACAGGACCAGCTCTCCTATTTCATCCCCAATCGCCTGACGGAATCCCATGGGCTGTCCATCTGTGGGATTACCCAATTGGCGGAATTGGGGCGCCAGCTGATTGTCACCTGCGATACTGGCAGTGCTAACTTGCAGGAAATTGAGTACGCTCAGGCATTAGGGATCGATGTGATCATCACCGATCACCACACGCTACCGGCTGAACGCCCGCCAGTTACAGCCATTATTAATCCCCGGTATTTGAAGCCCAGCCATCCTTTAGCCCACCTATCCGGTGTGGCGGTCGCGTACAAACTGGTTGAGGCGCTTTATCAGACTTTCCCTCAATCACCCCAGCGACCATTGGAAGATTTATTGGATTTAGTCGCCATTGGGTTGATCGCCGACCTGGTTCAGCTAACGGGGGATTGTCGATATTTGGCTCAGGTTGGCGTCCAGCGCCTGCAGCGCCACTTGTCAACCCAGAAGAAATCAAAAGCCTCTCATCGACCTGGGGTGGCGCGTCTGCTGGAACTGTGCAAGCGCAGCGGCGATCGCCCCACCGATATTTCGTTTGGCTTGGGTCCTCGAATTAATGCCGTTAGTCGGATTCATGGGGACGCCAGCTTCTGTGTTGAGCTACTGACCAGTCAAGACCCGTTACGATGTCGCCAGTTAGCGGAAGAAACTGAATTAGCCAATGCCCGTCGCAAGGTGTTGCAGAAGGATCTTTTCCGCCAAGTTAGCCAAAAGCTTGAGCAGATTGATTTATCCACCACGCAGGTGATTGTGCTGGCCGACACCCAATGGCCGATTGGTGTTTTAGGGCTAGTGGCGGGCCAAGTATCGCAGCAGTATGGCCGTCCCGCCATCCTCCTGACAATCGACCCCGCCCCGTCTGAGTCGGGTTGTTTAGACCCCCAATTCGCCAGAGGGTCAGCCCGGTCAGTGAACCAGATTGATTTATACCAGTTAGTTAAAGACCAATCTCACTTGCTCCACAGTTTCGGGGGGCACCCCTTCGCCGCTGGTCTCAGTCTCCCGGTTGAAAATATTCCCTTGTTTGTCGAGGCGATTAATCGTCAGCTCAGGGAGCAGCAAATGTTGGGGGAAACTGTTAACCAACCGGTGATTGCAGCCGATTTAACCGTGAAGGCGGGGGAGTTGGGGCAAGCGCTATTTCGAGAGCTAAAACTCTTAGAACCCTGTGGGATGGGAAATCCTACGCCGAAATTATTGCTTCAGAGCGTGTGGTTTGAGAAAGTCTGGAACCGCAACATTAAAGACTGGCGAGGCGGCAAGCTGTCCTATATCAAAACTGAATTTGAGATTTGGGATGATTCGGTTGATGATGGATTCCCTGGAGTTTGGTGGGGCCATTACAAGGACGATTTACCCGCCGGACGCTGTGATGTTATTGCCGAAATTGACGTAAACACCTATCAAAAGCGCTACGAAATTCGCCTGCTTGCAGTCCGTCCCGCCGCCGCCAGTCCAATCCCTCAGCGCCCCGTATCGTCGATTGATTGGTTGGTTGACTGTCGACGGCAGGAGGAAACTTCCGCCACAGCGTCTGCTTTGGCTATGACTCAATGTCCCGCCAGTTGGGATGACTTACAGCCCTGGGTTACACAAGCGGCTCAAACCCAACAACCCCTTGCGATCGCCTATTCGCCTCCCCCCAGTCCCCCGCCCCAAACGGTCTGGATACAGCTATTAGGCATCGCCAAGCACCTGGCTAGAACGGGTAAAACCGCTAGCTATCAACAGATTCAGGAAAAGTTGGCCATTGGCGATCGCACCCTGCAACTAGGCTTCCATAGCCTCAATCAGTTCGGCTTTAATGTGTCCGACGCAAACCATAGGGTGCAAATCCAGGCCTCGCTTGGCGGCGACCCATTGATTTCGGCGGCAAACGCCCCACAAGCGCTGCGCCAATTCCTTGAGGCGGTTCAAGAAGAGCAGTTTCGTCGCCAATACTTTTACCAGGCTCCCGTCTCAACCCTCCAGGAGGTGGCTGGACAAATGGTGGTTAGACTAGGGACACTCTCTTGATCAGGCATCCCCCAGCAGCCGATAACGTATCCCATCCGCAATTTTTTGGCCAAGATACTCCGGAATTAAACTTTCATTGGGACCCAGCAGATATAGGATGAGTCGGGTGCGCCCCCGCCAAACCAACAAATTAGCATTAACCACCAACAGGTCTTCCTGCCATATTGCATACATCACCTTATAGAAAAGCCCCGGCTGGTTATCCGCCTCAATCAAAAGGGCTGGCAAATGAAATACAGGGTCGACATAAAACTCCGTTTCAACCTGTTCCAGACCAGCGTCAAGGTTAAATTCGACGGTTAGCAATTCCTCAACTTCGAACCGCCCCGCCAAAGCTTCCCGAATTGCTCGGCAGACATTATCCGCTGTCTTTTCCGGTAAAGCTTTACCCCCGCGAGACACCACCAGCTTCATAAAGACCAACATAGGCGGATAAATCTGGCCGTAGAGGCTGAGATTATGGATCGTCAACCCATACGCCGCCAGCACCCCAAAAATATCGCTCAAAAGGAATGATTGGTTGCGGTAAGAAAAATGTAGCGCGCTTCGGTTACCCTCTGGCCTTAGCTCAACGACAACTTGCCGACGTTTATAGAGTTGGTAAGCTAACTTCAGATTCTGAAGTTGAATGTCACTGCTGACAAATTGCTCATAAAACTTAGGAAACGCTCGATTGAAACGTTTCAACAGTTCTAGCGTTGATGATTTTAAGCCCGCAGTCATAGTTGGGGTGAAACTCTCTTGCCAAGTAGGAAAAACAAGGAACGCGATGAACTGTATGACAACCTTAACCCAAAAAAAACCTAAATCTAGGCTAATCTCCCACAGTTTGCCACTAATCAGTTTTCCCAGGTTCAATAATTGTTGCTAGTTTAATTATCCGAATTACCTGTAAATCATCCGATAATTGAAATAACTCTTCCAACCATAAGAGGGTTCAAGAGATATACTTAGCTAGTACCGTCTACTCATCATCTAATACTTTAACCACGCCTGAATGGGTTTTTGGAAAAGCTTATTTAGTAGCCCTGGGGTTACCGCTGCGCCCAATCAAGCGCAGTCTTCCAGATTTGTCGCTGAGGCTGAAAGCAGTCTCAGCGTTCCTCGTATTTTTTTCAGCACAGAGCGGGACATCGATCTCTATGAGCTGGAGGAATTGTGCGACGCTGTGGGTTGGTCTCGCCGCCCCATTCGTAAGGTCAGAAAAGCAATTCAACACAGTTTTATTGTGGTTTCGATGTGGGAGCAGAGGGACACCCGCAGGCGATTAATCGGCTTTTCTCGGGCGACCTCAGACCACGCCTTCAACGCCACTATTTGGGATGTTGTCGTTCATCCGGATTATCAAGGCAAGGGGTTAGGTAAGGCCTTGATGAAACAGCTTATTAAGAAACTCAGGAATGAGGATATCAGTAATGTCACTCTATTTGCAGATCCTCACGTCGTAAATTTCTACAAAGGCCTTGGATTCATGCCTGATCCAGAAGGCATCAAAGGCATGTTTTGGTACCCCGACTAAGGGATTTTCGTCAAAATAAAGTCCCTGAAAAAGTCAGTGGATGTCCCTATGGTGGATAGTGTGGCGCAATCGTCAGGTGACCGCCTTCCCATAAGCTTGAATTAACCCCAAACAAGCAAGGGAGAGCATCATGACGAAGGCCAC
>JAAUYH010181245.1_pt1 | contig 15122 bp, 12 predicted proteins | sample 7278061 | NCBI WGS metagenome assembly JAAUYH01 (sample SAMN14350203, study PRJNA611818) | marine sediment metagenome | isolation source: surface marine sediment (0.6m) | place: French Polynesia: Moorea | collected 2018-08
TGGCAGGTCGCTACGACGGTCAGCGGATCCGTCCACGATTGGGAGGTTACCTACAACCCTCATGGAGTCGATACGCAACATGAGTGGTTCAAAAATACGGACGACCTGTTCGCTTTCCTGACGGCCTCTATTGCCGAGCGCATCGTCAAAATGGAGGCGGATGGTGAATGACAACGTCCCGACCGTCGTGCTGAGTGCCTCAGAATCTTGCGCCATGCGCGTGCGGCAGCAACGCCTCGCCCAGGCGAATACCTGCGGCGAATAGCCAGGTGCCGGCAATCTCCGAGCCGAGCGTCGCGCCTGCATTATTCGCGAAATGGTGCTCGCGGCCCGTCTCGTAGCCTGCCGACAGGTCGACGCTTAGCTGCCGCCAGATCCGCTTGCTCCAGGTCAGCTGCGCACGCAGCGCCTCGACGCGATAGTCGAAGGCGCGTGAAAAGTCATCGCTCGCAACCCGCCACTGGTGACCTGCGGGGAAAACCCTGCCCTGCAAGGACTGCCGTTCCGAGACCTGCACGGCGAACCCGGGGTCCGGGAAAGCGAGGCGAATCCGCAAAGCGGGCGTCGGCATCAGTTCAACGCCGCCGACCGGGTAGGTTCTGGGCTCACCGAAACTGCGATCGTAGGCGACGCCAAAGAACCATTCCGTAGTCGTGTCGCCGCGATGCATCGTCGCGCGGGCGCTGACAAAAGCGTCATCGCTGCTGCCTCGGTTCAGATAGTCCTTGAAAACGTTCGAGGATGTCGAGACGGCAGGCGCGACGAAGCCTTCCAGCCTCCAACCGTCGAGTTCGGTTTCGAACAGCGCCGGCACTTGCAGTCGATGCAGGTCGCGATTGCGGCTAGCGACATTGGTGTAGCTATATCGCACGTACTCGTAGTCGATACCGATATCGAATACCGTGTCTGCCGCGTCGAACCGAAACAGTCCGAGTGACAGCTGATGCTCCTTGCCCGAAATCCCGGCGCCCGACCCCAGGCTGGCGAAGTCTGCATCGGGCAGCCAGGTGACGCTGGCGGCGAGGTTCGGTGGATGAGGGTCCTCAGGCTCCGAGGCCTGAGCCCCGTCGACCAGCAGAATTAACGCGCTGAGTACGGCTACGGCAATCAAAGAAGGCATTAGTCAAGACGCTTTGCGTTTCGATTTCGACACCAGCGGTTTCAGGTACTCGCCCGTGAAGGACGCCTTGTTGGCCGCGACGTCTTCCGGTGTGCCGGTCGCAATGATCTCGCCGCCGCCGTCGCCGCCCTCCGGGCCCAGATCGACGATCCAGTCGGCTGTCTTCACGACATCGAGGTTGTGCTCGATGACCACGATCGTGTTGCCCCGATCACGGAGCCGATGCAGGACGCCGAGCAGCTGCTCGATGTCGTGGAAGTGCAGTCCCGTGGTCGGCTCGTCCAGGATATACAGCGTGCGCCCGGTATCGCGTTTTGACAGTTCCTTGGCGAGCTTGACGCGTTGCGCCTCGCCGCCCGATAGCGTTGTCGCATTCTGTCCGAGCCGAATGTACGACAGGCCCACATCCATCAAAGTCTGAAGCTTCTTCGAGACCACCGGCACGTTCCTGAAAAACTCGCTCGCATCCTCGACTGTCATGTCGAGGACTTCGTGGATGTTCTTGCCCTTGTATCGAATCTCCAGCGTCTCCCGGTTGTAGCGTTTGCCACGGCAGACGTCACACGGGACGTAAACGTCGGGCAGAAAGTGCATCTCGACCTTGAGGACGCCATCGCCCTGGCACGCTTCGCAGCGACCGCCCTTGACGTTGAAGCTGAAGCGTCCGGGCATGTAGCCGCGCGACCGCGATTCCTGCGTGCCGGCAAACAGCTCGCGGATCGGCGTGAACAACCCGCTGTACGTCGCCGGATTGGATCTCGGCGTGCGACCGATGGGGGACTGCGAGATGTCGATGACGCGATCGACGAGATCCAGGCCACGGATTTCGTCGTGCGGCGCCGGATTGCGACTTGTGCGATTGAGCTCATCGGCAACCGCCTTGTACAACGTGTCGTTGACGAGGGTGGACTTGCCTGAGCCGGACACGCCGGTCACGCAGGTCATGAGGCCGAGCGGAATCTCTGCGTGCACGTTCTTGAGATTATTGCCCGTCGCACCGACGATCTCGATCTTGCGTTCCGCGTCGGCAGGCGTGCGCTGTTCCGGCAAAGGAATCTTGCGCTTGCCCGAAAGGTACTGGCCCGTAAGCGATTGCGGGTTCTTTTGCACTTCGGCCGGTGTGCCCTCGGCAACGACCCGGCCACCGTGTACGCCGGCGCCAGGTCCCAGGTCGATGACGTGATCCGCCGTCAGGATGGCCTCCTCGTCGTGTTCGACGACAATCACCGTGTTGCCGATGTCGCGCAGGTGCGTCAGCGTGCCGAGCAGGCGCTGGTTGTCGCGCTGATGCAAGCCGATCGAAGGCTCGTCGAGAATGTACATGACGCCGACGAGTCCGGAACCGATCTGGCTGGCGAGACGAATCCGCTGTGCTTCGCCGCCCGAAAGCGTCTCGGCGCTGCGATCGAGCGACAGGTATTCGAGACCGACGTCCGACAGGAACCCGAGCCGGTCCCCGATTTCCTTGACGATCTTGTCGGCGATGGTCGCGCGCCAACCCTCCAGGGAAAGGTCATCGAAAAAACTCAGCGCATTGCCGACGGACATGCAGGTGATCTCGGGCAGCGCGTGGTTGTCGACGAATACGTGTCGAGCCGCCTTGTTCAGACGAGTGCCCTCGCAGTCCGGGCAGGCGTGGCTGGCGAGAAAGCGCGTGAGCTCCTCGCGCACGGCGCCCGAGTCGGTCTCGCGATAGCGTCGTTCGAGATTCGGAATGACGCCCTCGAAACGATGCGTTTTCTTGATCTGCATGCCGCGCGAATTGGCGTAGTGAAAATCGATCTTGGTCTGGCCCGAGCCATACAGCACGACCTTCTGAAGTTTTTTCGGCAGCTCCTCAAACGGCGTCTCGATGTCGAAATCGTAGTGGGCCGCGAGACTCTGGATCATCTGGTAGTAGTACGTCGTCTTGCGATCCCAGCCACGAATGGCACCACCGGCCAGCGACAGGCCCGGGTTCACGACGACCCGGTCGGGATCGAAGAACTGCTTGACGCCCAGTCCGTCGCAGCCCGGGCAGGCACCTGACGGATTATTGAACGAAAACAGTCGCGGCTCGAGCTCGGTCAGGCTGTAGCCGCAGATGTTGCAGGCGAAGCGGTCGGAGAAGATCAGCTCTTCGTGATCGCTATCGTCCATCCAGGCGATGCGTGCCGTGCCGTCGGCCAGCCGCAACGCCGTCTCGAACGATTCGGCAAGCCGCAGGCGAACATCGTCCTTGACCTTGAAGCGATCGACGATCGCCTCGATCGTGTGCTTCTTCCTGAGGTCGAGCGCCGGCGGCTGGTCCAGTTCGTAGACCTCGCCGTCGATGCGCGCGCGGATGAACCCCTGCGCCTGCAGGTCCGCCATGAGCTGTACGTGCTCGCCCTTGCGATCGTCGACGACGGGCGCCAGCAGCATGAGTTTGCTGCCCTCCGGAAGCGCGAGTACCTGGTCGACCATCTGGCTGACGGTTTGTGCTTCGAGTGGCGTATCGTGATCCGGGCACTTCGGGATACCGGCGCGCGCATACAGCAGGCGCAAGTAGTCGTAGATCTCGGTGACCGTGCCCACCGTCGAACGCGGGTTGTGCGAGGTCGATTTTTGCTCGATCGAGATCGCGGGAGACAGGCCATCAATATGGTCTACGTCCGGCTTCTCCATCATGGACAGGAACTGCCGCGCGTAAGCCGACAGCGACTCCACGTAGCGGCGCTGGCCTTCAGCGTAAATCGTGTCGAAGGCGAGCGACGACTTGCCGGAGCCCGACAGGCCGGTGAATACGATCAACTTGTCCCGCGGCAAGCTCAGGTCGAGATTGCGCAGGTTATGCGTTCGTGCGCCGCGGATGTCGATGGAAGTCTGCTGCATGTGGATTCAATGATGGGCGACCAACCTGCTAATATACGCCGCCGCCTGACTGCGGCGCAAAGGCGCATGAACTCACCATCAGACAACACAACGGTCGGAATGTTGCCGGCGGAGCGACGTGCGGTCGGGGTAGTGGCCCTGCTTGCTGTCTTGCGCATGTTCGGGCTGTTCGCACTGCTGCCCGTCCTGTCGTTGTATGCGGCGACGCTCGAGGACGCGACGCCAATGCTCGTCGGGCTGGCCGTGGGAGCCTACGGCCTCACACAGGCGGGCCTGCAGGTGCCGCTTGGCGCCCTGTCGGACCGAATTGGCCGCACGCCTGTCATCGTCGCAGGGCTGGCCATCTTCGCCGCTGGCAGCGTTCTGGCAGCGATGAGCGATACGATCTGGGGCGTCATCGCAGGTCGACTGCTGCAGGGTGCGGGTGCTATCTCGGCCACGCTGACAGCTCTGATCGCCGATGCGACGCGCGAGTCAGTCCGCACGCGGTCCATGGCTATCTACGGCGTGGGCTTCGGGCTGGCCTTCATGATCGCGTTTGTCGCGGGTCCGCTCATTGCCGGCGCCTGGGGCGTAGCAATGCTGTTCTGGATCGCGGCGGGCCTGGCGCTCGTCGGTGCAATGCTCCTGAAATTGCTGCCGGCCGGCATCGAGCGAGAGCAAAAACCCGAACAATGGAACTTGAAGCCCGCGTTCCGGGCAGACCTGCTGCAACTCGATTTCTACGTGTTCCTGCTGCACGCGATCATCACCGCAACCTTCGTTGCGATGCCGTTCCTGCTGACGAAGCGACTCGAGGTACCGCTCGCTGGCCACTGGATGTATTACGTCGGTGCATTGTTGCTGTCGCTGGTCATTACCGTGCCGATGATTCTCAAGGATCACCACCAGGGCCGCCGCCGCTTCATCAGCCTCGCCGTCATGCTCGTGCTGGCCGCCCAGGCCCTGCTGTCACTCGCGGGCTTTTCGCCGGTCACCGTGTTTGCGGCTCTCGTGCTGTTTTTCGGCGGGTTCAATTTCCTCGAGGCCGGGTTGCCCGCGCGCCTCTCGGTCATGGCGGACGAGGCGGTGCGCGGCGCCTCGCTCGGCGTCTTCTCGACGGCCCAGTTCCTCGGTGCGTTCGTCGGCGGGCTCGTGGGCGGCCGCTTCATGGGAGCAGGGCGCCCCGCGGACGTTTTCATCGTCTGCGCATTGCTGGCCGCCATCTGGCTGGCACAGATCGGTCTGGCGCGCCGCTAGCCGCTCCTACGTTCAAAAATGGCTTCCCCGCTCGTATTTCAGGCTAGCAATTGCCCGGGCAGGCTCTACAATAGTGCCCCCTCGCAATACAACAGGAGCCGCAATGGCCCGCGGAATCAACAAAGTCATCGTCGTCGGCAACCTCGGGAACGATCCCGATACGCGTTACATGCCGAGCGGCGGCGCCGTCACCAACCTCTCTGTCGCCACCAGCGAGCAGTGGAAGGACAAGCAGACCGGCGAACAAAAAGAACGTACCGAATGGCACAAGGTGGCCATGTTCGGCCGACTCGCGGAGATCGCCGCCGAGTACCTGCGAAAGGGTTCGCAGGTGTACATCGAGGGTAAGCTTCGTACGCGCAAATGGCAGGACCGCGACGGCAACGATCGCTGGACGACGGAGATCATCGCGGACGAGATGCAGATGCTCGGCGGTCGCGGTGGCGGTTCCGCGCCGATGCGCGACGATCGCGGCGGGCCGTCCGGCGCGCCCCCGCCGCAATCGGGTCCGGACGACTTCGACGACGACATTCCGTTCTAGGATATCGAGCTCACGTAACAGGTTTTGCCGCAGGCCATTAGAACGCCTGCGACGCGTGACGCAGCCTCCAGGGTCGAATCCGCGCGCCTACGGTAGAATTGCAGGATGACCAAAAAGCTCTATATCAAGACCATGGGCTGCCAGATGAACGAGTACGACTCGGAGAAGATGGCGGACGTCCTGCGTGAGTCCCATGGCTACGAGCTGACCGACCGACCTCAGGACGCGAGCCTGTTGCTGGTCAATACCTGTTCCATTCGCGAGAAGGCGCAGGAAAAGGTCTTCTCCGAGCTCGGCCGCTGGCGCCAGCTCAAAGCGCAGAATCCGGAGTTGATGATCGGTGTCGGCGGTTGCGTCGCCAGCCAGGAAGGCGATGGCATCGCGAAACGTGCGCCGTTCGTCGACGTCGTCTTCGGGCCGCAGACGCTGCACAGGCTGCCACGGATGATCGACGACGCGAAGTCCGCGGACGACGCTGTCGTGGACATCTCGTTCCCGGAAATCGAAAAGTTCGACCGGCTGCCCGAGCCGCGGGCCGACGGGCCGACAGCGTTCGTTTCCGTCATGGAAGGCTGCAGCAAGTATTGCAGTTTCTGCGTCGTACCCTACACGCGCGGCGAGGAAATCAGCCGACCGTTCGACGACGTGATTGCCGAAGTCGCCACGCTGGCGGAGCAGGGCGTCCGCGAGGTCAATCTGCTGGGCCAGAACGTCAACGCCTACCAGGGCCCGATGCACGACGGCCAGACAGCGGATCTCGCAACCCTCATTTACTACGTGGCAGCCATCGATGGCATCGACCGCATCCGGTTTACGACGTCGCACCCGGTTGAGTTTACGGACAGCCTGATACAGGCGTATGCCGAAGTGCCGAAGCTGGCCAGCTACTTGCACCTGCCGGTTCAGCACGGTTCGGATCGCGTGCTCGCACGCATGAAACGCGGCCACACGGCGCTCGAGTACAAACAGAAGATTCGCAAATTGCGCGAGGCCCGGCCGGGCATCTCGTTGTCGTCCGATTTCATCGTGGGCTTTCCCGGTGAAACCGACAGGGATTTCGAGCAACTCATGAACCTGGTCGCGGATATCGGCTTTGACCAGTCGTTTAGTTTTATCTTCAGCGCGCGCCCCGGCACGCCCGCCGCCAATCTCGAGGACGACACGCCTCTCGAGACCAAGAAACAGCGGCTGCAAATCCTGCAAGCGCGTATCAACCAGCAGGCGATGGCAATCAGCGAGGCCATGGTCGGAACGACGCAGCGCGTCCTGGTCGAAAAGGTATCGAAAAAGAGTGATCGCCAGGTGTCCGGACGCACCGAGAACATGCGCTGGGTCAATTTCGACGGCGATGCCGGACTGATCGGCCAGTTCGTGGACGTGGTCATCACCGAGGCGCTACCGAATTCCTTGCGCGGCCGCCTGCAGGCACTTTCCATGCCTGCTGCAACGGGTTAACCTCGAACAGGGCCGGTTAGCACTTAACGACCAGAGGTCTCAAGTACAGACTTTGAATGCCGTTCATATTTCTCGGGACGTAGTCCTCGAGCCCGCCGATAACAACCGCCTTGCCAATCTTTGCGGTCAGTTTGATGAACACCTGCGGCAAATCGAAAGCCGCCTCGACGTCGAGATAGCCAGCCGCGGCAACCACTTTCGCGTAACGGGACGGCCCGGCGCCGCCGAGGCCGCCGGACGTGTACTGATCTCGCTTTTCGAGTTGACGGACACAGAGCGCGTCGATCCCGAGCGCGTGCACATCCTGTTGCAGGAGTCGGCCAACAACGGCGCACTGGACGATGCCGAGTACATCGCCGGCAACGACGAGGCCGAGGAAATCGCAATCCAGACGCGACGCAAACTGGTTCGACCGCGCGGTGCCAACCAGATCGCCTACCTGAAAAACATTCGCGACCACGACCTGGCTTTCGGTATCGGGCCGGCCGGCACCGGCAAGACGTACCTCGCCATTGCGGCGGCCGTCGACGCGCTCGAGCAGGAAGAAGTGAGGCGCATCGTACTCGTGCGCCCTGCAGTCGAAGCCGGTGAGCGTCTGGGGTTCCTGCCGGGCGATATGTCTCAGAAAGTCGACCCTTACCTGCGGCCGATGTACGACGCGATGTACGACATGGTCGGCGCCGAGCGCGTGACTCGGCTCATCGAACGCAACGTCATCGAAGTAGCGCCTCTGGCGTTTATGCGCGGTCGGTCGCTCAATGAGTCGTTTGTGATTCTCGACGAAGCGCAAAACACCAGCATCGAACAGATGAAGATGTTCCTGACCCGTATCGGCTTCGGATCGCGCGCCGTCGTTACAGGCGACGTCACTCAGATAGACCTGCCGTCCGGCCAGATGTCGGGCCTGCGCAATGCAGCGAAGATACTGGACGGCGTCAAAGGCGTCGCGTTCACGGTCTTCGACAAGAAAGACGTGGTGCGACACCCGCTCGTGCAACGCATCGTCGCAGCCTACGAGAAAGATGACCAATCAGGTTGACGTCGATTTCGCCGCCGCCGCGGAAGGGCTGCCGTCTCAGGAAGAAATCGAAGACTGGATAGGCCGCGCGCTCGACCGCGCCGGTACGACCGGCGACGTCGAGGTATCGGTGCGGATCGTGGACCCGGACGAGATTCGCACTCTCAACCGTGACTACCGTCATCGCGACAAGGCCACAAATGTGCTCTCATTCCCATCGGGAGAGATTGCCGGCCTGCCGGATCAAGTACCGCAGGTGCTGGGCGATATCGTCGTATGCGCCGGCGTCGTCATGGACGAAGCCGCTGCACAGGACAAGGCGCCTGCCGATCACTGGGCACACATGCTCGTGCACGGCACGTTGCACCTGCTGGGATACGACCACGAGCAGGAGGACGAGGCGCAGGCCATGGAAGAACTGGAGACCAGGATACTCGCGGAACTCGGTGTCGCCGATCCGTATGCATAGCGAACTGATACACTTGCCCAGATGAACGAAAAACCGCCAAGTACCAGCGGCACAGGGAACACCAATCTTCTGGCGCGCCTCAAGCGCGCGTTCAAAGGTGAGCCCTGGAGCCGCGAAGAAATCCAGGAACTCATTCAACAACCCGAGATCGATCTCGATGCCGAAGAGAAGAGCATGCTGTCCGGTGTGCTCGAGGTGTCCGAGACGCAGGTACGCGACGTCATGATCCCGCGCTCGCAGATGGTGGTCATCGACATCGAGGACGAGTTCGACGACACGCTCAAGATGATCATCGAATCGGGGCATTCGCGATTCCCCGTCATCGGCGAAGACCGCGACGAGGTGCTTGGCATCCTCCTGGCGAAGGACCTGCTTCGGTTTTTCGGTAGTGACGAGGCCAGGGACCTTCGGATTCGCAAGCTGCTGCGGCCGCCTGCGGTCATCCCCGAGTCGAAGCGCCTGAATTCCCTGCTCAAGGAGTTTCGCGCGAGTCATAACCACATGGCAATCGTGGTCGACGAGTATGGCGGTATAGCCGGTCTCGCAACGATCGAAGACGTGCTCGAGGAAATCGTCGGTGAGATCGACGACGAGCATGACCCCGAGGAAGAAGAGGACATTCGTCCGGACGGCGATCGCGACGGCCGGCCGAGCTACGCGGTGCGAGCGCTTACCCGAATCGAGGATTTCAACGAATACTTCGAATGCGAGCTCGAAGACGAGGAGTACGACACGATCGGCGGCCTCGTCATGCACGAACTCGGTCGTCTTCCGCGTCGCGGTGAAACCGTTCAATTCGGCGGGTTCGACTTTTCGGTGGTGAAGGCAGACAAACGCCGCGTCGACGCGCTGCAGGTACAACGCGAAAACAACTGAAACGTCATGGCCTACGAGAGAACGGGATTACTGAACCTCCCAGCGGATCGTCCGTGGACGAGCCGGATGATCAGCGCTGCCCTTGGCGTGCTCACGACGTTCACGTTCGAGCCGGTCGGGCTCGGATTGCTGGCGCCACTGCTGATCCTGCCATTGCTGTACGTTGCGCATACCGTGTCACCGCGCGACACCGGCGGACATTTCTTCTGGTACGGGCTCGGGCTCTTCCTGACGGGCACGTACTGGATACAGATCTCCGTCAGCGGTTTTGGCGGCGCACCGTGGTGGATCGCCGTTGTTCTCATGGTCGGACTCGCACTGATCATGTCCGCGTGGCTGTGGCTGGCTGGTTGGGTCATCAGCCGTTTCTCGCACGGTGAACCCTGGTTGCTGCTTCTGATGGCGCCGTCAGCGTGGGTAATGATCGAGTGGCTACGCGGCTGGGTGCTGACGGGCTTTCCCTGGCTGGCACTCGGTTATGGCCAGATCGACAACGCGCTGGCGGGCTGGGCTCCGATGCTCGGCGTTTACGGCGTCTCGTTCGCCCTTATGCTGAGCACGACGGCGATTCTCGTTGCCGTCCTCACGATACCGCCACAACGCTGGATAGCGCTCGGAATCGTCTTCGTTCCGTTCGTCGGCGGTGCCGTCGTTGGCGGGATCGGATTTACCCGGGCAGACGGCGAGCCGGTTCGCAGCACGATCGTTCAGGCCGGCATTTCTCAGGACCAGAAGTGGTTGCCCGAGCAGCGCATGCCGACGATGCAATATTTTCACAAGGCGACGCGTGACGTTTCCGACAGCGAAATCGTCGTCTGGCCCGAGGTGGCGATACCGGCTGTGATCGGCCAGGTCGAGGACTTTCTGGAAGTCGTGCAACGTGACGCGAAGCGGAACAGCCAGACTGTCGTACTCGGTATCCTCGAGCGAATCGACGACCGGGGCGATGTGGACGTCTACAACAGCGTGCTGGCCCTCGACGGTACGAAACGCCAGGTCTATCGCAAGCGACACCTGGTGCCCTACGGCGAGTACTTCCCCGTGCCCGACTTCGTGCGCACCTGGATGCAGCAAATGAACCTGCCCTACAACGACCTGTCCATGGGCGAAGAAACGCAGCCGCTGATCCGCACCCACAGCGGACTGAACCTCGCGTCGGCGATCTGCTACGAAGATGCCTATGCCGGGGAGATGCTGTATGCGTTTCCCGAGGCCGACATCATCATGAACCTGAGTAACGACGCCTGGTTCGGGGACTCCATCGCCGCGCACCAGCACCTGCAGATCGCACGAATGCGCTCGCTGGAATTCGGCCGGCCGACGATACGCGCCACCAATACCGGGATCAGCGCGTTCATTGCATACGACGGCTCGCTCCTCGAGACTGGACCGCAGCACCTGCCCGTGTCGCTGACGGCAGCGGTGCGACCGCGCAAGGGAGCGACACCGTTCGCCAATTGGGGCAACGCGCCCATCGTCATACTTTGCGCGATCATCCTCGCGTTCGGCTGGGTTCATTCCCGAGACTAGATGCGTGGGAGGGCCCACTCAATCGGAAGCTGAGAACCAGACGACTGCTTGAATGTTTCTGGAGGGTTGGCCCGATCGCTCCTACCGGGAATGCTGCTAATTGGGTAGCGTTAAGGTACGCTAGCGGCGTTTCCGAACCGCAACATTGAAACCCGACATGAGCACGGCGTACCACCCCGAAACCGTCGAAAAAGTCGCCCAGGACTACTGGGAGGAATCTCGTTGTTTCGAAGTTGCCGAGGACGAGAACGAAGAGAAGTTCTATTGCCTGACGATGTTCCCGTACCCCAGTGGCAAATTGCACATGGGGCACGTCCGCGTGTTCACGATTTCGGATGTCATCGCCCGCTACCATCGTATGCAGGGCAAGCACGTGTTGCAGCCGATGGGCTGGGATGCATTCGGCATGCCGGCCGAGAACGCCGCCATCGAGCGCGGTGTCCCTCCGGCAAAGTGGACCTACGACAACATCGACGACATGCGCGACCAGCTCAAGCGCATGGGTTACGGCTACGACTGGACGCGGGAGGTTACGACGTGCCGGCCTGAGTACTACCGATGGGAGCAGTGGCTGTTCACGCGCATGTTCGAGAAAGGTCTCGTGTATCGTAAGCACTCGGTCGTCAACTGGGATCCCGTCGACCAGACCGTACTGGCAAACGAACAGGTTATTGACGGCTGTGGCTGGCGCTCGGGCGCGCCCGTCGAACGGCGGGAAATCCCGCAGTGGTTCATGAAGATCACCGCTTACGCCGACGAGCTGCTGGACGAGCTCGATCGAATGCCAGGCTGGCCGGATTCGGTCAAGACGATGCAGAGGAACTGGATCGGTCGTTCGGAAGGTGTCGAGCTGTCCTTCGAGGTGCAGGACGAAGAAGACCGCCTGACCGTGTTCACGACACGGCCCGACACACTCCTGGGCGTCACCTACATGGCCGTCGCCGCCGAACATCCTCTCGCCGCGAAGGCCGCAGCGCACAACGGAGAAATCGCCGACTTCATCGAGGAGTGCAGGCAGACCGATGCGGCCGAAGCCACCCTCGAGACAATGGACAAAAAAGGCATGCCGCTCGGCATTTCCGCGATTCATCCGTTGACGGGCGAGGAAGTACCGCTGTGGGTCGCGAATTTCGTGCTGATGAGCTACGGCACGGGCGCTGTCATGGCGGTGCCAGGGCACGACGAACGCGACTGGGAGTTCGCGAAAAAACACGGCATCGAGATCAAGCAGGTAATCGCGCCGGCCGACGGCAGCGAAATCGACATCCAGGAAGCGGTATTCGTCGACAGGGGCGTGCTGGTGAATTCGGGCGAGTTCGATGGTCTGGACTACGACGACGCGTTCAATGCAATCGCCGACTGGTTCGAGGAAAACGAACTTGGCCGTCGCACGATCAACTATCGATTGCGAGACTGGGGCGTCTCGAGGCAACGTTACTGGGGAGCACCGATTCCCATTGTCTACTGCGATGATTGCGACGCTGTGGCCGTACCGGAGGACCAGCTGCCGGTGGTGCTGCCCGAGGATGTCGAATTTACGGGAGTTGGTTCTCCGCTGAAGTCGATGCCGGAGTTCTATGAGACGACCTGCCCGAAGTGTGGCAGGGATGCGACGCGTGAGACCGACACGTTCGACACGTTCGTAGAGTCATCCTGGTACTTCGCGCGCTATGCGTGCCCCAACAGCGATACTGCGATGCTCGACGAGCGCGCCGAATACTGGTGCCCGGTTGACCAGTACACCGGGGGCGTCGAACATGCCATCCTGCACCTGCTGTACTCGCGTTTCTTCCAGCGTGTCATGCGGGACGAGGGCATAACGAGTATCTCGGAGCCATTCACCAACTTGCTCACGCAGGGCATGGTGCTGAAAGGCGGCGCCAAGATGTCGAAGTCGAAGGGCAATACCGTCGACCCACAGGAGTTGATCGAGAAGTACGGTGCCGACACCGTACGCCTGTTCATGATGTTCGCAGCGCCGCCCGAACAGGCACTCGAGTGGTCCGACGAGGGCGTACAGGGCGGCTTTCGTTTTCTCAAGCGATTCTGGTCTGCCGTGCAGGATCATGCGGCGGCCGGCAAAGCCGTCGCTCCCGATGTGGCGGCGCTCGACGAGGGCCAGAAAGCCCTGCGCCGCAAGACCCACCAGACGATCCAGAAGATCTCCGACGATATTGGCCGCCGCAAGATGTTCAACACGGCCGTCGCTGCGTCGATGGAGCTGCTGAATGCCGTCAACAAGTTCGATGATGACTCGGCGCAAGGCCGGGCGGTCGAACACGAAGCGCTCGAAGCCATTGTGCTGATGTTGTCGCCAATCGTGCCGCACGTCTGCCACGACCTGTGGAGCGTGCTCGGCAACGATTCGCCACTGATCGACCAGCGCTGGCCGGAGTTCGACGAGTCGGCGCTCGAGCTCGACCTCATCGAGATCGTCGTGCAGGTCAACGGCAAGCTGCGCGGGCGGATCAAGGTGGCTGCCGACGCCGATCGCGATACCGTAGGCGAACACGCGCAGACCGACGAGAACGTACAGCGTTTCATCGAAGGCAAGGAGATTCGCAAGGTCATCGTGGTGCCCGGGCGACTGGTGAACATCGTTGTCTAGGGGTCTGCTGCTCTCATGCCTGATGTTGCTCGCAGGCTGCGGTTTCCAGTTGCAGGGGGCGTCGACGGCGCCCGAAGCGATGGCGCGCACGTACATCGATACGGCCGACCGGCACAGCCAGTTCTACCGCGAATTGCGGCTGCAACTTAAGACTGCCGGGGTCGAACTCGTCGATTCTCCCGTCGATGCATCGGCGACATTGTCGATCCTGCTCGATGAAACCGACCAGCGGGTGTTGTCGGTGTCGGCGCGCAACGTTCCGACGGAATACGAGGTCTTCTATACGGTCAAGTACTCGTTGGAAGACGCGCAAAAGAGCCTGCTCGAACCACAGCTGCTGACACTGACCCGCGACTACACGTTCGATGCCACACTGGTCCTCGGCAAGGCTCACGAAGAAGACATGCTGCGCGACGCCCTTGCGAAGGACCTCGTGCGCGTCGTGCTGAAGCAGCTGGCGACGCTCTAGACGCTGCAGGCCGCAGGTGACATGCTGCTCGTTGGCGACCTCTCCCGCACAGTGCTGACGGCGTTGCTCGAGCGTTATGAGCTCGAGCTCATCGTGCAACCGGACGACGCAACGATTACGGCCAGTTTCTGGGGCGAGTCCGAGGCCGGGATCGTCGGCAAGACCGTATACGTGCGTGACGACACGCCGGTTCACTCCCTGCTGCACGAGGCCTGTCACATCATCTGTATGGACGCCGGGCGCCGCGACTCGCTGCGCGGCGACGCGGGTGGAGACGACATCGAAGAGGCGGCCGTCTGCTATCTGCAGGTCGTACTGGCGGACTGGATCGAGGGAGCCGGCAGCGATCGCATCATGCGCGACATGGACGACTGGGGCTACAGTTTCAGGCTCGGCTCGACGCGCCGCTGGTGGAATGAGGACGCGGCCGATGCCCATGGGTGGCTGGCGTCGGAAGGACTGCTCACAAGCGACGGAACACCCGTATTTCGGCTGCGTAGCTAGCTGTTTTTGACGGGAACCGTGATCTTACGGCTCTCCCACGACAATATTTTGTCAAATCGCCGGTGTATAGTTCCTTATGGCCTGGCTTCGCTACCTCGTCTATTTTCTTGGCGTTGCGCTCGTAACCTGGATGCTGACGCGCCTGGAAATCTGGTCGCCCGGCAGCCTGCGGCTGCACGTCATCACGGAGGGTGAACAATTCGGTACCAGCGAGTTCTCGCCGATCGAGATCATCCAGCCACTGATCCTCGCTGTCTGCGGCCTGCTGATGCTCCGGGTCGCCCTGATCTATCCGCCGCAGCGGCCGCTGGCATTCGCCTTCGGCGGACTCTCGCTCATGTGTCTTATTCGTGAGCTCGATTACTTTCTGGACCGCTACTTTGTCGACGATCTCTGGCAGGTTCTCATCGCCGTGTTTGGTGCGCTGCTGATAGCGTACA
>JAAUYH010086741.1_pt1 | contig 15120 bp, 9 predicted proteins | sample 7278061 | NCBI WGS metagenome assembly JAAUYH01 (sample SAMN14350203, study PRJNA611818) | marine sediment metagenome | isolation source: surface marine sediment (0.6m) | place: French Polynesia: Moorea | collected 2018-08
CCAGACCAAAAAGTTCTCCAGGGTTCATCTGAAAAGTTTGTCTTCCTCGATAAATGCCTGTATAGAAATTGGTCTCCCAGATAAAGCTAGAACTATATCTCGCTGCATCTGCCACATCGTTCAAGACTCGATAACCTTGGGCCGAATTATTTTGCGCTCGATTAATCGCTGTTTCAATAAAGGTTTCTGAACCAATATCTTCAGGCTCGAATCCTTCCAAACTAAAAATACCTACTTCCCCTTGATACAAGCCACCATCGTAGAGAAAATCGATGATTACTTGCCCCGTTTCCCCTACTTGAAATACTCCTTCGTTAAAGACCCGACTGTCTGAATAATTGAGCAGTTGCTGTCCCATACTAGTTGTACGCCAGTCTCTGTCTGGATTGATATGCTCTTCAAGTGAAGCTAAGTTACCGTCTAATCCTACTAATTGAAGAATCATATCATTGTAGTCTTTGTCGGCTTGATTGATGGGCACATCTTCAAGGGCAATAGTTCCCGTCCCATTAACGTCAACAACTTCAAACTGATTTTCTGAAGCACCAAATACATTCGCTTCGGGAATAGAGAAAATGGGTAATTTACCAAACTGAGAAATATTATCGGGATTTTGAAAAGTTTCGGCGACGGTAGTATGCTGTACTAACATCAAAGCTACTTCATCTCCTGGAGTGAGATTAAAGGTTTTGACTCCTAAATACTCTCCAGGATTACTAGGAGGATCGTTATTGAAATTTCGTTCCCAAGCTAAATCGGCACCAAAGCGGGCTGCTTCTGTCTGGTCTCGCACCAAAACATGACCTAGTTCAGAATCAGTTAAAGCTCTTCGTGCTGCTTCGAGCATAAATGCTGTTGAACCCAGTTCATAAGCCTCCATACCGTCGAGGCTAAACACTGCTAATTCCCCTCTGAACCAACCACCATCAAAAAGAAAATCAATGTCAACTTCACCACCGGAATTGACAATGAAAGTTCCCGTGTCAAAACTAACCATAATTAAACAGGGTTTACTCTAGAGTTCAACTAGTTTTATAACCTGTTTCTTTATCAAACTTTAATAGTAAAATCACTCAACTTAAATAAAATTTAAACGCTCGAAGTAGCTCATAATATTTTTCACTTATTTCGTGCCTAGCCCATAATTTCTTCATAAAGTATGGATTTTACTCTCTTCGCAATATAAGTACATATCTCTGCTTACTATGATTTTTATAAATAATTATACCGATCTATTTTTACCTAAAATTACGTAATGAATTTAAAATGAATTAAATAAAGAAATTTAATTTAAGTATTTTTATCCTGGGCAAATCTAAGATTTTTGGCCAAGAGTTAAACAGTTGTATTTATGAATAAAAATAACTAGATAAATACTTAAGCAATAATTAATAATTGAATCAATTTAATAAATTTAAATATTAGGTCCTGTGGATTTTTAAGATTCAATCTAATTAATTTTGTCCATTATTTATTAATAAATTATTTGTTTTTGATATTTCTTCTATTCTTTTCGCCATACAAAACGTAAAGCTAATTTTGGCAGTATACAACTACAAAAAACAATCGTATTATGCTAGTAAGACTTAGTGATTTGATTATTTTCCCTCAGAGTCTTTTGATGAGTGACAGCTTATCCGATCGAGACTATGGTGATGCTCCCGACACAGAAAGTGGAACTGCCACAGGAAATTATCAAACTACTTCTGCTGATGGTGGTGCCAGTCATGGAATTACTAGTGGCTTGAGTTTGGGGAGATATGTTGATGGGGATAACGGTACGTTACAAAATGCTACGGCTGATGCTGACGATAACGAGCCGTTAGAAAATACTAATAATGGAGACGAGATTGACGGTTTACTTAACTACGAATACTACGATCTTGCCCCTCCTATTAATAGCGTTAACGATATTCCCGACAGTGGTGCTGACGCGACGGGTACGGTCAATATTGATTTAGCTGCGGATTTGGTCGAACAAGCAGATCTAGATGACCTCTCGAACTTTGGTATCCGCTATACAGGCTCTATTTACATCGAAACTCCAGGTACTTATACTTTTCACACCACTTCCGACGATGGCTCTCAATTATCGCTCGATGGTAATTTGGTTGTTGATAATGATGGGCTACATCCTTTTAGGACTCGCTCTGGTACTTTTACTTTTTCTGTTCCTGGAACTTATCCCCTGGAAGTCAAGTACTTTGAAGCCTATGGATTGCAAAATTTAACTTTAGAATACGAAGGCCCAGGAATACCTCGCACTGAAATTCCTAGCTCTATTTTATCGACTAACCCTGACGAAAATCCTGACGATGAAGATGGGATTAATTCTTTTGAAATTCTACAAGCAGATGAAAGTAGTTATAGCGTAACCGTTAACGTTACAAACACTACGGGAGAAAATGCCACTTTAGTAGGTTGGATTGATTTCGATCGAGATGGAGTCTTTAGCAGTGATGAGGCTGTCTCGACCACGATCGATAATAATCAGACTAAAGCTCCCCTAACTTGGGGAGATAACAGTGCACCTATTCCTGATGATATTACTGCGGGTATTACCTATGCTCGTTTTCGTCTCAGCACCGATACCAATCTCACTACTAGTTTTTCTACTGGTGCATTAAGAGATGGGGAAGTCGAAGATTATCAAATCACTATTGAGGGAACAGACTATGGCGATGCCCCCGATGCAGCAAGTGAAACTGCTATAGGAGATTATCAAACCACTTCTGCTGATAATGGTGCGGGTCACATAGTTACTAGTAACTTGAGTCTGGGCAATTCGGTAGATGCAGATAATGGTACATTACAAAACACCGATGCCAATGCTGATGGTGCTGATGAAGATGGTATTGGTTCTTTTGCCACTCTGCAAACCGATGATAGTAGCTATAGTATCGCCGTCAATGTTACCAACACTACGGGAGAGAATGCTACTTTAGTAGGTTGGATTGATTTCGATCGAGATGGAGTTTTTAGCAGTAATGAAGCTGTCTCGACTACGGTTAATAATAATCAAACTCAAGCTATCTTAACTTGGGACGATAACAGTACACCTATTGCCAAGAATATTACTGCGGGTACTACCTATGCTCGTTTTCGTCTCAGCACCGATACCAATCTGACTACTAGTTTTTCTACTGGCTTGCTTAATGATGGAGAGGTTGAGGATTATCAAATTACAATTGAGGGTGTAGACTATGGCGATGCTCCCGATCCAGAAAATGGAACGGGGACGGGAAACTATCAGACTACTCAAGCTGATGTTGGTGCTAGCCATATAGTTACTAGTGGTTTGAGGCTAGGTAGATACATTGATGGCAATAACGGTACTTTAGCAAATACTACTGCTGATGCTGACGATAATAATACGTTAGCAAACACTACTGTTGAGACTGACGGTACTCCAGAAAATACTACTGCCGATCCTAACAATAGAATTAACGGTTTACTTAACTACGAATACTACGATCTTACTCCTCCTCTTAATAGCGTTAACGATATTCCCGACAGTGGTGCTGACGCGAAGGGTACAGTAAATATCGATTTAGCTGCGGATTTAGTCGAGCAAGCAGACCAGGATGATTCCTCAAACTTAGGTATACGTTTTACAGGCTTTATTGACATCGAGACCCCAGGTACTTACACTTTCTATACAACTTCCGACGATGGCTCTCAATTATCGCTCGATGGTAATTTAGTTGTTGATAATGATGGGCTACATCCTTCTAGAGAGCGGTCTGGCACTTTTACCTTTTCTGTTCCTGGAACTTATCCTCTGGAAGTCGAGTACTTTGAAGCCTATGGATTGCAAAATTTAACCTTAGAATACGAAGGTCCTGGAATCCCTCGCACTGAAATTCCTAGCTCGGTTTTATCGACTAATCCTAACGATGAAGATAGTATTCGTTCTTTTGCCCCTCTGCACACGAATGATAATAGTTATAGTGTTAGCGTTAATCTCACCAATACCACAGGAGAAAATGCTACTTTAGTAGGCTGGATTGATTTCGATCGAGATGGAGTTTTTAGGAGTGAGGAAGCCGTCTTGACTACGGTTAATAATAATCAAACTCAAGTTATTTTAACTTGGGACGAAAATAGTACGCCTATTGCCGACGATATCCTGGGTGGCACTACCTATGCTCGTTTTCGTCTCAGTACCGATACCAATCTCACTACTAGTTTTTCTACTGGCGCATTAAGTGATGGAGAAGTCGAGGATTATCTAATCAACATTATTAATGTAATTAATGGCGATCCACATTCAGAAGAAATTACGGGAATTACTGGAGATGACATTGTTACGGGAGGAGAGGGACAGGATACTCTCACTGGCAATGGAGGAAACGATCGATTTGTCTTGACCAAAACCAGTGATGGTGTAGATATTATTGAAGACTTCGATCCCGATCGAGATCTCCTAGATTTCAGTGCTATTATTGCTGGTGAATTGAGCGAAGTTACTTTTACTAGCGATCCTTTTACAGATGGCTACGTTGTAGCAACTGCCTTTGGCTCGCACACGATGATTCAACTAGATTTCAATCTGGCAGATAGCCTAGAAAATAAAGATATTGTTCTCCTCCGAAATGTAGACTTCAACACTATAGATACTACCGATTTTATTTTTGCTTAACTTAATCTTTATCTCCTTCCTCACTTGTCAGCAAAGTATTTATTAACTATGACTGTAGACCATTTAAGCAAATCAATATCTCTAGTCACTGGTACTACTATCGTTGGTCTATTATTTCCTTCTTTTTTCTCGACCCCTCTTGTAGCAGCGTTCTTTGTGGATTTTGACAATCCCAGCTTTGAAAATCCCCTTGATTTTAATGATGATGATGGCTGGGAAGGCACTGGCGATACTTCTATTCAAAATAATACGTTTCAAATCGTTCCCGTTGAAGGTGATTTTCAAGTCGTGATTACGACAGGTCGTCATACTGTAAATGACGATCTTAATACTCTGATTAGTACTTTTAACTATTCCGATATCGATCCTGTCGCTGCTACCACTGATATTGATTCATATGTACTACAAAAATTTGTCGGCTTATCTACTGGTGCTTTGAGTATTAACAGAAACAATTCTGAAGATGATACTAAGTTTCGTACAGCTAAAGAAGGTTCTGCTATTGTTCGGGAGTTTAAATTTGAGTTTACTCAAGAAGATATAAACCAAGGTAAAAATATTCTAGAAATCAATTTTAATTGGGCTTACTTAACCAACGATTCCACTGACTCTTTATTAGGCGACCAAGATTTTAGTTTTTTTACCGTTTATGACACTAGCTCTAATCTTAACGATCACTCGCTCGTTGTTTTAGATAGTAGTGATGGAAACATTAATACACCCTTAGATTCAGAAGTAAATACTTTTCAGGATGTTAACACAACTTACTATGATGTCAATAATCTTTATACTTATCAGTCCTCTCCTTTCACTCAAGCAGGAGAATATACTTACAAAATTGGCTTTGGAGTGGTGGATGTAGATGGATTAGACCGCAGTTCCGGTCTTGTGATTGACAATGTAGAAATTCGTCAAATTCCTTTTAAGTTTTCTCCTAGTTTTGGTCTCGTACTCGTGACTGGTTTTTGGGGTATTAAATACCTTCGTTCGCGACAAGTCGCTTTGCTCAAAGGCAACAGGGAATAAGCAACAAGCAAAAGCAAGAAAAAATTTTTTAAACCCAACAATGTTAGTTTTACTGAATTTTAGGGAATTCTAGCACTGTAATTTTTCCAGATTTCTCAGTTCACCAGGAGTAAAAACTTGCAGGAATTTTCATCAAATTTACGTCTGTATTTGAGAACTTTTCAGCGCAAAGCGATATTAATTATTAGTCTTACTAGCGTGACTACCTTTGTAGCTATCGCACTTAGTTTACGAGACCCGAATACCTACGTATGTAGTTTTCGACTACTGCTCGAGCCTATCAGCACAGCTGGCAAAATAAGTCAAGCCTCTACCCTTGCTCGCACTCAAGGATTACCCAATGAAGATCTATTAAGTCTAGACTATCCCACCCAATTGGAAATTTTAAAGAGTTCGCTAATGTTATCTAAAATTGCCGAGCAAGTTAAAGTTAAACATCCTCAAGTTAAGGTCGCTACTCTGCTTCAAGATTTACGCGAGAATTTAATTGTCGAACGGATTAAAATAGGACCGAGTCGATATGATTCTACGAAAATTTTTGAAGTAATTTATACAGGCATAAATCCAAGTATTGTGGAAACGGTAGCAGAGGCAACGGCCGAGCAATACTTGCAATATAGTCTGGAAGAACGACAAGATAGTATTATGGCAGGTGTCAAATTTATTGACGAACAATTGCCAGAGTTAGAGCAGCGAGTAAAAACTCTCCAGTCCCAACAAGAGAAATTACAAAAACAACATAGTTTAATTAATCCTAGTGAAAGAGGTCAGGAATTATTCGCTCAAGTGCATCAACTTAATGAGCAAAAATTAAAAAACCAAACTGAATTACAAGAACTAAAGACACTTTTTACTACCTTACAGGAACACTTAAATTTAACTCCCAAGCAAGCCTTAGTTGCACTGGCTTTAAATCAAGATCATAGTCACCGAGAATTACTAAAAGAACTTCAACAAATAGAAAGTCAAATTGCTACAGAGTCAGCTCGTTTTACCGCTAATAATCCTAATCTTCGCTCCTTAAAAGAAGAGAAGGCAAATATTCTCGCTTTGCTGGAGCAGAAAACCCAGTCGATTTTAGAGCAGTATTCAATTTCTGTAGCTGAAAATTCTCCAGTTCTAAATTTTTACAATGAAGCTAGTCTAAAACTAATTCAGCAACTGGTCGATACAAGCAATCAAATTCAGGTTTTAGAAGTTCGCAATCAGTCACTAATAAGCAATAGAAAGACGTTGGCAAAACCAGCCCAGCAATTTCCCCAGATTGTTCGCAAATATAACGAGTTAGAGCGAGAGTTATTATTAACCACTAAAATTTTAGACCAACTTCTAACTCAGAGAGAAACCCTGCGAGTTGAAGCAGCTCAAAAGGATGTACCCTGGCAACTATTAAGTAAGCCCCAAATACCTCTTGATGCGGAGGGCAATCCAGTTGCTTTTCCTCCCAATCGAACCAAAAAAATTCTAGCTGGAGCAATGGGAGGAATAGTTATGGGTATGGGAGCAGCACTGCTACTCGAAAAGAAACGAAATATCTTTTACACAGCTAAAGACGTTCAAGATGTGCTGTTAATTCCTGTTTTAAGCGATATTCCAGTAGACGATCGTTTTAAACCTTTGCCCAATATCAATTCCGACTCTAACGCTTTGGCTTTAGTCGAAACTCAATGCAGTAATGTTAGAGAATCTTTGTTTCTAAACGCTTTTGACTCTCTTTATGCAGAGCTTACTTTTCTCTATGCGGAAAACCCCGTTCGTTCCTTAATCGTTAGTTCGGTAGAGTCAAAAGATGGTCAATCTACCGTTGCTTTACAACTAGCAAAAACGGCTGCTGCTAAAGATAAGCGAGTTCTTTTGGTGGATGCTAATTTGCATCAACCCCAACTTCATACCCAGTTAAACGTACCCAACAACATAGGACTTGAAAATCTTTTAAGCAACGAACTGACTCCTGAAGAGCCTATCTGGCAAGTACCTGGAGTAGATAATCTGTTTATTTTGACGGCAGGAATTTTTCTGTCCGACTGTCCCAAACAGCTTTGGTCTAGTGAAATGCAGCATTTAATGGAGAACTTATCACTAAAATATGACTTAGTTATTTACGATCCTCCTCATTTTTTTGACTCTCCAGATGTCAGTTTTCTTGCTGCCAACACAGATGGAATTTTAATGGTTGTGGGAATTGAGAAAACCAGGCAATCTCTGATCAAAGAAGCCATTAATCAAATTAATACTTTTCGCTTACCTACTTTGGGTATAGTGACTAATAATCTAAATTGACCTCATTTGTAGTTGTTGACACTCTCCACAGCACGAAGCTAAGGAGATTCTGTTAGACCTCAAACGAGGCACTACGGCTGAGTCAAAACAGCCACTATCCTAGCCACCAGCATCAAAAAAAGATACTAGTCATGCCAGGTTACTTTTACTTTTCTTTCGCTTTCTTTTGAATCTCTAACTGCGGGACTAACTTTCTTATCGGCAGGTATAGTTGCTCTCGGGGGATATTAAGCCCTTGTCCTTATGCAGATCGTTTAGTCTTGCGAGATACAAAGATTTTACCATGTTTTACTCAGGGCTAAAGCCCTTATCTGTTTTTCCTCTCCTCGCTGAAGCAGAGGAGTTACCAAACTACGTTTCCCATGTTTTAGTTTGAGAGGTTATTTGTTAAATCTAAGCCCCCTCAATACAGTTAATTCAGTTAATTCTCTTTATGTCCTATCCAAATCAGTCAGATCGATCGCTCTCTTTATTGGTAGTTATCGTTAACTACCGAACACCTAATTTGACCATTAACTGTTTACATTCCTTAGTCAGTGAAGTTCAACTATTACCGGGAATGCAAGTAGCGATTGTTGATAACGATTCGGGCGATCGATCGGTGGAGCAAATTAGCAATGCAATTAAAACCGAAGGTTGGAGTGATTGGGCTTCTGTTTTCTCTTCAAAACACAATGGAGGTTATGCTTTTGGAAACAACCTAGCGATTCGCTCTGCTCTACAGTCTACCAATCCTCCTGCCTACTTTCTTTTACTCAACCCAGACACTTTTGTACGTCCCCGCTCTTTAAAACTGCTAGTAGATTTTATGAACGAGCATCCTGAAGTAGGGATTGCTGGCAGTCGTCTAGAAGAAGATGATGGCACTCCCCAATACTCTGCTTTTCGCTTTCATACCCTGCTAAGTGAATTAGATTCTGCGTTACGTTTAGGAATAGTGTCGAAGTTATTAGCAAATTGGATTGTTGCACCTCCAATTTCCCCGATTTCCTGTCAAGTAGATTGGGTGGCAGGTGCGAGTATGATTGTCCGTCGCAGTGTATTCGAGACGGTGGGTTTAATGGATGAAGATTATTTTCTCTACTACGAAGAAGTTGACTTCTGTTTGCAAGCCAACAAGTTAGGTTGGAGCTGCTGGTACGTTCCCGAAAGTCGAGTGGTTCATTTAGTTGGGCAAAGTTCGGGAGTAACTAATACTAAAACTCCTCCTAAACGGATACCTCAATATTGGTTTGATTCTAGGCGAAGATTTTTCCTAAAAAACTATGGCTGGCTTTATGCAGCTTTAACCGATGTAGTTTGGTTGTTATGTTTTAGTTTATGTAAATGTCGCCGAGCTATTCAAGGTAAACCAGATAACGATCCCCCACATTTATTAAGTGATTTGCTTAACCATAGTGTGCTGATCGAAAGAACTACCTCTATTCGCTCGGTCTAGTTACTGAAATTCATTGTCGTTCACTTTTTTTATTGAAGATTTTTTCCTCTATGACAACCCAACTCGACCTATTAGAAAAAATAAATACACCAGAAAGCCCTGTTTTGGGATTGTGGCAACAAATCAAAGAAGACTGGATTGCTCATGGACGTGATTGGACTAAACCAGGATTTAGGGCAGTAGCAGTTCAGCGTTTTGGGGTCTGGAGAATGAAGATTAAACCAAAACTATTACGAGCTCCTTTGAGCATTCTCTACCGAGCCTTGTATTGCAAAATCCGTAATACTTATGGGATCGATCTGCCGTACACTGTCAAACTCGGTCGTCGCGTAATTATCGAACATCAAAGTTGCATTATCATTCACGGCTATTCTTCCATTGGCGACGACTGCATTATCCGCCAAGGTGTAACTATAGGCAATCGTTATGTAGAGTATCCTTTAGACACTCCTAAATTAGGGGCACGAGTTAATATTGGTGCTGGGGCAAAAATTCTTGGTAATGTCATGATCGGCGATGACGTTAATATTGGTGCTAATGCAGTAGTTTTGGCGGATATTTCTGCTGGTCAAACAGCAGTTGGCATTCCTGCTAGAGTTATAAATTCTTAACCTTTCTTATTCTAAACTTCTCTATCCTAAATTCTGTTTTAACTAGTCAGTATCATGCATATTAATAACCTTCGTGTACTAATTGTGGCAGAGCACGCATCACTAAAGTTTGGTGGAGAAGCAGCACTGCCACTGCACTATTTTCGAGTCCTTCGACAACGAGGAATTAATACCTGGCTAATAGTTCATGAGAGAACTCGCGAAGAATTACAATCTCTTTTTGAGAGCGATCGCGATCGCCTTTATTTCGTATCTGACACTATCTGGCACCGTTTTGTCTGGCAGTGCAGCCAACTTTTACCCAAAAGGCTGGCTGATTTCACCTTTGGGTTAGTATTGCGGATAATGACGCAAATAGTTCAGCGTCGCATCGCCAAGAAAATTGTCCGGGAGCAACAAATTGACATCATTCATCAACCAATACTAGTTTCCCCTAAAGAGCCATCAATGATTTACCAGATGGATGTGCCAGTGGTAATTGGACCGATGAATGGAGGCATGAAATCTCCTTCTGGCTTTCGCCATAGAGAAAGTCAATTTATCGATCTGAGTGTAGAAATAGGTCGTCTCTTGGCCAACTTATTTAACGTTTTGATTCCTGGCAAGCTTAAAGCCACAACCCTACTAGTTGCTAATCATCGCACAAAAAAAGCATTACCAAAAGGTTTCCATGGCAAAGTAATTGAAATAGTAGAAAATGGGGTAGACCTATCAATATGGAAGCCAAAGTATCAAAACCAGAGTTTGAGGTCGGAAAATTTAGAAGAAGAAATAAAAACTCAGTGCTCGAAGACAACAACCAAGCAACCAATTAAATTTGTTTTTGTTGGCAGACTAATTAAATGGAAAGCAGTGGATTTGTTGATACTTGCTTTTAAGCGCGTGTGGGAACAAATACCAGTCGAGTTAGAGATTATCGGTGACGGTCATGAACGACCAGCTCTAGAAGCCTTGGCAAAAGAACTAGGTCTAATTAAACTCCAAAAAACCGAATCTGCCACTCAAGATTTAAACAGTAAATCTCCAACACGAGCAGCAATTAATTTTACTGGGTTCCTCTCCCAGATAGATTGTGCCAAACGGATGCAACTAGCTGATGTCATGGTGCTTCCCAGTTTACATGAATGTGGTGGTGCTGTCGTACTTGAAGCCATGACCATGGGATTGCCTGTAATTGCAACTAACTGGGGAGGACCAGCGGACTATCTCGATGAATCCTGTGGCATTCTCGTCGAACCAACAACTCGAGATGCTTTTATTAGCGATTTGGCAACTGCGATGCTAAAAATAGCCAAGTCAGCAGAATTACGCCAAGCAATGGGTCAAGCTGGTCGTCAACGTATTCTCGAACATTTTGACTGGGAAGTCAAAGTAGACACCATGCTAGAAATTTACCAGGAAGCGATCGACAGATATGTAAAAGAACTAAAAGTTAACATATCTGATACCAAAGCTAATACTTCTCCTTTTAGAATTTCTTAAACTCAGATTTTGATTTAAGTCAAATTTTCGGGCACTCTATGACTGCCACTGAGATTTATCAGTTAACTTGCAAGATGCTGGTTAACTTTTGCAATTAACATTTCAGGGCATTTAACCAGATTTCTCTAGAGTAAACTATGAAAATTGCTTTTTTAGTTCATTACTATCCCAAGGTCAGCCACAGCTTCATTCGGCGAGAGATCGCTGCACTAGAAGCAATGGGCATTCCCATCGCCAGATTTTCCATTCGCTCCTGCGCTTCGGAGTTAGTCGATCCCGCAGACTTATTAGAATTAGAAAAAACAAGGGTTGTTTTAGACGTTGGGGCAATCGGTTTACTGTTAAACTTATTTCGCGTTGCTCTTACTAGACCCGTTCGTTTTATACAAGCTCTAGGGTTAACTTTCCAAATTGGCTTGGGTTCGGATAGAGGGATTCTCATAAATTTAGTTTACTTAGCCGAAGCTTGCGTGTTACTAAAGTGGTTCTCCGATCTAGACATCTCTCATCTTCACGCTCACTTTGGAATTAACCCAACTGCCGTAGCGATGTTGTGTCATGTTTTGGGAGGCCCCCCTTACAGCTTTACAGTTCATGGTCCCAAAGAATTTGATTCAGCTACATCACTAGCCTTACCAGAAAAAATCAACCGAGCAGCATTCGCGATCGCCATTAGCTCTTTTGGCAAAAGCCAGCTATATAGGTGGTGCGATCGCGACCAGTGGTCAAAAATTCATGTGGTTCATTGTGGTTTAGATAAAACATTTTTGAATGCTGTTTATCAGCCAATTCCAGATAAGCCACAATTAGTTTGTGTTGGTCGGCTTTGCGAACAAAAAGGTCAGTTACTTTTAGTAGAAGCAGCAGGGCATTTAGCTGCTCGGGGATTAGATTTTAAGTTAGTTTTAGTAGGAGATGGACCTCTAAGGAGTGAGATTGAAGCTTTAATAGCTCAGTTAGGTATTGAAGACAAAATTGAGATTACGGGCTGGGCTAGTAATTCTGAAGTACAGCAATATATTCTTGCTTCGCGAGCAATGGTGCTGCCTAGCTTTGCAGAAGGTTTACCAGTGGTAATTATGGAGGCACTAGCTCTCGGTCGTCCAGTCATTAGCACTTATGTAGCAGGAATTCCCGAGTTAGTAGAGCCTGGAGTTTGTGGTTGGCTCGTTTCAGCAGGTTCGGTTGAGGCTTTAACCGCAGCGATGCGGACTGCCTTACAGTTGCCAGTAGCCGAGCTAGAACAGATGGGTAAAATCGGGATTCAGCGAGTGGCTAAACACCATGATGCTACTCAAGAAGCTCGTAAATTAGCAATGCTATTCAACTCTGGCGATCGACCATTAAGAACTAGGGAGTTAGAAGTAAGAAGTCAGGACTCAGATCAATTAGGACTTATCGAAAAAGTCTATTAAATCTTCCTCACTCAAAATTTGCCCCACTCGTTAAAGCAATCATGTCATCACTAAAAAAGCTTGCTATCCGTGGAGCGGTCTGGACTTTGATTGGCTATGGGTTAAGTCAGAGTCTGAGATTAGGTGCCAATCTAATTTTAACGCGCCTACTCGTTCCAGAAATGTTTGGACTGATGGCATTGGTTAATGTTTTTATTCTGGGTTTAACCCTATTTTCAGACATTGGCATTGGTCCGAGTATCATTCAGCATCAACGGGGAGAAGATCCAGATTTTCTTAATACTGCCTGGACAGTCCAGATAATTAGAGGTTTGGGGCTGTGGTTCATCTGTCTGCTCATCGCTTGGCCGATCGCTCGGTTTTATGATGAATCGCAGTTGCTTTGGCTCATTCCCATTGTTGGTTTGTCTACAGTAATCAATGGATTTAACTCTACTGCTTTATTTACTCTTAAACGTAAAATTAGTTTAGGTAAGCTGACAGTATTTGAGTTAGGAATACAACTGATTGCTCTTTCTGTCATGCTCGTCTGGGCATGGTTCGATCGCACTATCTGGGCTCTCATCGTCGGTAATCTTGTCTCGGAATTTCTCAGAATGGTAATAAGTCATCGATTAGTTCCAGAAACTCATAACCGTTTTGCCTGGGAACAAAAAGCGATCGCGGATATCTTTTCTTTCGGTAGATGGATATTTGCTTCAACCTCTATGACCTTTTTAGCAGCACAAGCCGATCGACTGATTTTGGGTAAATTGCTCTCTTTTCAGCTTTTAGGTGTTTATAATATTGCTTTTATTTTTGCCGATTTGCCTAAAATGGTAATGAACAGAATTGGCAATCAGGTCATTTTTCCCGTAATTTCGCGACAGGCTACTCTTCCACGAACAAGTCTTAGAAAAAAAATCAAACAAAAAAGAAAGCTAATTCTGCTGGCAGCAACACCTTGTTTGGCAATTTTAGTTGGTTTTGGAGATGTACTCATCTACGGACTCTATGATGAACGATACCAAGATGCAGCTTGGATGTTGCCCATCTTAGCTTTAGGCATTTGGCCAAATTTACTGACCATCACCATGTCTCCCTCACTGTTAGCAATTGGTAAGCCTCTCTATGAAGCTTGCGGTAACTTTTTCAAGTTTTGTTATATGGTTATTGGATTGCCAATAGGATTTTCTCTTTTAGGGGTGACAGGAGCTGTGATTGTAGTAGCTCTCAATGATTTTCCCTTTTATGGAGCAGTTAGTTATGGTCTTTGGCGAGAGAAATTAACTGTAATTACTCAGGATATTCAGGCAACTGCGCTACTCATTGGCTTAATTACTCTAATTTGTACGGGAAGACATCTTTTTGGTTTTGGGCTTACTTTGCCTGGAAATTTTGGATAAATAGGAGTGCCAATTGACACTCCCCATAGATAGCGTCTGAACGACGCTCTAGAAATCTAAGGGATTCTTAAGAGATAAAAACCAACGAGCGGAGTATTTTGGCTGTATTCGTACCTCCTTAATTTCTTTGTCTTTGAGTCTTTCTGGCAGTTGAATTTTTACCTCGCCATATTCTCTTTTAAACTCGCGAGACATCGGAATAGCAAACATGAGTTTTCAAGCACAACTAGTAATGATCGCCTGGTTGCCTATTGTCTTCTACCTATTTACAATTTTTCCCCCTCGGAAGGCAGTTATTGTCAGCTTTATTGGGGGATTACTCTTTTTACCAGAACGAGCGGGCTTTGCGTTACCTTTAATACCAGACTACAAGGGAATGGTGGCTACCTGCTATGGTATCGTACTGGCAATTCTCTATTATGACGCTCAACGTTTGAGAGATTTTAAACTAGGATGGCTGGACATACCGATGCTGATTTGGTGTATTTGTCCGGTTTTTTCTTCTATTAGCAATGGTTTGGGTTTTTACGATGGGATTAATGAAGCAATAACTCAAACGGTAACCTGGGGATTGCCTTATTTTCTGGGTAGACTCTATTTAAATAATCTTGCCGGACTCCGAGAATTAGCCATTAATGTGCTTAAAGGCGGGCTGATCTATGTACCCCTCTGTCTCTATGAAGGTCGTATGAGTCCTCAAATTCACAAGATCTTTTATGGTTACTATCCTCATCCTTCTGGTATTGCTCAGGCTTACCGGTTAGGTGGTTATCGACCAATGGTTTTCATGGAACATGGTCTAATGGTTGGTATGTGGATGATGATGGTGACATTAGTTGGG
>JAAUYH010113566.1_pt1 | contig 15119 bp, 14 predicted proteins | sample 7278061 | NCBI WGS metagenome assembly JAAUYH01 (sample SAMN14350203, study PRJNA611818) | marine sediment metagenome | isolation source: surface marine sediment (0.6m) | place: French Polynesia: Moorea | collected 2018-08
AGGCTCGGAAAACTGGAAAATGAAGAAATATGGGACTTTTTCGGTAGGTATTATCAATTATGCTATGGTAATTCCATGGCTCAGGTAAAAATATTGCAGTCTCTTGCCAATCAGCAGAACGAGGTATCGACAAAGATAATATTAGATCTTATGGCTAAGGATCTTCCGCTTGTATCAAACTCAAAAGAGATCACCAAAATCTTTAAGCCGTATAGAGATAATATTGGCCTAGCTAAAATGTTGTTTCCAAAACTGCTGAATTACAGTAGTGTACACGAGTACAAGGTTGAGATCATTTCACTTTTGGCAGACTTGAAAACAGCAGACTTGATCAAGAGTTCCGTGTATAAAAAATACTTGGGCCAAATGAAGACCGATGCCAGGATTCAACTTAAACGGCATCTGGGCAGACAGGGAAGCTATCATATTCAACGCTCTTCTCAACAATTAAGCAGAAAGCAAAATAGTCAGATCTTAGAAGACTACGCTGTCCTTCTCTTCCCTTACAAAAATGAAAAGGATGTCCAGCAATTCTTTGTACGTCTACTGGAGGTGAAAGCTCCAAATGTAAGAGCAACACATGCAAACTTGATGGCGGCAAAAGACGAACATACCCCACTGGCTTTTATCGATTCACTTGCTGGTGATATAAACAGTCGTGCCCTAATCTTTAACAGACTCAAATCTATAAACAAATTACACTTGTTTCCCTCAATATACCATGTACAGGAGGCACTTGCCGAAAGTGCCATTTTTGAAGACAGGAATTTTATCGCCAGCAAAGATGAGGTTATCTACCTGGGTAAAAAAGATCTGGAATTTGGAGGAAAGGATTATCATGGCTATTATTTCAAATTGAGAAGTAAACAGGACTTCGACAAGAACTACAAGGTGCACTTAGTTGTATATGAGTCTGGAAAAGAAGTAAGCACAGACTATTTTTATAAAAACGATGGTTATAGAATGACCGATATGGATACCGATGAGGCGGCTATGGATTATGTAAACGAGGAATTTGAACTCAAAGACCGCAGCAGAGCTGTTGTTTACCACCCTGAGTCGAGCATGACTTACAACAGACTTGGATTCTAATTTGTAGATTTGCGAAAGAATCCTTTCCCGGTGAAACATTTACTTCTCTCTTTACTCTTAATAGGACTTACAGTAAGATCTCAGTCAGTAGTTTGCTCTGAAGAGGATAAACTGGCATTTAGTGATAGAATAAATACTATCCACTCATTGAATGATCCCGACATGGGCAAGACCGTTGTTGCAGTGGGAAAGACTTTTGAGGGAATGCCATATGTGGCGCATACGCTGGAGATCAACGCGGAAGAGTTGTTGGTGATCAATCTCAGAGGTTTCGATTGTACAACCTATGTTGAAAATGTTTTGGCCTTCAGTCTTTTGGTTAAAAAAGAAGAGAGCAATTTAGAAGCATTCACCAGTATTTTACGAAATATCCGCTATAGAGACGGAGAACTCAATGGCTATGCTTCCAGATTAAACTACTTTACCGAACGGCTGGCGAACAATGAGACTAAAGGACTCATCAAAAATATTTCTTCAGAAATAGGAGGTATCGAGATAAAAAAGGAGATCTATTTTATGTCTGCGAACAGGGATCTTTATCCTATGCTCAAAGATCAAAAAGCGTTTGAGAGCATTAAGAGTACGGAAGCCTTTCTCAGTGAGAGGAATCAATACTTTCTCCCCAGAGATCGTGTTGAGACTGCGGAGCAGCTGATGAAAGATGGGGATATTATCGCTTTGGCCACTTCCATCGAAGGTTTGGATGTAACCCATACCGGATTTGCTATCAGGAATAAAAACGGGCGTATTCATCTCTTGCACGCTTCATCTTCAGGAAAAGTTGAGATTTCAAAGAAGCCTTTGGCCGAATATCTTCAGGGTATAAAGAACAATACGGGAATTATTGTTGCCCGCCCCTTATAACTAGTCCACTTACTCGCTTTAAGTAACTTTTTTTTGAATAGAGTTCGATTAGCTTTTGGAAAGCGACATCAGGTACTTCTTTGGGGTGGTACCGTATTTCTTTTTAAAAGCCGAAATAAAATGACTTGCTGTACTGTAACCCACGCGATGACCAACTTCATTGACATTGTATTGACCAGATTCCAACATTTTGCGTGCATAATCCATTTTGTATTCAAATAGGAAACCAAAGACAGGTTCGCCATAGACCTGTTTAAATCCCTCCTTTAGCTTCTTCAAAGATAGACCTATTTCCTCTGACAATTCTGTCAAAGTAGGTGGTTCGGCCATCTGAGCAATAATTATTTCCTTGGCTTTTCGTATACGTCTCACATTGTCCTCATCTACTAAAAACGGGCAATTCTCAGTATCCGCATCAACACTCCGATTGAAATAAAGAGCCATTAACTCATATACTTTCGACCTCATATACAGGTCCCTGACAGACGGGTGAAGATTGTAGTTGATGATTTGGCTAAGTATTACCGCAATTGCAGGGCTAACCGCTTCTTGAGCATAGTACTTTTTATCCTTGTTCTCACCTGTCAGGAAGTGTATGTAATCAGCCTCTTTTGAAAAAAAGGCATGGAATTTTCGTATGGTCATCACAATTGAAACTAACCAACTCTGAGGTTTTAGTTCGAGGTTGAGAGGTAGATCTACTTGTGGGTTGTATAGTAAAAGTGAGCTTTCCTCACCTATTTCCAAAGCATAGCGACCCTCGTTGAAAATAAGTCGGCCTGAGCCTTTGAGGCAAAAGTGAAACTGAATATAAGAACGATCAATCTCTCTGCTGAAATGCTGAATTTCAGATGTATCATTTTGGATTTTTAGCAGGTAAAAATCTTCATCCAAAAGAATCTCATCGTATGAACCGCGAGCGATATTTTTTAGATCCATATACCGGTTATATTATACTTTTATTTAGAATCTTTCTAAATAAACATAATCGCATCATTAATATTTACGGCAAATGTAAGGAATATTGTGAATTTTGAGGTTTTGGAGACATTTATATCTTAGAACGGTATAATTTGTACCGCTAGCGTTATTTTTGCCAAGAAAGACATTTTATTTTTGTCTTGCTCAAAAAAGTCCATGAAGGCGTATCACATTTCCAAACACAATTCATTTTACACCGTTGGTTTGAGTTATAAAAAAGCCAATGCTGACGTGCGCGGTAAATTCAGTTTAGAACCAGCGTCGATGGAACGTTTGCTATTGGAAGCAAAAGATCAAGGTGTAGATGGGCTACTGATATTTTCAACTTGCAACCGGACTGAGCTTCATGGATTTGCACAGCACCCTTTTCAACTTATAAAGTTGCTTTGTGACCATTCAGCGGGGACTGTTGAAGAATTCCAGGAGGTTGCCTATGTTCTCAAGAATTACGAAGCCATAGATCATATGTTTAAAGTAGGTACTGGACTTGATAGCCAGATATTGGGCGATTTTGAAATAATTGGTCAGCTTAAACATAGTTTTTACCGCTCCAAGAAACACGGCCTAACAAATCATTTTTTAGAAAGACTTTGTAATTCCATTATACAGGCCAGTAAAAGGGTAAAGAACGAAACAGAACTTTCCAGCGGCGCAACTTCAGTTGCATTTGCCTCTGTCCAATATATTCTTAAAAATGTCCCTGAAGTTTCGGAAAAGAACATTTTGCTTTTCGGCACGGGAAAAATTGGCAGGAACACATGTGAGAATCTTATAAAACATACCGGAAATCATCATATAACGTTGATCAATCGAACAAAGGACAAAGCAGAAAAAATAGCGGGGAAATTCCATCTTACCGTCAAGGATCACGGGGAGCTTCAGGCGGAAATTCGGAAAACCGACATTCTAATTGTAGCAACGGCAGCACATTCTCCAACCATTTCAAAGGATTTGATCCATACCAATAAACCCTTGCTCATTTTGGATCTCTCTATACCTAAAAATGTAGCTACTGATGTTGAGGAGATTTCGAATGTGAGTTTATTACATCTCGACCATTTGTCTCAAATGACAGATGAGACCTTGGAACGCCGCAAAAAATACATTCCTCAGGCCCAGTCAATTATTCAGGAGGTTAGAACAGAGTTCATCCAATGGCTCGAAACAAGAAAATTCGCGCCGGTAATCAAGGCATTGAAAAAGAAGTTAAAGACTATGAAGGAAGAAGAGATCGACTTTCAGTCTAAAAAGTATAATAACTTCAATACCGAACAAGCCGATTTAGTCTCAGACCGTATCATACATCAAATTACCAAACGCTTTGCGAATCATCTTAAGAATTCTGACATTGACGCAGACGACAGCCTCGAACTTATTCAAAAAGTCTTTCAATTAGAAGTTGACACCCCATGAGCAGGCTCATCCGAATTGGGAGCCGCGATAGTGAGCTTGCACTATGGCAGGCTAATACCGTGAAGCATAAGCTCAACGATCTGGGTATTACCTCTGAGATTGTCACCATCAAATCTGATGGTGATTTAAAAACAGAACTCCCGCTTTATGAATTGGGGATCACTGGTATTTTCACAAGGACTCTTGATGTGGCCATGCTCAACAATGATGTAGACATTGCAGTCCATTCGATGAAGGATGTGCCAACCGTATTGCCCAAAGGAATTGTTAGTGGTGCTGTATTGGAGCGCGCCAATCCCAGGGACATTTTAGTTCACAAGGGATTAGATTTCCTAAATGCCGAAGGTGTAGTAGCTACGGGTAGCCTTCGTCGAAAAGCGCAATGGTTGCATCGATACCCGTTACACGAAATAACGAATATACGCGGTAACGTTCCCACCCGATTAAAGAAGTTAAAAAAGCATCGCTGGAATGCAGCAATTTTTGCAGCAGCCGGACTGGACAGACTAGGTTTGCGCTCCGATGATCATATAGAATTGCAATGGATGGTTCCCGCACCTGCTCAGGGCGCTGTATTGGTTGTGGCCCGTGAAGAAGACCACTTCTGCTTAAAAGCTCTGGAATTGATCAACGACAGAGAAACAGCAATATGTACGCAGATAGAACGTGAATTTCTGAAAGAATTGGAAGGCGGATGTTCAGCACCCATTGGCGCTTTAGCTGAAGTCTCTGATGATATTATCCAGTTTAGAGGTATCCTCGCTTCACTTGATGGACAACAGTTATTGAACCTACAAGAAGAAGTTGAACTTGATAAAGCCAACGGCTTTGGTATCCATTGTGCACGAAAAGTCTTATCAACGGGTGGAGAAGAGATCATGAAGTTGATAAAAACCAGTATGAGCAAATGACCAAGGTACTTTCTACCAAAATACTCTCACCCAAACAGAAAGAGATTGTTGAAAGTGCTGGGATATCACTTATAGATTACAACGCTATTCAGATTGAATTCAAAAAGTTTGCAATAGACCTGTCTTTTGATAATTATATCCTCACCAGCCAAAATGCAGTACGTGGATTTCTCCGCGCATTTGACAATCTACCTCTACCCGAAAAACGTAAAGAGGCATTATCAAAAAACAGTTTTTGTGTTGGAGCTAAAACTTCTGCCCTCTTGAGGGAAAATGGTCTAAAAGTGGTTAAAACTGCTATAACTTCGAAGGAATTAGGCCAATACATAGCAAAAAATCACAAAAATGAGTCATTTTTATTTATCTGTGGAAATAGACGAAGAGAAGAATTGCCTGCTATTTTAAGTAAAAATACCATTCAGTATAAAGAGATAATCGCCTATCATACTATTAGTAACGAACAAGGTTTAAATGAGGTTTTTGAAGGAGTACTGTTTTACAGTCCAAGTGGGGTACAAAGCTATGTCAGTAGTAATGATCTTAGCAATAGCAGAGCTTTCTGCATAGGGGAGAGTACAGCGAGGGAAGCCAGTAGATTTTCAAAAGAAGTAATTGTTTCAAAGGAACAAAGTATTGAGAGTGTATTACAATCCGTAGTTCAGAACTATGGATAATTATTACAATAATTAGAATGAAGAACGATTTGTTTTTAAAAGCTCTGAAGGGCGAAAGTGTAAAAAGACCTCCTGTCTGGATGATGAGACAGGCAGGAAGATATCTACCTGAATTTATGGCGATACGGGAGAAATACGACTTCTTTACACGTTGTCAGACACCGGAGTTAGCCTCGGAAATTACAGTTCAGCCTATTCGCAGATTTGGAATGGATGCTGCCATTCTATTTAGCGATATTTTAGTGATTCCGCAAGCAATGAATATCGAAGTTCAAATGCGTGCTGATGTCGGGCCATATCTTCCAGATCCTATTAGATCTGTAAGTGATTTGGCACGCGTTCAGGTACCGGATATAAATAGTTCATTGGGTTATGTAATGGAGGCAATCGAAATGACCCTGGAAAAATTAGATAGCGAAATACCACTCATAGGCTTCGCTGGAGCTCCCTGGACCATATTGTGTTATTGCGTTCAGGGCCAAGGTAGTAAGTCGTTTGACAAAGCCAGGGAATTTTGCTTTACTCAACCCACGGCCGCGCATATGCTTTTACAAAAAATCACCGATACCACTATTGCCTATTTGAAAGCCAAAGCGGTAGCCGGTGTACATGTCGTCCAGCTATTTGATTCCTGGGGTGGGATGTTGTCGCCAGATGACTACAACGAATATTCCCTTCCCTATATTCAGCAAATTGTAGATGCCATTAAACCGGAAGTTCCCGTAATAGTATTTGCCAAAGGTTGTTGGTTTGCCTTGAATAATTTAGCAGCAACCGGGGCATCTGCTCTGGGCATCGACTGGACGTGTTCTGCAAGGAACGCACGATATCTTACTGGAGGGCAGATCACTCTCCAGGGCAATCTTGATCCGGCTCGTCTGTTCTCTCCACCTGCTCAAATTAAACAGATGGCAGAGCAAATGATAAACGATTTTGGGAAAGACAGCTATATCGTTAATCTCGGTCACGGAATTTTGCCTAATATTCCTCTCGAAAATGTCTCAGCATTCATCAATGCGGTTAAGGAATTTGGGAACTAATGAGACTATGGGGTTTTGTCAGGTCATTGAGTTTACCCAAGTTTTGGGCATTATTCGTGCTTTGTATGGGAAATCTAGGGAAGGTCATGCCCACTTGGAAAGCAACAAAGAAGAGTGTGGCATACGCTTCAAAATATTATGGAAAGACACATCGTGAAAATACCCCGGCTAATGCATTTCGCCATTCAATTTGGAATTATCTGATAATTAATGAGATCTATCAACATCCAGAGCAGATAAATGCACTGTTGAGTTGGGCTACAAGAATTACCGATTTGCATGAGGATTTATTTCCTAATGATAGACTGGCTAAGTTCATGGACCTGCACAACAACAGGATAGGGCGGCAAATTTTTCAACAGCACCGAAATAAAAATGAGGAAGAAATGGTGGAATTTTTCAGAGAATTGACCAAGTCATCAATAAAAATCAATTCAGATACGGATTTGGGATCTATCCCTGATAACAGAATGATCCACCTGGTAGATTTTTCAGACTTGGATACTAAACTAACCTGAAAGCTTAGGATCTGGATATAGCAAAATGAACATTTTAGAAAAATATGACAGGCCATTTGTTTACGGAAGTATTCTAATGAACCTGTTTTTATCTCTTCAGTTATTTCTACTATGGTACAGTCCAAATATTAATGAAGCAGGTAAAATTTACACAGCGGTTTGGCTCATTATCTTTGAGTTTTTTCTTGTGCATTCAAGCGTGATTACTGCTGTATTACCAAAGAAGGTGTCTATTCCTTTTCTTTTTGTATTCTATGGTTTCTATGCCTGGCTTTTCAATTCCAAAGTTCCTGGCAACATCATTTTGATAGTATACATGATAATGGTATTCAATAGAATGCGCTTTGCATTTTACGAGGTTGATCCTAATACAAAAAGAAAAACCAAATGGTTGTCCGGCATGGCTCTCGCAACTTATTTCATCCTCGCCTTTATAATAGGATTTGGTAACGAGTATGTCTCAAAATTAGGTTTAACAGAGAGTTATTTGTCACTTTCAGGGTATAATGATTTAAAATTATCTAATGGAGAATTTATAGACCATCCGCATTTGGCCCTGGGTTTCGGATCCATTTATTATTTTTTGTTGAGTTTTCAAGAAGGAGTGTTATTGAATATTCGGAAAGTGAATCAAACAGGTATTAATATATCTAAATCAAATGAAGGATAAGTTTTATCGATATATTGAGGAATTACAGAACAAGATCACTCAAAAGTTAGAGGCCATTGATGGAAGTGCTGTTTTTAAAGAAGACCTCTGGGAACGAGCTGAAGGCGGAGGCGGCAGGACCCGGGTTATAGAGGACGGTGCTGTTTTTGAAAAAGGCGGCGTAAATATATCAGCTGTTCATGGAGCACTTCCAAAAAGTATGCAGGCATATTTCAAAGTGGGAAATGTAGACTTTTTTGCATGTGGTTTAAGCCTCGTAATTCATCCCGAGAGTCCTCTAGTACCTACAGTTCACGCCAATTGGCGGTACTTTGAGATGTATGATGAAAACGGGCAGATAGTAGATCAGTGGTTCGGAGGTGGATTGGACCTAACACCTTATTATCTCTTTGAGGAAGATGCCATGCATTTTCATAGAATTTGTAAAAGTGCATGTGATGCACATGATCCCCATTTTTACGCGGAGTATAAAGATAAATGTGATTCATATTTCAGGAATACTCACAGAGACGAAGGTCGAGGTGTTGGGGGTTTGTTCTTTGACTATCTCAGACCTACAGAATTCAGAAATATAGAAGCCTGGTATGAATTTGTAAAGGATACCGCAGATAGTTTCCTTGAAGCCTATGTTCCTATTGTACTGAAAAGAAAAGAAATGGAGTACAACGAGGAACAAAGAAACTGGCAGGAAATCAGAAGAGGCAGATATGTAGAATTTAACCTGGTCCACGATAAGGGTACTTTATTTGGCCTTCGAACCAATGGACGGATCGAAAGTATCCTGATGAGCTTGCCACCAAGAGTACAATGGCGTTACGACTATCATCCCGAAGCGGGAACGGAGGAGGAGAAATTGATCAAAGTACTTAAAGAACCCCAAAACTGGGTATAGATTATTAGTAACCTGTTTATTGAGAGACAAACATGAAACAAAAATTATATCAAGTAGATGCTTTTGCAGAAAAGATATTTGAAGGGAATCCTGCGGCAGTTTGTGTTCTTAAATCCTGGCCTGAAGATAGCTGGATGCAAAAAATTGCCATGGAGAATAACCTCGCTGAAACCGCATTCCTGGTTCCAAACGGATCCACTTATGAGATTAGATGGTTTACCCCAGAATTAGAGGTGGATCTTTGTGGACATGCGACCCTGGCATCCGCTTTTGTTCTTTTTAACTTTGAAGGCATTAGTACAAATCAAATAGATTTTCATTCACCCAGAAGCGGACCGCTAAGTGTATCCAGAGATGAAGGTGGTTATTTGGTCCTCGATTTTCCCTCTGATACACTCGAGGAAATTCAGCCATATACTGAGTTGAATGAAGTAATTGGCAGAACCCCATTGGAAACCTGGAAGGGCAAGACTGATTATATGCTAGTTTACGAAAACCAGGAGGCGATAGAGTCTATTCAACCGGATTTTTTCAGACTTAACAGAATTAATGCTAGAGGTGTTATTGTAACCGCGCCAGGAAGGGATGTCGACTTTGTTTCGCGCTTTTTTGCGCCTCAGTCTGGCATTAGTGAAGATCCTGTGACCGGGTCGGCTCATACGAGTCTAACACCTTATTGGTCAAATAAACTTGGCAAAACAAAGCTTAGTGCGCGCCAGATATCATCAAGAGGGGGTAATCTATGGTGTGAATATGAAGGAACTCGTGTAAAAATTGGAGGTAAGGCAGTACTTTATTTAATCGGGGAAATCCAGAATTAATGTCAATAAATAAGCTAACTTTAAATTTAAATTAAGCATCTGATGTATCCGTTAAAAAGAAATAGAAGACTAAGGACCACGGATACCATCCGCCGAATGGTCAGGGAAACGCTTTTGAGTCCGGATGACTTTCTCGTTCCCCTGTTTGTGGTAGAAGGACATGGCATAAAGGAGGCTATTCCTTCCATGCCGGACTATTATCGTTTCAGCCTGGACAATCTGAAAAAGGAAGTGAAAGAACTTTGGAATATGGGTCTGCGCGCTGTACTTCTATTTGTTAAAATTCCCGATGATTTAAAGGATAATGCGGGTACAGAGGCCCTTAATGAACACGGCCTTATGCAAAGGGCGATAACAACCGTCAAAAATACCTGCCCGGAGATGCTTGTAATGACCGATGTGGCCCTGGATCCATATTCTTCTTTGGGTCATGATGGGATCGTTGCCAAAGGGCAGATCCTCAACGATGAAACCAGCGAAATTCTGGCAGAAATGAGTATATCACATGCCAAGGCAGGTGCTGACTTTGTGGCTCCAAGTGACATGATGGATGGTCGTATTAAGATCATTAGAGAGGGCCTGGAGGATGAGGAATTGATCAATACGGGTATTATGGCCTATAGCGCCAAATATGCCAGTGCTTACTATGGCCCATTCAGGGAAGCTCTTGATTCCTCACCGGCAGATCAACAGGACGTACCTATGGATAAACAGACGTATCAAATGGATCCTTCAAACCGACTTGAAGCAATCAGGGAAGCAAGGATGGATGTAGAGGAAGGAGCAGATATCATAATGGTAAAGCCCGGTATAATCTATCTCGATATTGTGAGGGAGTTGAGAAACCAAGTGGATGTTCCTATAGCCGTTTATCAAGTTTCAGGAGAGTACGTGATGCTAAAATCCGCTGCAGCTCAAGGTTGGCTGGATTTTGACAAAGCACTCATGGAACAACTTCTCGCACTTAAACGAGCTGGAGCTAATATAATTACAAGTTACTTCGCCAAGGATGCGGTCCGGCTTATGGGTTGATCAACAGCTACTTACTGCAATGACGATTCTGATTTTCACTTTGGAACTATGAGGTTTAGTAAATATATACTAATAGGTATATTTCCAATTTTTGTTTCCGGACAACCCTTTAATATTGCCGGAGAAGAATCCAATTTTCCAGAGGATAGTAATTTAACGCCACTTAGTAACCAAGATTTTACCATAGATCGTATGGAAAGGGCAATTGACTCAATCATGGCGTATGGCATAGAAGAAAAAGCTTTTCCAGGTGCTCAACTACTGGTTGCCCGTAAAGGAAATATAATATTTCACAAGACATATGGCTACCACACTTATGACAGCATCCAGCCTGTTGGTAAAAAGGATCTATATGATTTGGCGTCGGTAACCAAGATTATCGGTCCTCTACCTGCTCTGATGAAACTTTATGAACAGGGTAAAATTGATCTGGATGCGCCATTCAGTTCTTACTGGAAACCCTGGCGCAATTCAACGAACAAAAAAGATATCACACTACGTGAAATTCTTGCCCATCAAGCAGGACTAAAGCCTTATATCGTATTTGTAAATGAGGTATTAAACGAAAATGGATTGAAAAGAAGATATGTACGCAATGCCTATACCCGACGCTTCCAGCTGCAGGCTTATAAAAACCTCTACATAAAAAATAGTTTTAAGAACAAAATGTTCAAGGCAATTAATAAGTCCGAAGTTGACACTGAGAAAACATATCGTTATTCCGGATTGGCTTTTTTGCTTTTTCCAGATCTGATAGCTGAAATAAGTGGTAACTCCTATGAATACTATATTATAAAGAATTTTTATCTTCCTATCGGTGCCACAGGTTTAACATTTAATCCCAGGACTAAAAATTTGCCCAATATGATGGTGCCAACCGAAATAGACACCTTTTACAGAAATGATTTAGTTCAAGGTTGGGTGCACGATGAAAATGCATCTTTATTAGGAGGTGTTTCAGGAAATGCAGGGCTGTTTGGAACGGCTAATGACCTTTATAAAATGATGCAACTCTTTCAGAACTATGGTGTATTTGATGATAAGAGATATCTAAATGAAAATACCGTGAAAGAGTTTACTAAAATTCAGTACCCGGAAAATAATAACAGGCGGGGATTGGGGTTTGACAAACCGCTTATTGACAATTCTGAACTTTCCTTGGATGAAGCCTATCCAGCACCGGAAGTAAGTTCGGAGAGTTTTGGACACAGCGGATTTACCGGTACTTTTGTCTGGGCCGATCCTAAATACCAGTTGGTATATATTTTTTTGTCCAACAGGGTCCATCCAACCCGGGAACACAGAAAATTATACGATTTAAAAATTAGGACTGCTTTACAACAGGTCATTTATAAGGCCTTAGTAAATCCTGAAAGTGTCAATTAATTGCTACCTTAGTATCATAATCTTACTTCATGGGATTACTTATATTTTACGCATTTATTTCAATTTTCTTCTCTTTTCTTTGTTCCATACTTGAAGCGGTCCTGCTAAGTGTAACACCAACGTATATCAATGTTAAAAAAAGTGAGGGGAAACATTATGCGCTTATCCTGGAATCTTTAAAAAAAGATGTAGATAAGCCATTAATAGCAATACTGACCTTAAATACTATCGCACATACCGTAGGTGCTATTCTTGTGGGGGTTCAGGCTAAAACAGCTTATACCCAGGCCTTTGGTAGCCGGGTCCGAACAATTTTTGGTGTAGAATTTACGGAAGAGTTGATGGTAGGTATAGTATCGGCTATAATGACCATACTTATTTTAGTTGCTTCTGAAATCATACCTAAGACTATTGGTGCCACTTACTGGAAAAGGCTAACGCCTTTTACCACCCGATCCTTAAAAATCCTGGTATGGATCATGAAATGGACAGGGCTCATGTGGATCCTACAACTCTTCACAAGATTGGTTAGTAAAAAAGGGGTACACGGCAGTGTATTAAGTCGTGAAGAATTCACAGCTATGGCCGATATAGCCCATGAGGAAGGGGTATTCCAGGAATCGGAGTCTAAGGTCATAAAAAACCTCATGAAATTTGACGAGGTCTTCGCCAAGGACATTATGACCCCGCGAGCGGTAATGAAGATAGCCCAGGAAAACGTATCGATTGAGGAATTTTTTAATGCAAATCCCAAATTGCGGTTTTCCCGTATTCCGATTTATGGCGAAAGAGAAGATGTTATTACAGGTTATGTGCTGAAAGACAATGTTTTAGAAGAAATTATCAATGAAAAAGGCGATGTTCCGCTGGCAAACATCAAGAGAGACATCCTGGTTACAAATAGGGATACCCCTATTCCTCAATTATTTGAGACACTTATAGCCAAGAGAGAGCATATAGCGCTTGTTGTTGATGAATACGGTTCGATTAGTGGCCTTGTCACCATGGAAGATGTGATAGAAACCCTATTGGGGCTCGAAATTATGGATGAATACGATAATGTAGAAGATCTGCAAGTCCTGGCCAGGAAAAAGTGGGAAGCCCGCGCCAAACGTACTGGTATTATTGAATAGTTCATGGAAGAGGCCCTGATCCATACACCTTTGGGCATTGCTCGAATACGGGGCGATGCTGATGGAATTCAGTCCATTGGTGTACTAGATGAAGATATTGCAGCAGATAATGAGGTCCCGCCAGTATTAAAGGATGCTATTATGCAGCTAAAAGAATATTTTCAAGGAAAACGTCGGGATTTCACACTAAAACTCAACCCGGTAGGTACTGTTTTCCAAAAAAAGGTTTGGAATGCACTTTTACAGGTGCCTTATGGTAAAACAATCTCCTATTTGGAGCTCTCTAAAGAATTAGGTGATGTCAAGGCGATTAGAGCAGTAGCTGCAGCCAATGGAAAGAACCCAATTTGGATAGTAATACCCTGCCATCGCATCATCGGGTCTGACGGATCACTTACAGGTTATGCCGGTGGATTGCACCGCAAAAAATGGTTGATAGACCATGAGAGTCCTTTTAAGCAGGAGACACTCTTTTGAGTTTGACAGACCATCCGGTTGGTAAATCCCTTTTATTCCATCAATTCAATACCAAAAAAACAAATACATCGGTGTTATTTGTCAGAACGTCCGGGATTTAGAAAATTTGAAGACTCAATCCGGAATTCCAAACAAACCAAGTAGTCAGAATTCAAAAAAATTGGGTTTCCAAGAAATAAGTTGGCACAAAAGGTAGCTCTATTAGGTCTATGAAGCCCCCATCTTCTGTAATTATGATTACGCCACCATCAAGTATTGAATTTTCGGAAATGATACCATATCCTACCAGGAAAATTCTGGAATTAGTATCGAATCCAAAAGAAGAAACAAATATACTATTACCTATCTCATCCTGTGCCTGCTGCATGAGGCTAACAATATCTGTGGTTTTGTTAGTTCCATTTGAGAAATCGTAAACAGCAGGTGCCTGTGGCACCGGAGAAGGTTGAACTAATATATCGAAATAGTAAAGTTTATTATCCAACAAATAGGCCTGGATGGGGCCAGTACTAAGAAACTGATCAAGAGTAAACGACGTCTGTCCCAGAAAGTCCATTGTATCCAGGTCATACAGTTCCAGCAGGAAGTCGGAATTCGCGTTCCCTTTAACAATTACCAGATTTCCCTCTTCATTTATAAAAAAACTGGGGAAAAAATCTCCAAAATCAAATGCTCTAAGTACTGCGCGATTCTCTGAATCAAAAACAATCAGGTGATATTTATCTGAAAAATCCAGATAGGCTGCAAACAGACGATTGTTGAAATACATAGGTTCCAACGTATCAAATACATTTGTTGCCAGTGACGTATCGACAAATGACCCTGTGTCGGTATTGATGGTTCTAACACCAAGTGCCCCAGAACCGGGTGGACTGTAATTTGCCATGAAGATCTGGTTTTCGGAAGTTGCTCCCCATATTATCGAGCGCTCTCCGGATACAGTAAGAAAGTTCTCCAGGGTAATTGTGCTATTGGTGTTTACATTTCTTTGTATAAGTGAAAAACTACCTTCAAAAAAACTGAAAAATGTTATTAGATCAGACGCCTGTCTCAAGCTTAAGTAGTTTAAGCTAACCCCGTTTTCTTGACTGAGATTGGTGATATTGCCCAAAGCTAATTGAGAATCATATGAATACTGATAAACATTCTCTTCGTCCTCTCCTACCAGTATGAAATTCGGGATTGAAGTTGTAGCATCCTCTTCCTGCAGTTCAT
>JAAUYH010132014.1_pt1 | contig 15117 bp, 8 predicted proteins | sample 7278061 | NCBI WGS metagenome assembly JAAUYH01 (sample SAMN14350203, study PRJNA611818) | marine sediment metagenome | isolation source: surface marine sediment (0.6m) | place: French Polynesia: Moorea | collected 2018-08
GGGGCGCTCAAAGGTGCTGATGTTCGTGAACATCAGCCCTCAGGCGGCGTCGTTCCAGGAGACGGTGTGCTCGCTGAGATTTGCAAGAACAGTGAACGCGTGCCATGTCGGCACGGCGAAGCGAAACAGTAGTGCTGTGGGACGTGGGCGATGATTGCAAGCAAGAATTTTGTAGTGACTGATTTTGTAATATGTTGTCAGGAGCATTTTGTAAATAGCAGCTGTACCACGACTCGGCATGCACATCCCATTTAGATTTCCATGTCGATATGTCAGGACTGCATTGCCATGTTGTTAATTTTGCGGATTGAGACAATGCCGAAAGTCGCACCTACAACGACACCATCGTTGTGTCACAATTGATTTCTCCGTTTTCGTTCCTCTCTGCAAACCTCGTTGTACGACATTATTCATTTCGGGAATCGCTGCGGTGAACAACAATTAGGTTATCGAGAAGAACTTAGTGCGCATTGAGTGCTGCGTAGTAATTCAATGTCAGGGTTCAAGTCAACGACGAAGAACAATACACAACTCGTCCGCACAGTCAGCGAAACAATAAGTTGAAGATTCCGAGTTCCTTTCTAGCAATCGGCAAAACATATGCGTTCCTCAACATCTGGACCAGAACACCCGCCGGTCAAGTTGAATGGTTCACATTTCCTACGGTTACATATAATCACATGTGGTCATGTTTGTTTCTATTCAGTTGTAAGAGTATTGGGCACTCCTTTCATGTTGGCAAGTGCCTTTCTACATTACGGTATTATCCGAAGAATCGATCGATAACATATTTCATGACAGCGTAATGACTGCCTGCTAACCCAAGTTATAAACTCTACCCATTTCTCCTACTCCGAAACTACAATCACGATTATTTTCAGTTTTACGCAACACGCTAAGAAAAGAAAAAGTTCTTTCAAAACTTTCTACCATTCCCACACTTCCTCCACATTATTCCGCTGCGTCTGTCATGGTCGAGTCTCCACCCGCGCCCTTTCCATCTTCGCCTCTATCTCCACTTTCTTCTTCGTCCTTGTACTGGAATGGCTCCGGTGGGTCCGCCTCATCCGCTGTGATTTCTTCCTCTTCATTCACATTTCCATCCAATGTGCGAGCTGTCGGTGTTCCCACCGCTGCTGTGGGTGCCGACGCTGAGAGACTTTGCATTTCCACAAACTCTTCTACATCTCCCTTCTTTCTATCTCGCACTAGTACAACTCCACACTTTCGGTTCGGCATCACTGGAGTATACCGATTGTCCGACGCTGCCACACTACCCTCTGACGCCGTCAATTCTCCCGAAATTTCCCATTCAATCGCATACTCCTGTCCTGGAAGCACACGACACGGATTTTCTAAGATCGAATAGCTCGGCACATTCTTCTTTTCTTCTTCGGCGTCCTCCTTCTTCCCATCCTTCTTGTCCTTTTTATCCTCCACTGCCTCCTTCACATCTGTCATCGGTTCGACACTGTTCTCTGCCTTTCTCTTCGCAGCCTTCTTCGCTTGACGGATTCGTGAACTGGCTGTCACACTCAGAATCGCAGCAGGAGCCCGAGTCAATTCCTTCTGCTTCTCCGCTGGACCACACGGAACGTATTCGAACAACGGCGCAGAAGCGTTACTCATTATTTTCATTTTCGGCATCTTCAATTCCTTGTTCACTGCAATCAGCGCGGAAGGTTGGATACTAAGTCCGATAAAGTGCACTAGTGGATACCAGTACCAGAACTGTGTAAACATAGCCATTCCTACAATAGCACTCATTCTCGGATGTCCGTTCGCCGAGGTGAAGGAGATCTTTCCATTTCGTCCACCTGCGTCGATTACACCCGATGCCACTACTGCACCGAACCTGGCCACCACTTCCTCCAGCTTCGCACTTCGAGTGATCTCTAGTAGTTTTCGGATTTCGTTCGATTTCGGTGATCTTTCATCGGTGTGATGCATGTAGACCAAGGAGAGTCCAATCAATGCTCCCTGGCGAACAAAGTCAGTTGAGTCAATTGACAGTTTTTCTAGAATGTCTACGGCAACTGTCGAACCAGAACCCATGCATGCAATTCCAATGGCCATCGCAGCACCGTAGCGAACATGAGCGTGGCAGCTTTCGGACAGTAGAGACACAATGCGGGGCAATTGCTTGGGATGACGGAAAAGAACGAAACCAAGCGCAATTACTGCAGCTCGACGGACATCGTCGTTGACATCAGTTACTGCAGAGTGAAGAAGCATCTTGATAGCTTGGTTGTCTGCAGTACCGCAATATGCGAGGGCGACAGCGTACATGGCACCATATCGTAAGATAGGATCCTTATCAGTCTTCAGCTTATGAATGATGGCATCAGCGTCATCCTGCCGGCCATAACACACTAGCGCGATACCAACGGCCAGACCACGAATAATTTTCTCATGTTCTGTCTCCCGAGCGTACGCCAACATTTCATCGCAAACACGCTCGGAACCTGATCCAAGAGCAATCAGACCCATACCTAACGCTGCTGCTTCACTGGCAACAGCAGAATCAGTATACAAAAGAGCCTTCAGGTCTTCGTAGTACTCATTCTCAACCTCTCCACCATCCCATGAAGCCATGGCCGAAAGTCCAAGACCCAAACTGGCACCATGCTTCACAACATCGCCTGCCCCCTGTGCTTGCAATGCCTGCAAGAGGTAAGCCTTTGCAGTAATTGACTGAGTACCACCCGGGGCAGGCGGTAGTTGAGCATCACGCCCGCCAGTGGCAGCAATGAGGCCGAGTGCATAAAGCGCACCACCCTCACTGTACGATGAGGCAGAAGATGTACTGCGAAGGCCTGCTGAAGACGGAAGATACGGAGACAACAAGTTCAATGCAGAAGATGTATGGCGGGCATGGATAACACCAAGGCAGGATGTAGCCGAGAATTTAGCCCACGCCGTGGCACGCGCTAACCAATCAAGATTGTCACGAAGGAACGTATCAATGGCAGTTCCACTGTGCGCGATAGCGTTCGCGAAGACAAGAGCCGAGTGACACACGCTACTTCGTCCATCCAATCCCTGTTTGATTTTCTTTAGCATCGGGACGTCCGATCTATTGTGGCTGCACAAGAAGTCCAGAGATAAAGAGGCGGTTACCGAGCCGCTGAGAATTTCACGCAACTTCTCGATGAGGGTGTCGGCAGGAGACATTTCCACAGTAGATACTCTAGATCGAGGGGTAACGGGTTCGGGTGTTGGGTTAGAATTCGGAGTTTCACTCTCCATCGAAGTAGCTCCTCCAGAAGCATTCGCAGTTGATTGCTCAACGACAGGCGTAGGTCGAGGGTTAGGAAGTAATTTTGTTATCTCTGAAGCGAAGAACGGAGCATCGTTATCAACGATATCGAACGCAATTTGGAGAGCAGTCAGCTCCAGCTCATCTTTCTTTTGGGGAGTGCTTGCAGTGGCCGATTCTCGCACGAGAGTGAGCAAGACATCTGCTGCACCCTTCGCATTTCCAACAAACGCATAACAATTGGCCACAGCAAAGTGGTCACGGCTCTCCGTAGAGAAATGTTTTAAATGCATATCAGAGATGAGGCTTAGGACAGTGGTGCGATAGCCACGAGAAGTGACAAGCGTCTGGGCACATTCGAAACAATACGCAAGTGCTTGTTTTCGCTCCGGATCCGTCTTGCAACCATTTATGACAGCAAGCTCCACCTTATCGAGACGATGAGATTCAAGCGCTACCCCGATGGCTTCGTTTACTTCACCGCTCGTCAAGCAGTTGTCTAGAACTCGTTCCACGACAGCTTCGAGTTCGAGTTTGTAATCCTTGATGGCGGAGTCAGAATGAGGATTAGACCTTAACGCAATGTATTCGTCAATACAGAGCGCACGCAGGGTAATAGCAAACTGCGTTTGCTCATCGACGTTAAATAGCGAACCGGCAGCAAGCGCATAATGGAGCGCATTTTCAAGCGCACCAAGATGGAAGTTGATTTTCGCCGCGACAATCGACGCAAGGGCACGCTCGGGGAATGACGGGTCTTTCGCCAGCACTTGAATTTTGTCGACGACACCCGATATTTCCGGCCAAAATGAATCGGCTAATGCATCGAGTGAACGCAGTGCATGCGCGCGAAGTGCTGGTTCTGGCTCATCCAACAACGATAGTGCTGGAGCAGCCGAGCTAGGCACGATATTGGCAACAGCAGCACTCATCGTTTCAATGGCTGCGGAAACACAAGGAGAAGGAGGTCACGCAGATCGAATCGACACGGTTCGGTCGACACGATTCGGCAATGAAAGCATGCAACGTCAAAAACTGCTGATAGAGTCACGTTTCAAGTTGGAGGGTGAATCAGGGCTGGCTGGAGGGTGGTATGACAAATTGTTAAATTACTGTAATGGATTACTTTCGTGCGTGGACACGTGGATTCGGATGTATTCTGGAGCGGTGTCTCGAAGAGGCTAATTGCAGAGGGAGCGAACACTTTTGTAGTCTAAGGCCTTCATCGAAGTTCGATGGGCTACGACAGCAGCAATGCCTGATTAGAAGTAAACTGAGGTTTTAGTATATTTGGTTTCGACAGAGAACATCACAGCGAGCTTGAATCTAGAATTGCGACCTACAGGCAACGCTTTCGAACGAACACCGATCCACATCAAGGCCATACGACCAGCGACAGATATCGCGTTCATTTACTTGCCGGCCTTCTTCTTCTTCTGCATTGCTTTCGCGTAGAACTCCAGTTCCTTTCCTTCCAAAAGATATCCATCGCATCGACCGCACTGACCGGGACGGGACGACACCGCGGCGAGTAGGCGACCTGACTGGAACAAGTCGGCGAGTCCAGAGTCGAGTTCGAGACGGTTTGCGGCGCGCTTCTTCTGCTTTTCGGCGAGGTTCTTGGAGATAGGCTTGGCCTCGGCGTCATCGGCGACGGCGCGCTTCTTTCCAATCTCAATACCGTACTGCTTCAAATAGTACTGCTTGAACGGAGTCGCATCGATCTGCACGATGCAACCCTTGACGAGGGTGTTCGTACGGACGAGCTCGTTGTTCGACGCGTTGTACACCACACCGAGAATACGAGTTTTCGCGCCATAAGCCTCGGACGCCCACGAGAAGCAACCAGTTTCAAGGCGAAGCGCGCGCATCTTGATGTTTCCACCGCGAACACGAACTTGACGGATCTCCTTGGTGCCGATCTTGGTCATGGCCGGTTGGCGACCAAGTTCGAACTTGCGCTTCTTGCGAGTGAATGGCTTCTTGCCACCAGTAAGGCGCCTCTTGTGCCTGTTATCGCGGCTGATACCCATCTTTGCAGTGGCCTCGTGCGCTTGTCTTCCTCTTCGTGTGTGTTACTCCGTGCGCTCTAAGGGTATGGTGAAGCCAGGGTGGTATCGTCGGCGGCCGTCGAGATTGACTAGGCTGAAAATAACAAAATTTTAATTTCATGTTTTCCAATTAAATTAGAGGATCTGTAAGTCAAACAAGCACGGCTGTAATTTCGAAGTGGGGTCGTGGGGTTTGCATGAGTGCCCCTGTACTGCTGCTTCTGTACACTAGTAACTTCACTGTACAGTACAGTAGGATACCCAGTATCTCGCAACAAGATGGCTAGGCGAGGGTTTCAACGAAGAAGTGGACCGTAAATGTTCAACGTTGACTCTGTACGCATTTGACGTGGATATACTGCTCAGCGTGGCGCTTGAAGCGGAATTTAAGCAGTGTGGGGAATCCTACGCGATACACACGAAAGGCTGACAAGAATAGTATGTAGGGCGCCGCGCGAGGACGAAGCGGTTGCGAAGCGGATTTTTACAAGGGTTGGGGGGAATTCCAACACAGACGGGCGGCTGCGCGCAAAAACACACGCATCTTGAGTTGTATGTTTACAGGGGTTTTAACAGGTGTTCTGTACAGTACAGTATTTGGGGATGGTCATGCAGAACTCGGCGGCAACAAGGCGGCAGCGGAAGTGAAACCAAGTCGACGCAGCGGGCATGCTGGTGCGATCGTGCAGGAGCACGAAGGGACACACGCATGCGCACGGATGAAGTCATGCTGTACAGTTGTTATCTGATGTGCAGGTGGTTGTCAGGCTGGCGCAAGACGTGCTGACCAGTAGCAGGAGAGATTCGGGAAGATATGGAGAGTGCGCGAAATGGTGCGCCCATTTCCGCATTTAGATGCCGTCATACCATAAGCCAATTGGATAGATGAGTACGTTGCCGCCGTCGCAAATGATTAAAAAAATGAAGATTTCATTTTGGTATGCTTTTTTGAATTTGGGTCCTTGGACCGCTGTAAGCTGTCTGTTGGCCACGCTCTCTACCGTATCCCCCCGTACCACGCTGTCTTGCTCGTCATTACTCTACCAAATTCGCTCAACCTTGGCAACTTGCACTCGCTCCAACTCGGACGTGCTTGCTACCATGTGCATAACTTCGAAAGACGCGTGAAACGCTTGTTTTGTGTTGCCTCCCATTCGCGGGGTGAATTTTGCGCGTTGCGGTTGCGCTGTTTTGTTTTCTTATGCATTTTCTCGAATATTCTGTTTCCAACCTTGTGAAATGCGACTTAACGCACGTATCGAATTCGTCTTATCCCCTACTACTACGCTTTCCTCTATTTACTTCACTACCTACCATTGCGCGAGTTAGTGCGAACCGCTCACGGCATCGCCACACACTCTCGACTAAGGGACGTGCCATGCACCTTTGTTCTACTCGAGTAGGAGAGTGCGAGTGTGTGGGGGCAAGTGCGTGTGATTGGGTTTTGGACCGGACCGGTCCTTAATTATTGACGTATGATAAAATTGGTCTTGAAGGATTGGCACACACGCTCGTCGAAAACAGGCAAGTCGAACCTCACCACACCACCTGGCGCGAGCTGTTTTTCCGGCGCGTTCGTTCTCTTCGTACAGCTCTGCATGCCCCCACCGACGGCATGCCGCGTGAACCCGACCCTGTTACTGATGGAGCCTTTAGTTTGCTTTCCCTCTCCAACCAGCGCAACATTTCCGACCACAACAACCCCATCTCCAATCTCTCCCCCGTCGTTGCTTCAGTCCCCGCTCCAACCGCACCCACCCACCGTGCCCAAAACGCGCTCGACTTACTGCAACCATCTGGTACGACCGCTCCGCTTCCACGCACCGCGCCCCATCTTACCCAAAAGAGTTCGCTCGAGTCCGCGCCGCATCCTCTTCTCTACGACCCTGGTGGCGCCGGTGCGGTTGCGGAACAGGTGCGCTCGGAGAACCAACCTACCCCAAGCAACTTGGAAACTGCGCGCCTCAAAACTCCCGTGCCGAGGTTACCTTCCTTGTCGAACTCGGAGGGGCGCACACACAATGACCCGCTTCTCACGAACATTACAGAGACAAACGTCTCTCAAAGCCCGCGCGCTCACATTCCTAGGCTCGCACGTATCCCCGAATGGGCGCCCGCCGGGTCTCCCTCGATATCGAACTCGGTTGCGCCTTTGCTTCGTTTGAACCCCATTAGTCATCTACCCAGAATGCCGGCGGCGCTTCCGTCTTTGACGTCGCAACCGAGTGCGGATTATCGACAGCCATCTTGGATTCGCTCCAATGTGCCGAGTATGCAAGTCCCGTTCCAATCTACTGCGACTCCTGTGGTTCATGATTATCACCCGCATTCCACTCCGCCTGTGTTCTCCATGCCTGTCCCGCAACCTGCGTCACAGCCTGGAGTGGATTACTACTACCAACCGAATGCTCAGAGTCAGTATATGAACGTTTCTCTGCCTCAGATCCGACCGCCACAACCTCCACCGCCTCGATTACCGATTCCGGCTTATTCGAGCAGTAACTTTCGGTCGACTTTGTCTCCGCCGAGTCTGGGACAAGCGCCGTTTCCTACTGCGAATTTGAGTCATGGTGCCGCTCTACCTCCAATTATGAACCAATTGGACAAATCTATTGCGAGTGAAGAGAACGCGACTGGATGTGGGGACACTGTGCAGAACCCTCTTCCACCATTGACTACTAAAACCGTGCAAGTGAGTCAGACAGTGAAGAGCGAGCCGGTCACCAAATCTATGTTTAAGGGTCCCGCTTCGTCTGGACGTGGATTCATTAATCTGATGAATCCAACCGACACGCTAGCTACAGTCGCATCTTCCAGTGAGCCATTGCCGGTCGAAGACGTGAAAATTGAGTTGCCTTCGGAAACTCGGAAATCAAAGTCAGCTAAGATGAAAATGGCGCGCGAGCTTTTCGGAACAGGCGACGATCTTGTACCTCACCTAGGGCAGAAGGAGATATCGAGACAGCGGGTTCAAGATGGGCGCTCTCCGTCCGATAAAGTGCTCGCTCCGTTGATGAACGGCAAAGTTCGTAGTACTGGGAAAGACGTGGAGAAGATCAAGCTGGATTCCCGAATTACTACTAAGAACTCACCAAAGGCTATTGTGAAGAAGCGCATTGTGGAAAAAGAAACTCCTCCATTATCCGAACAGTTAATACGGAAGAACGGCAGATCGTTGTGTCGAATCATTGAGTCTGATGACGACGACGACGACGATGATGATGATGACGACAACGACTCTGAATCCGACTCTGAGTGCGATGAGGAAGTTGATGACTCATCGGAGGTTACACGGTGTCCTTGTGGTCTTCAGGCTGATTCAGGGACAATGATTGCCTGTGACCAGTGCAATACGTGGCAACATCGGATATGCATGGGTTTTCGCAGGAAAAGCGAAGTCCCCAAGCGTTACTACTGCCACATTTGTCGCCCAGATGAGATCCGTACGAATTGTGTGGCGCATCCTAAATTCAAGGAACGAATGGCAATGAAGGATGAGGAAGATCGCTGCGAACCAATTCTTCTTTCTGTGAAACCATTGGAACTGCGAAGATTGTTTATGGCAGACTTGCGTGCGAAGAGGGATGGTACCCGAAAGGCAATTGATCTTGAAGTCTTCAAGCGTTATGCCAGACTGTATAGATCCAACTTTGGGAAAGACAGACAAAGCGTGATTGAAGGTCTAGTGGTTCTTTCTGAACAACCGAGGCACTATGTTGTCCACCAGTTCGAAATTGCGGCGAAGAAAATCAAGAAAGAAAGCTTTGAGAACTTGAACATACTGCCGAATGGCGATCAAGCCGATCGAAAGAGAATCACCGTTTCTGTGAACGACAGTCCTGCCACCACCCCTTTCGACAACGGAGGCTCTTTGCAGCATCGTACGGTTCAGAAACGAGCCCGTCCTGCAACAGTATCGCATGAGAATGCTACCGAGTCGAGTGACTTCGAACCACGACAGCCGGAGGTGACCCCAGATAAGGAGATTAGCCAAGGTGAAAGGAACAGATTGTCGCGTGAAGAACGGAAGAATCTTCAGGTTATGTCGTTGTTTAAGAAAATGGACGACCGTGAGCGGGACAAGAAACGGCCTCGCTACGGGGAACCCAATAGCTCACCGCGTTCCTCTACACTTGCTAGTCCCAGGTCTACGGCTGCAAGTTCCGCGCGATCTGGGCTATCTCCTACTACCAGTATGAAATTGGCTCCCTCTGTGCACCATCGATCGTCAGAGCAGCCACCCGCTGACGAACGAAACGTCATCTCCGTCGATGTTTCTCAGTACGAGGCTGGATCTCATATTTCGATTCCGAAACGGGAACGTAGCATGAAAGATAAGAAGGACATTAGGCGGAAAGAGAATCGAGAACTCGGAGGAGATCCCAAGCGCCAGAGCGGCATCTTCCCTAGTCGCCGCCAACGCCAAACCCTATCGTCTGTGTCGGTTCGTAAGAGAGGAAAATCTGATTCTCGGTTTAACGCGGACGATATTGATCCAAGCCTGCGTGTCGATGTGAAGGTACCGGGAGTATCTGTTATTGGCAGTACTTTAGTACCGCGCGCTCGTCGTAGTCGACTCGTGAATGAAGCTATGGATGAATCTGAGAAAGCACTGGAAATTTCCAGTGCGGTTGGGTCATCGTTGAAAGAGAGAATTAAATCTTCACAAAAGCTTCAGCATGTACCCGTTAGTGTCAAGCGTCCTCCAATTCATCCGTTGCGCAAGCGATTGCGTGGAATTGAGAAGACTGAGGGCAGACTGCAATCTAACAAACGAAATGTCATGGACGCTGAAATGACTGATATGGACGATGATGGACGCGTAACGTCGCCTGTCTGCAGTTCTGAACCTGTTCCGGGTCATGACCAAGTCGCTAGAGATTATTCACTGAAGAAGAGAATGCTAATCCGTTCTGAAGCTGGCTCAGCGGGATCCAGGGGGTCAGTGTCCAGGACCATGGAACCCCCATGCTTTAAGAAGCGGCTACTACGCAGTGGTCCGTCTGAAGTCGTAGCGAAACCGCAACTTGTCGCGAAATCGAAGGTTATCTCCAAAGCTAAAGTGAGCTCTAAACTGAACGTGAAGGCAGTTGAAGTTACCGTGAGTAAGTTGGTGAAAGAGATGCCGGAATTATCACGAAAATCCGAAGCCGAAAAAAGGAAACCTGAGGCACCCGTGTCAGAATCGAGAGAATCAAAACCCGGTAAAACAGAGTTGAGAAAACCTGCTGCGTCACCGAAGAGGGAAGAGAGGACGGAAATTAAGATGACTGTCGAAGTGAGCACGAAATCATCAGGTTCGGCACCAGCTGTTGTGAGACCTGTGCCTACAGTGACACCCCCGTCTCTAAATGTGGCGCTTCGGTCCGAGAAAATGATTCCACCGAAGATCAATATTCCATCGCGTAGTCTCTCGTCAAGTCCAGTTCCAAATAGTTTTCGGACACCACCACCTGTTCGAAATGCGGTTGTTCACCGTGAAACAAAATCTGGACCTGGTAAGCTTGGGGGGAGCTTGAGTGCAGCCACGACACCTGGGACCTCGTTTCGTACTGCACCGAGCCCACCACTGCGTAGTGCGCGATCACCGGCTGCTCCAACTCGCGCACCCTTTCCGTTGCGTTCGAAACCAGTCGTGCCGTTGAAAGGCAATGGGCAAAGCACCACAGTGAAAATAGATGACGATGAATCAGGCCTTGCTACAGCCAGCGATATCTTGCAATCTCGACTACAAGGATTCCTATCTCAATCGAAAAAGCCTGCTTCGCAAATCGTGAATGAAACACCTGTACCATCACCAAGAATTCCGAAATCAGTTCCAGTTATGGGATTGGGTCGACATTCGCGTGGGCTGAACAGCTCTAATCCGTCACCTAGAGTAGGTGGTATGGGAATGAAACCGAAGTATGGAGCAGTTGGACCTTCGGGACCTTGGAGATCGTTTGATGGACCGAAGAGAGTGGTGGCGTCAGCGGCGTCGCCAGGTATTGGAAGTAGAATAGGAGACAAGCCGAAACCGGACGGGCGTATTCGAGGGAACGGAACAAGAATGAACAAGGTGAATGGTAGTTCAAATGCAGGCACGTCGGCGTGGAGTCAATATCGGCGGCAGAATGGATGGGCGCCAGTAACAGGAGGAAAGCATGTGCCGTACACAGCTCCTGGTGGACCTTCATCGCATGATGGAAAGAGTAATGGACGGAGACGGCCGTATGGATGAAGGGCAGAAGAATAGCTACGCGGATGTAAATATAAGAAGGGCAGAGCATCCTTGGAGGAGAGATGAACGTGATGTTGTGGAAGAGCGAGTTGAATTGTATGATGAACCGAGCGGAAGAGCACGCTACAGTAAGAAGCTTATTGATTCGAGAGAACTCGGTCACTTAAGAAGCAGAGTGGTCAGCAGAAGAGAAGAGAAAGAAGACGGAAGAGCCGTTGGTTGAGAAAAAGGCGCTAAAGGACAGTGAAATGAAATGGTTTGAATGAAGTGCAGTTGAGGGAGATAAGCCCACATGAACAGTGAAATGCGAAGTGACGGTCGTTGCAAACTCATTAAACAGTGGAAATATTGTACACTATCCCTCAATATCTAATCTTAGACCTTAGGATTCTTAGGATTCACATTGGAGTAGACGAACTGTGTACCGCCTCGCTCAACGAATCGTAGACTACACAACAACGTTGGAATACGTGTCTGATAGGTAACAGAAGTGTAATTGAGCGCCCACAAATTCTAACTCGTTTCCATAAAATTGACTGTGTTAGGTTGTGCAAACTGGAGTTTCCAGTATGCGTCTGTTTCCTTAGTATTATTTCCATTTTTGAGAGAGAGGCAATCGATGGGATTGTATTCAGATAATCGTATGAAACTGAAGTTGAGCTGAATATGGTAATCATCGTTAAATCGTACTCTATACTGCAGCTTCTCTAGCTTTCTAAAACTCACCTGTACATTACGCAGTGAATTGTTACGAAGATCATGTTTTGCATTGGATTCGCTATCTGCTCCACAGTATTTCATCTATTGAAGAATGACACAGGTCAGGGGTGGAACGAGGAAACACAGTTTTATTAATCCTTCACCTTGTTGAGCGCGGGGCCCCACGCGACGTGTCGCCCAATAGGACGCAATAAAACCGAGTTTGTTCGCCAGCCCTCGGCAGCGGCCTCCTTCGCGAACCGATCGAAGTTGGCATTGGCGAATTTGTACGACTCCTCGAGCAATTCGCGGTTGCGATCTTCGCGCACGCCGTCGACTTTGTACCGTCGCCAAAAGTAATCGGCTTGCAAAAACGCCTTAAGACAGTCGTGGCTCGACGCGTCGGAGCGTAACGCGATCTTCATTCGCGTGTCCTCATACACGAATAGGTATCGATCATTGCGGTACATTCGCATCAGGTAGTGCAGCGCTTCCGCGTCGGGCGCGCAGTCGCCGAGGCGCGCGCCGAGATCGATGTTGGGCGCGTGCAACGAGTCGAGCCACGGGCGATTCAGTATTCGCTCGCCGCGGTTGCCCTCGCCCAGTGTGGGTACGCGATGATTCTCGAGATAACCCTGAATCATCTGATGCGCGCGTTGCCGATTCAGCGTGCCGAGCTGGATTCCACGCACTTCTCGGTACACGCTGTACATGTGCGCCACGCTCAGCGACATGAACGCGATCGTCGCCCAGCGACGCGAATGCGCGGTTAAGCGCGACAACACGATACCCATCGCCGTCCCGAACAAGTCGCCGAGCACACCCACCGTCTCTTGCTTGGCCGTGATTTCCCCGAGGTTTTCGCGTCGCATGAACGAACGGTAGATCGCGGATCGTGTGGATGCCGCTGCCACGGTGCTTGCGCCCTTCGCCATGTTCGCGATGCACGCGAGGGGAAGAAATAGGTGCGGCACTGCGGGCGTCACGCTTTCCAGCGCGCACGAGGCGTTCAGCACGAACGCGGCGGCGAATCGATATTGCTTGGTTTCCGCATCGAATCCCGTGCCCACCTGAGAAAACAGCATACGTCCCGCACGACCTAGTCCGTCACGTATCACCCATTGTAATGCGGCCGCTAACGGCGCCGCGCTTTGGCGTCCCACTCCAACCGCGAGTAGCAGGCCTTGTGTCGAAAACACGCCGACACCACCGCCGAAGAAGAACGCCGCTAATCGCCATCGCGTGTACCCGATGTAATCGGGGCCCACGCTGTCCGGATAGCCTTCGGGCAGGAAGTAGCGCAACAGCCGATCGACGGCTTTGCCGCGCCACGTGCGCGCCTGCGTCTCCTCGAGCACGCGCAGATCGGTGGCGGGATCGGAATCGATGTAGAAGTAGCGCTTCTTCGAGCGCAAGATTTCAATCGCCGACAGGTTGTCTGCGTACGCCAACGCCGGGCTGCGTGGCCGCCGCGAGCAGCGTGGCGGGAGCCGTGCGTTCGTGCTCAGGCCCGGCAGCGTGTACGTGAGCGAGGCCGTGCTCAGCATCGGTGCCATCGTGCTCGCCATGGCATCGCAGAGATTGGCATCGGGGATTGATGCGGCACATCCATGGCGGATGCGTGGAGATCGCGTTGTCATACGCCCCGTTCGATTCGCGTCAAATTCGCGTGTGTACGTTGCATATCTTATTTAACGTGTCGCTATGCCGCGCGATTCCGTCGGTCCAAGACACTCATCGATGCTGACCGCCGTACAGTCAAGTCAGTGCACTCGATAGATTGATGTTGTGGTGACTCCAAGAGCCGCGCGGATTGCAGTGTTGTGGCGCGTGGATCGATTCGATTCGCTCCCGTTCATGCGGCGAGCTTACTATGTGTCGCGCGTTCGTTGATGGCGCTGTGCGGAGAGATGACGACGACCACATTCACGTCGAAGGTGGCGCATTTATGCATCGATTTATAGCTCTGCTGATCTATTATGCACTCGTCGCAGTGTACGCGCTTGTGCGACTATGGCGTGCCTGCAAAATGGCGGTAACTTCGTCCTTGTGGTCGATAAATTCAAACAAGTGCGCGCCTGCGCACGTCGCACTCGCCGGCTATATTGATGACTATCCGGCTGATGTGGGAAGGCTGGTCAAAGCTGTCGCAGATGCCGGCGCGAAGATTGTTTCAATTTGCGCGAACGATACGGCGGCGATTGAGAAAGCGGTGGCGCAATCTGGGGTGCGCGTCAATGTTCGCGTACTGCCACCCGCGCCGCGCCAGCCACTAGTGCAAGCCACCAAACAACTTGTCGGCAAGCCGGTGGCGGGCGTGACACAAGTGCTAGAAGAAATCGAACAGTGGCATATTTCCAACCACATGGCATCCGAACCCGATGTCGTGCTGGTGCTACCCAAGAACGAGAACGAGCCTGTGCCCAAATGTATCGCCTCCTTCTCGGTGTGGCAGTTGCGACTCACGCAGTTTCGATTCGCGCAGGTGCCTATTCATGAACTTCCAACTAATGTGTTTTTACAACTTGTTTGCAGTGCTACTAACGTGCCGAAACGATTCGGTCGATGATCTTCTTACTTCGATTGTAAACTTCTTGGGTGCGTCTCCGAAAATTACCCTTCCCTAGTTCTGTTTCTACATCTGCCGCCAAGCGGTTTAGGTGGTGCCGAGTGTTGTACTGTGCATCCTCGAACCCAAGGACTCATAATTCATGGAATATGGTGAGAGCAGTGCAGTTCATCGAGCACGACCGCTAGAACTATTCCTCTTCGCTGTACCGACATGGCACGCGTTCACTGTTCTTGCAAATCTCAGCGAGCACACCGTCTCCTGGAACGACGCCGCCTGAGGGCTGATGTTCACGAACATCAGCACCTTTGAGCGCCCC
>JAAUYH010045608.1_pt1 | contig 15114 bp, 17 predicted proteins | sample 7278061 | NCBI WGS metagenome assembly JAAUYH01 (sample SAMN14350203, study PRJNA611818) | marine sediment metagenome | isolation source: surface marine sediment (0.6m) | place: French Polynesia: Moorea | collected 2018-08
GCCAGAGCCAAACCACCGCGCATTCTGCCGAAGATAATTCCCATGGTTTCTAGTAATCTCTCTGCCATCCCGGTTTTTTCTAGCATCGAACCGAGAAAGATGAAATAGGGAATAGCCAACAAGGTATAGTTGGCCATGATGCCAAAGATACGACTTGGCATGGCATTAAACAAACTCAGACTAAATTCCCCTAACGCAGCACCAATCAGGGCGAAAATAATTGCCACTCCACCCAGGGAAAAAGCTACAGGATAACCAAAAGATAATAACACCAATGCTCCTGCGAACATGGCGATACCTAGCCAATCATAAGTCATAATTGTTCTCCTGGCGATCAGAGAAACCTGTCGCTTCGCGATCGCTAATTACCCCTTCCCCCCGAGCGTTGTTATCAGTTAAGATAGCCCAATTTTTAATAGCTTCAGATATACCTTGAAAGATCAATAACAAAAGACCAACAATAATAATAGATTTAATAGGATAACGAGGTAAACCTCCAGGATCGGGAGATATTTCCCAAATTTGCCAAGAATTGACAATTGTTCCCCAAGAAAACCAAATGACCCAAGCACAAAAAATAATTAGAAATAATAACGAGCCAACAAAATTAATCAGAGCTTGGCGACGAGGACTCAAATCTTTATAAAATATGTCTACCCTCACATGTTCGTTATGTTTGAGAGCATAAGCCCCACCTAAGAGAAATACTAAGTCAAATAAATACCATTGAATCTCGATTAAGGCATTGGAAGTGAAATTGTAACCGACAAGTTTGCCTAAATATCTGCCCACTACGTTCCAGACTCCCACCAATACCATAAAGAGTAATAACCAGTAGGTAAGACGACCAATCCATTCATTCACAGTATCTATGAATCTAGATAGTTGTAATAATTTTCGCAAACCATCCCCTCAAATGTTTGTTGCTCGAACTTAGTTGCTTATGCTATCTGCTGAAGTATCATTTCGTCCAGAGATATTAAGCAGCTCTACATCATCAAAATAATATTTATTTGCTTTGTTTGTCAGTAATTTGCGCCGATAATTCTCTTAACTAATTATTGTGTTGACTACGCCACCATCCTCGAACTAATTTGATTTCATCATAACTGTAATATTCACCTAAAGCTTCTTTGAGGATTTTGAGAGATTGATCGCCATGCTTAAAAATTGCTTCGATGATCGCTTTTTGTCTTTCCGGTTTGACTAATTGATTTAAAGCGACCGGTTGATTCATTTCTAATAGTTCTCCTAAGTGATTACAAATAGTACTCATGGCAAAGCCTCTTTGGTCGGCAATTTCTTCAAGATTTAAACCTTGTTGATGGAGTTGTAAAGTCGCCATTTGACTTTTACTAGGAAGGGGTTTGGGAAGTTGTTGCGATCGCATAAATTCTTGGATAACAGATAAGAATTTATCCCCATATTGTTGTAATTTGTGATTGTTAACTCCAGATATTTTAGAAAATTCAGCTTCGTTTTTCGGCTGGATATGAGACATTGACTTCAAACTAGAATCAGCAAAAATAACGTAGGGAGGAACAGATTGTAAGTCGGCAATTTGTTTACGTAATATTTTGAGTTTTTCGTAGAGGATTTCTGCTTCTGCTTGGCGAGGATTGTATTTATTATTGTCCTTGCTAAGTTTTTTATTGCTAACTGCAACTAGAACCTCTCTCTCTTTTCTCATGATTTCCCAACTCCGTTTATTAAATCTTAAAATACGATAACCATCATTAGTTTCGGAAATTAACCCTTGATGCAAAAGTGAGCGCACTAGCATTTTCCATTCATCGACACTTGTTTCCTTGCCAATTCCATAGGTAGATACCAAATGATGACCATATTGCTGAACTTTTTTATTTCGGGAACCTCGCAGTACATCTATTAAATGATTCATGCCAAATCTTTCTCGACAACGTGCCATACAAGAAAGAAACTTTTGGGCTTCAATTGTCCAATCTTCTATCGGCTTAGGTTCTAAACAATTATCACATTTACCACAATTTCCTGAAAACTTTTCCCCAAAATAACGCAGAATAATTGTCCGCCTACAGACTGTTCCTTCAGCATAATCTACTACTTGATTCAATTGTTGACGGGCAATTCTTTGTTCATTAATATCGGGTTTTTTTTCAATTAAATAATTAACTTTTTTCAGATCACCAGAGCCAAAAAGAAGAATTGATTTTGCTGTTCCTCCATCTCTGCCAGCTCTCCCAGATTCTTGATAAAAATTTTCTAAACTACGGGGTAAATCATAATGAAAAACAAATCGAACATCGGGTTTATTAATTCCCATACCAAAGGCAATAGTTGCCACAATTATCCTGACATCATCCCGCAAAAAACGAGTTTGATTATAAGTGCGAACCTCAGCTTCTAATCCGGCATGGTAAGGTAAGGCATCAATGCCATCATGTTTAAGTTTAAAAGCAATTTCTTCTACTCGACGACGGCTTAAACAATAAACGATTCCCGAGCCTGATTCTTGGCGAATACTTTGTAATAGTTGATAATAGCTGTTTTTTTCTTTTAATTTAACTTCATAATATAGATTGGGACGATTAAAACTAGACAAATGGACATGAGGATTGCGTAATCCTAACTGTTGAATGATATCCTCTTGAACCCTTTTAGTAGCTGTCGCCGTGAAAGCAAAGATCGGAGTTTGGGGAAATTGACTGCGTAATCGTTGTAATTGACGATATTCGGGACGAAAATCATGTCCCCATTCCGAAACACAATGAGCTTCATCGATCGCGATCGCATTACATCCTAAACTATGATTAATTTGAGACAAAAAAGCACGAAATTTTTCGGTTAATAATCTTTCTGGCGCTACATAGAGTAATTTGATTTTACCTGCGAGAATAGCTTGTTTACGCGATCGCTCTTGGCTATAATCTAGGGTACTATTGAGAAAAGTTGCCCCAATACCATTATCCTGCAAGGCATCTACCTGATCTTTCATCAAGGCAATCAAAGGCGAGACTACAATAGTTAATCCTGGTTTCAGTAAAGCAGGTAACTGAAAACAAAGAGACTTGCCCCCACCTGTGGGCATAATAACCAATAAATCATGATTATTAAGAGCTTCTTCGATTATTTTTCTTTGCCCTACTCGGAAACTATCATAGCCAAAAAAATGTTTTAAAGCAGCTTCTAAATCATTGAACATTGAGCATTGAGGAGCGACCCTGATGAGTCTTACTCATTTAAGGAACGCGCGAGTTTGAACATTAAGCATTTACCGGCTATTAGCAAATCATTTAATTACAATTAATTGCAATCTCAAATAGATTAGGCCATAATTTGCCAGTAACAAATAGTCTATCTTTTTCAGAGTCGTAGGCAATACCATTTAAAACCGCATCTCGATTGCCAGCTAGAGCAGGATTGCGTAATCCAGACAAATCAATCCATCCCAATACTTGACCAGTGGTCGGATCGATTCGCACAATACGCTCGCTCATCCAAACATTAGCGTAAATTTCCCCCTTGATATATTCAAGTTCATTTAACATCTCAACAGGCTGACCGCTATCGCTTACAGTGATTCTTTTAACTTCTTCGAAAGTCTCAGGATCTAAGAAAAAAAGATTATTTGAGCCATCACTCATAATTAAATTCTCGCCATCGTGAGTTAATCCCCAACCTTCTGTGGGATAAGTAAACTCCTGTAACTTCTCAAAAGATTCGCGCTCATAAACAAAACCGATTTGGGATACCCAAGTAAGTTGTATCAGTTGCTCCTCAAATAAGGTAATTCCTTCCCCAAAATACTTGTTGTCCAAATCAAGATTTTGCAAAACTTGACCAGTCTCTAAGTCAACTCTACGTAGAGAAGAACGCGATCGTAATCCTGTTCCTTCATATAAATCTCCATCATAGTAGACCAAGCCTTGAGTAAAAGCATTTTCGTCATGGGGATAAGTATTGACTATTTGATAACCACAGCTTGCTACCTGGGTATTAGGATCGATTTCTGACAACAGCTCTTCCGGGACTAAAGAACATCCCATCCCCAAAATAGTGGCAGTTAATGCACTTAATGCAAGTATGTTTCTTGGTGAAAATGCCATGATCTTGATCATTAATAGTGATTGTCCTTGACCAATATGACATGGGCCAAAAAAAATGAGCATCGCAACTAATATGTAGTCATGATACTCAAGAGTCAGAGAGATTAAGATTATGATTGCAAATCTAATTTTTACGGTTTGTAATTAATAATAGAAGTTTTAAAATATATCACCTAACACCTAACCTAACTATTTCCTCTTATGAAGTCGATTAACTTAAGATCAAGCAACTTGGGGATTGAGAATAGTTCCTAATTGGTCAATTCCTTTATGTAAATGTCTAGTGACAGTCATGGGGCTAATGCCAATATATTTAGCTGCTTCTTTACGGGGTAAATCCCATAAAAATACACATTCAATAGCTGCTTTAGTTTTGTCTTCTAGTTGACTCATAGCTCGTTGTAATTGTAAGCGATCTTCCTCTAATTTTCTGATTTGTTGGGCACGGGGATCAGCTAAAGTATCGCCAAAAGTAACAGAAGAATCTGTGGTATTGCTAACTACTGCATCTAAACTAATCGGCAACCTATTTTGTAAAGCTAATTGACATTCGCTCCATTCATTTAAAGGAATTCCTAAGGCATTAGCAAGTTCGGTATCTTGTGGTAAACGGCCTAATTTTTCGATTAATTCTTTGCGTAATTTTTTACCTTTAGCATATAGTTCTTGCCAACGCCGAGGGATTCTCATCATGCTACCTCTATCTCTTAGATAGTGGAGCATTTCCCCACGAATATAAGGTATAGCAAAAGAGCTGAAGGCAGAACCTTGAAGAGGGTCAAAACGTTCAATGGCTCTGATTAAACCGAGATAGCCAATTTGTTCTAGATCTTCGTAAGGTTCAGCACATTTTTTACTTACTTGATGAGCAACTTTTCTAACCAAACCAGAATTTAATTCAACTAATTTATTCCTTAATCTAAGGGAAGGATTAACAAAGTAATCCTGTAAAAGTTCCATAGAACGATAGCTAAGAGATTGATTAATCATAGGAATTAAAGCTAAGGTATCAGAAATCCCATAAAATCTATGGGATTAATCTAGATACAATTGTCTATTGACTCCTAAAAATAGACCATCGTTGTTTTACTGAAAAATTTCAACCTACTTTTTTTTTGTACGCATAAATACGTATTAATACATTTTTAATTCGTGCCGATTAAATCTTGTGATAATTGCAATTGTATTTATTGAGCTAATTTGTAGAGTTAATGAACAAAATAAAAAAACACGGGATAACCGTGTCTAAGAATAAGAATATTTTGGATGAAGTTAGCTTATAGCTTCAGGCTTCAAGCTTAAAGCTGTTTTCAAGCTATACACTGGCAAAATAAGCTTTAGACTTAACAGGATCGGGAACCATTGTTTGATCTCCTTCTTTCCAGCCAGCAGGACAAACTTCATCGGGATGGGATTGTACGTATTGGATAGCTTTTAAAGTCCGTAGGGTTTCATCTACGCTGCGCCCAAAGGATAGATTATTGACGGTAGCATGTTGGATAACGCCTTCTGGATCAATAATAAATAGTCCTCGTAGTGCTACCCCCGCATCGGGGTCAAGAACATTGTAAGCAGTGCTAATTTCTTTTTTGATATCAGAAACTAGAGGGTAGTCAATATCGCCAATACCACCTTCTTTGCGATCAGTTTGAATCCATGCCAGGTGAGAAAATTCGCTGTCAACAGAGACTCCTAAGATCTCTGTATTGAGTGTAGAAAATTCTTTATAGCGATCGCTGAAAGCAATGATTTCAGTAGGACAAACAAAGGTAAAATCTAAAGGATAGAAAAATAAAACGGTATACTGACCGCGATAGTCAGACAATTTAATTGTTTTGAATTCTTGGTCAAAAACGGCAGTAGCGGTAAAATCAGGCGCTTCTTGACCCACCCTAATACATCCTTCTGCGGTCATTTCTTAATCCTCTCCTAAAATACTTAATTTTTAAATTGAACTGAGTGTACTGATCTCGAATTTAGATTAATATATCATGACCATCTCTTGTAAAAGTAAATTAGAAAATTAGAAATTAAAATTGATATCTTTTAGCTTTTACCTTTGATCTGTTACTTTTTTCCTGTCTTCGTGGGTATTTCTTGACCTAAACCGAGTCTTGCATATTTTATTTAGGATGTTTATTAAGCTCCACAACAGCGATCAATACCGAGACTATCTAAAATTAAATCACTAACAGCATTAGCGATCGCAAATTCACTATAAAAACTGCGACTAAAATCAAATGCTTGCATTTCTGTCACAATGGCAATGACTAAAGAACCAAGATCATTTTCTCCTTCTAAACGTTGGCGGACAAAGATTTGTGACGCTCGCACAGCAATAGTTTCATTAACTACTTCCGGAATAAATTCTTCATCCAACCAAGTATGCAAGGCTTCTTTTAGCCATTTTGCTTCAAGATCGGGATTAGTTATGGGAGGTAAAGTAATAGGAGAAATGGGTTCAACTTCTGATGACATTGGTTTTGGTGTTGGTAAGAGGAACTTCTTTTATGCTATCTAAACCTTGATGGCTTTTGCCTACAGGATAATTATGAACTACTATCGCTGTTGTCATTAGCTGTAGTAATTCTATGCCATGGGAGAAAGATCTCATAGGTAAAGCTGATAGGGAACAAGAAACGGGAACATTCTCTCATATAATTTAGGATTACTATCTAAACTTTTTTCCTCGTTAACTGCGGTAATAAAACCAAGCTGAGAGCTTAAGGCTGAAAGCTGAGAGCTAAACACTAGAAAATCAATGAACACAACTAATCTACATCAAGCATTATGAATATATATGATGTTGATATTTCATCGGTTATTAGAGGGTATAGTCAAGGCTATTTTTTAATGTCGGATGATCATGGGAAATTGGGTTGGTATTCGAGTCATCAAAGGACTTTGATTCCTCTAGATAATCGTTTTCGCTATCCTAAATCTTTACGAAGAGTGATTAATCAAGAAAAATTTTCTGTTGCCATAGATCGCAATTTTGTTGGAGTTTGCGAGGGTTGTGCAGATCGAGAAACAACCTGGATCTCCCCGGAGTTGCAACAGGTTTACTTGGCGTTATATCAAGCTGGATGGGCGCATAGTTTTGAAACTTGGTATGGAGATCAATTAGCTGGAGGTATTTTGGGAATCGCGATCGCTGGTATCTTTGTTGGTGAATCCATGTTTTATCGTATTAGTGAGGGTTCAAAAGTAGCGATGGTTAAGTTAGTAGAGCATTTACGCCAGAGAGGATATCTGTTCTTTGATGCTCAATTACAAAACCCCCATTTAGAAAGATTTGGTTCTTATATTATTGACGCTGCTGAATATCAATCATTATTGAAAAAAGGCTTAAGACGTAAATGTTATTTCAGTGACAAATCCCTTCGTGAGCATGAGCTCTAAGCTCTAAGTTCTAGGTTCTCAGCTTGGCAAATCGATGCTGAGGGTTTCGTTATACTGAGCAGAATATGTTTTTCTCAGTGCAGTTCTGCAAGGAAATTGAAGATGCTAAATTACAAATTGTTGGGGCGTTCAGGATTAAGAGTTTCCGAAATTTGTCTTGGCACCATGAGTTTTGGCCAAGATTGGGGCTTCGGAGCAGATGAGGCGACTAGCAAGGAGATCATGAGTGCCTATCGTGATGCTGGTGGTAATTTTATCGATACAGCAGATAAGTATCACAATGGAGAAACTGAAGAATATATTGGACGTTGGGTAAAAGGCGATCGCGATCGCATGGTTATTGCCACAAAATATACCTTATCTATGGATCATACAGATCCCAATGCCTCAGGTAATCAACGCAAAAACATGATGCGGGCAGTTGAAGCGAGTCTCCGTCGTTTGCAGACAGATTATATCGACCTATTATGGGTTCATGCCTATGACGATGACACCCCCTATCAAGAAACTATCCGTGCCTTGGATGATTTAGTAAGTCAGGGTAAAGTTAATTATATTGGTTTTAGTGACAGTCCTGCCTGGATTGTTAGCGCTTCTAACGTCATGGCTGAATTACAAGGCTGGACTCAGTACATCGGTATTCAAGCCGAATATAGCCTTTTAGCCCGTGACCCAGAGCGAGATTTAATTCCGATGGCTCAGCATTTTGATCTCGGAATCACGGCTTGGGCACCGTTAGCAGGAGGCGTACTCTCTGGAAAATATACCCGAAGTGGCGACAATGATTCCCTACGTAAAATGGGCAATGACGAAAAAGGTCGCACCTTGGAGCATAATCTAAAAATAGCCCGAGAAGTCGATAAAATAGCTGACGAATATGGAGTTTCATCTGCCCAAGTGGCAGTAGCTTGGGTATTGGCTCAAGGATACCGATTTATCCCTATTATCGGCGCGAGAAAGGTCTCCCAAATTCAGGACACGCTCGCTGCTGCTAAGCTTAACTTGAGTACAGAAACCGTGAATCATTTGAACCAAATGACCAAAATAGATCTAGGATTCCCCCAGGAATTTCTAGCTTCAGATCATCTCCAAGATATGGTCAAAGGCGAGGTGGCGCGTCACTATCTAAAACACCGACCTATTTACAGTTAAAAGTCAGCGGTCAAAAACTATAGGTAATAGTAAGGTGGGCAAATTTAATTGAACCATAGTTTATGGGATTAAGACTGAGGGTTGCCCACTCTACAAGGCCTGAGCTTTCTGGTAAATCGCTTTAATGAGCGAACCAAGCGAACACTATAATTGGCAAACTAGACGCGGTTGGCACTCAATTTTTACAGGGTTCTCCTAAGAGTAAAAAGCGACATCCTGGAGAAGGTTCATCTCGAATCAGATTTTTCAAGGAAAAACCCTCATAAATATCATCGATGACATCTTGAGGAGCTTGTGATGAGAGCCCGCCAAATTCGTGCCAGCCATAAATATCTTCAGCAACATCGACGTCTAAAATTCCCTGATTGGTGTTATTTTGATCGAGCTGAATCAAGCCAGAGTTGATAAATTCTGATGTCGGAGGTTGTTCGTTAAACAGAAGCTGTAAATTGAGTCCTAAGTCTTGCCATGAAGACAGAAAATTGTCTGTATTTTGTCCACTACTAAACTCAGAATGCAAATCTAGCGCAGTATAATTTACTGCTGCTTGTACCAAGTCTTGCACATCATTAGATTCTAAATCTCCTGACTCTAAAGCTTGTCTATTTGGTGCCAATTCAAGAGAACAATATTGTCTAACTCGTTCTCCTTTTTGTGCTGAACCTCGTCCATGAATCCCAACCACAAAACCTTCGCTATCGAAAACAGGGCCACCACTCATTCCAGGACGAGTTAGATCGAAGTAAAATATGTTATAACCGTTTTCGTTTTCGCTTTCGCTAGCGGCAATTTTCCGAGTCATAGGAGTCCAAGCCAGACGGCGTTGGCGACGAGCTACTTTACCTTTGCAAACACCCGTTACGGGATCTTTTTCTTTTTCCGGATCTGGCCAACCCGAGATATATACTTGATCGCCAATAGCAACGCGTTCAGCATTTCCTACAGAGGCGACCGGATATTCATTATTGCTTTCAAAACTTACGATCGCGAGATCTGTTCCTGATAATCTATTAGGAATAGCTACAGAATAGCAGCCAAAGCGAATTAGATTTTGAATCTCTATTCGTTCTTGAAGGGGACATTTTCTCCCATCGTTAATTTCAGTGATCGGATGAACTTCCCCATCACTGGTACGAATTCCATGGGGAATATTTTGTTCTAAATATCTTTGTTTAAAATTATGGGTTACTGTCAAGGCATAATAGGTGTTTCCTTGGCGAGCAACAATCACACCAGAGCCTGGATTCCATACTCCATCAGGATTATTTTGGCTCGCTAAAGGATTATTGCGATTTGCTTCTAGTTCAGTGACTAATTCTGGTGTTAAGCCAGGAGCAATCACTACTGTAGTTTGTCTGGCAATGGAATTAATTTCTTCTAGGGACAGATTAGCCCCAGCTGGATTAGCAAAAATGCCGGTTAATCCCAAGCCTAAAATGATTTGACCAATAGTTTTGATTGAAGGGATCATTGTAATCTGGTTTTACTAAGTAGCTACTTAAATATATTACCTAGAGTTGATAGGTATTAGGTATTAGGTTCTAGAGAACCAAAAAATGTATAAACAATTTTGTCTAGGTACTGATCATATTTTGATGTGACATTATGTGACATCTTTTTTTCATTCTACCTAATTTGCTAAGCTTGAATGCACCTAAGTTTCATCATCGAGCTTTGTCTATTATCCATTACCTAATGTGAATACTGAGCAAATTTGCCCTTGTGGGAGCCGTAAAAAATATCAATATTGCTGTGGACTTTATCTCTCAGGAAAAGAAATTCCTAAAACCGCAGTACAGTTAATGCGATCGCGTTATACTGCTTTTTGTCAAGGCGATATTGATTATTTGATTGCCACTTATCATCCTGATAAGCGAACCAAAAATGATCGCCAGAAAATTGCGAATAGTATTAAAAATACTACTTGGTTAGGTTTAAATATAATCGATACTAGTCAAGACAGAAAAAATCAAGCGATCGCCTATGTAGAATTTGTTGCTATCTTTAAAGTCAACGAGATTCAACAACTACATGAACGTTCTAAGTTTATTAAAGCTAACGGAAAATGGTTTTATTTAGAAGGAGAAATCTTACCAGATTTAGTTCCTAAACGTAATGATAATTGTTGGTGTGGTAGTGGCAAGAAATATAAAAAATGTCATGGTAATCAGATATAGCAATTTTCAGACTGGTGAGTCACATAAACGCTCTGTTCTAGGGAAGAGGGAACATCGAAAATTTGCGATCGTGTTATGGAACTTAACTTTAGGCAATCAGGCAAAGCCTGGCGCTGCGCGACCCGCAAAGCGGATCTCTTCGAGGTCTCGGCAAGCGAGGCGCTGCGCGATCAGCCGAAGGCTGGCACTTCGTGATCGCATTTTTAAATCCTTCCAAAATACAATTATAAAATACTATCTTTGAATCTAAGAAATCTATACGTTACGAGAAAAGCTCAAATAAGAAATAGATAATTTAAGCGAAGATCAATTAATAAAATTAGCTAATTTTTTTGCTTTTAATTAAACTACAATAGACCTCTTGCAAAAGTAAAAAATAAATTAATAATAATGGCTAAAAAGTGAATTATAATTCCTTTTCCCTTTACCCCTTTCTCTTTCTCCTGACTTTCCTAACAATATTTCTAGCTTAAGTCATGAAGCTTTTAGTCGTAGAAAAATTTATGATTAATAACTTTGCCTATAATTATTTATTTGTTAGTTATCATTAATTAGTGATAACTGAAAATATGTCTCGAAAACCCCGCGATCTTAAGTCTAATTACTGTTACCATGTCACTGTTCGCTGTAATAACCGAGAATTTAAGCTAAGTCGTCATGAATGCCGTGAGGTGCTCTTATATGCCCTAAAAAAATCAAAAGAGAAGTTTAACTTCAAACTTTACGCTCTGTGCATCATGAGCAACCATGTTCACTATTTGCTTGAACCAAAACAACCAGATGATTTACCGCGTATTATGCATTGGCTCAGCTGGTACACAGCTATGTGTTTTAATCGGATGCTAAATAGAACAGGGCATTTCTGGGAAAAGCGATATCATAGCAGCGGTTTCGAGAACACAGACTATCAAAGAGCACTAAACATCCTACAGTATGTTCATGCTAATCCTAAAGCAGCAAAGATTCAACAGGGTTTTTTTATGATTTTTCTGATTAAGTGGAACTACGCTCAAGGGTGGTCTTTTTTTCTCAACAAAATCCCAGACAGTTTTCACAAAATACTCAAACTATTTTGCTAGTCTAAAAGTGAGGGTAATTTGAGACTTAGTTATTAAGAAACGGTATGAGAAATCTTAATCAAGGAGGTGCCAAATCATGAGGAGTAGCTTATTTCAGGTATTTGATTTCGCAGAAGACGCAAGGACGCGCGGCTCGCAAAGCGGATCTCTTTGAGATCGCTTGTCTAATGAGTGCGATCGCAGCTTTGATTATTGGTGAATCTTGGCTCTTGGCTAATGTAGTATTGGCTAATCCAACCTTAGAAAATACAATTGCTCAAAGAATTGAAAACCTCAAGCAAGGAGGTCACAAGTGGATAGAAGTCGATCTTTCTGACCAGTATTTATTTGCTTGGGAAGGTAGCAATCAAGCCTTTACAACTATCGTTTCTTCAGGTAGAGCGACAACCCCGACTCATCCCGGAATTTACTCTATTCAAAGAAAATATCTTCAAGATCGAATGCGCGGTGCCGACTACGATATTCCTGATGTTCCCAACGTACTTTACTTTGATCGTGGTTATGCTCTTCATGGTGCATACTGGCACAACAATTTTGGGACACCAGTCAGTCATGGTTGTATAAATCTTCCCGTGAATAATGCTCAATGGCTATTTGATTGGACGAAATTAGGTACGCCTGTGATTATTCATCAGTAAAATGAATTCAAGCCCACTCTTTTCTAAACTATGGATATCGGCAATTTAAGGCAAGAATATACCCTCAAAGGTCTCAGACGCGAAGAGCTTGATCGCGATCCTTTTAAGCAATTTGAACTCTGGTTTCAACAAGCTTGTACTGCCAATCTCCCCGATCCTAATGCCATGAGTTTAGCAACAGTTTCCCCTACTGGTCAGCCTTCACAACGGATGGTACTATTAAAGTATTTTGATCGCCAGGGATTGGTTTTTTTTACTAACTACGAAAGCACTAAAGCTCGCCAAATTGAAGCAAATTCTCAGGTATCACTGCTATTTTTCTGGAAAGCTTTACAACGTCAGCTAGAAATATCTGGCACTGCTACTAAAATTTCTCCTGCCGAATCTTTAAAGTATTTTGCTACCCGTCCCAGAGGTAGTCAAATCGGTGCCTGGTGTTCCCAACAAAGTACGGTCATCTCATCGCGCAAAATACTGGAATTAAAATTTGATGAGATTAAACGCAAGTTTCACAACCAAGAAATTCCCCTTCCTTCAGCTTGGGGTGGTTACCGAGTTGTACCCCATAGTTTTGAATTTTGGCAAGGTAGAGAGAATCGACTACACGATCGCTTTTTATATTCTCGCGCCGATACCGAATCTGCTTGGGAAATTCAAAGGTTAGCACCATAGAAAAGTTAACCTACTGATAATTCAGAAAGAAGGTGAAAGCTAAGAAATAGCTGTAATTCCCAGGAAATCAAGATGAAAATGCTCACTCAGTAATTGCAGTAAATTACATTCACGCCTTAATTTACGCATAATCTGGGTTAAAGAAAGATGACGAAAACCAGGACAATATTGAAAAGAGGTGAAAAATAAATAAGCCATAATCTTAACGAGTAAGCCAGTGTAAAGACCATCACCGCGAAGTCGCATCAAGCCGATTGCCAAGACCGATTTCAAGATTGTCCACAACTGTTCAATAAGATTATGAGCTTGCCAAATACGCCACATCTGAACACTACGCAAAGAGTTAAGCAGGTACTTCTTCTTCCCAATGGCAAAACCAAGGATCGTATCGCCAGATATCTTGAGCTTCTGGATGTTCTTGACAATATTCGTCAAAAGCTGTTTGTTTGAGTTCTGATTCTTGTTGATGAGCTTCCTCTGCCTGTAACTCTTCAACTAGATCCCAAGCAGTGGCACATTCTTTCGAAGTAAAACCCTGTTCGGCACAAATTCTACGGGCATCGGCAATTTTGCGTTCGATCTGTTCTTGGAGTAAGACTGCGCTGGGTTTTTCCACAAAGTTACTTCTCAGCAGTAAATCGGTAGTGGAGATCACACCTAAAAGTTGATCTCTGATGATGGGGGCGCGACGAATACCGGTATTAGCAAAAAGTTGGGCGACGGATTTGGTGCTGAGATCGGGGTTGACTACTATACAGGGTTTAGTCATAATTTCACAAACCCTAACCTCGTCAGGATCATATCCTTTAGCTGCTACTTTATAGATAATGTCGGTCTCGGTCACAATGCCATAGCTATCTGATTCATCCAAGCGATCGACTATTAGTGAACTTAAACCATGATCTCGCATTAGCTTCACCGCATGGGTTACTGTGGCAAAACTACGAATGGTGATGACTTTTGTGCTCATAATGTCTGCGACTTTCATCTTTTAGTTTCTCCCATGTTGTGTTTTCAAAAGAATTTGAATTATTTTTTAACCGCTACACCAATTTTCGTAGATGTGATCTGCTATGGTTTCTAGTTCTGTAGCTCTTGCTTCATCTAGAGGTAGTTCGGTTAATTGTTCTAGTTTTTGAGATGTTGATTGGTCTTGAAAAGGGATTAAACAATTGGTTTTGGTCAAGATATCGGTCAGAGAAACAATCCCCAATAGTTCGTCTTTAATTACTGGTGCGATGCGAATTTTGGCTCTAGCAAATAATTTGGCAATATGTTCTACCCTCAGATCGGGATTGACGGTAATACAAGGCTTAGTCATTACTTGGCAGACATAAATTGCTTCAGGGTTGTGAGTTTGAGCGATCGTTTGTGCAATATCAGTTTCGGTGATGATCCCATAAGCATCTTGATCGCAAGTGCGCTCAACAATTAAAGCTCGTAGATTATGTTGTGTCATAACTCTAGCTGCTTCGGTAATAGTGGCCAAACTATTGATAGTGACTAATTTTTTGGTCATAATATCTGCTGCTTTCATGGTTAGCTCCCATTACGCCCATTTACTTTACTGAAGCCAATCATAATTTATTTCAATATCATATAGAATATCTCCCTCTTCGCTCTTTCTGCTTTCAAGATAGACAAATAAATTGAAGAACTTGTGAGGACGCAGCATTAAACTATTAAATATGGCAGATTTTTGTCGATCAGTACTGTTATATATTACGTAAGTATTCTCTGATTCTGCGATCGCAAACTTTTAAAAATTGCCTCTTAATTACTTCAGAAGTAGAGTTTCTATACTTCAACTGGCTTGTTACGATTTCGATACATTAATTTATCATAATGAGTGTAATACATTAGTCGAACATAAGGTAGGATCATCTTAAATAGATTAGAGATCCTCTAA
>JAAUYH010172814.1_pt1 | contig 15114 bp, 10 predicted proteins | sample 7278061 | NCBI WGS metagenome assembly JAAUYH01 (sample SAMN14350203, study PRJNA611818) | marine sediment metagenome | isolation source: surface marine sediment (0.6m) | place: French Polynesia: Moorea | collected 2018-08
AAAAAGAATTGATAGGAGAACATAAAAAGATGCTTAATAAAAGGGTTCAAAATGGAAAAGAAGGAAATTGAAAGAAAGGGTGGAAAAGGGGAAAAAGGGTTTCAAATAACCTGGACACTCGTTTCCCTTTCCACAGTCGATTTCTTACTTCTTTTATTCATCTTCATTTTGCTTATTTTCAGTTGTACTTTAGTTACTCTTTACAGTTTTTCCAGTAATTGTAAATTATCATCTCTTCATCGATGACTTCCCAATTAGTAGACAACGATTTAACTTTAGTGGTACATTCGCATTTTATAAATTTTATTTCTTTTGTTTTCGATGAATTAAAACGCACCTTGGTACTGCCTTTTATTTATCGCATCTCATGAGAACCAATCGCACCGGAATATAAAGGTTGTAAAAATACTGCATTGATTTTTCAAAGAAAATTTGCTCCGTATCCAGAAAAGATGGAAATATTCGGCATACCATTCACCACTCCATTTTCCGGAAGTAATACAACACATGTTCTGCGGTTTCGAAACCGCTTGAATAACAGACATTCAGTTCAAATGATTTTTCCATTAAATCAAAAATCATTTTCTGATTTTCTAATATGGATGAATGAGAACGACTTGAGTCCTAAACTCGATCGTACAGAAAAGTTCAACAAATTCGAGCGGCTTTATGGAAATTTATTTTGTACACACGAGTTGTGCACAGTAATTCTCTAGAAGCAAAACAGAAGTAACTGCATTGATCTTGTAGATCTAACAGCAATTGTGCGGCCTTGTTTTCCGTAATTTTTGAAATGGTACAACCGAGCTGTGCTGACTCAAACCTTTTCCACCTTTTCAAGGCGCTGAGTTCCACAGATTCGAAGATGAGCTCGTCTGAGTCTAGAATCTTGCTTGAATACATAGATGATGCAGTAAATGTCACCCAAGAGTTGTTGAGGAAGAAATAGATCATTTATAAACAAGTGGACTTTGACAAATTCAACAAAACGGCACATCTTTGTTCCAAATAATAGCGTTAATGCTTGCATTCTGGTTCAAGAACAAAATAGGCTCTCTGGGATGCTTTATTTTCCATGATTTAATAGGTGGTGTATATCAAGCCGATAGATCAGCATTTTCATTCAGAATTGCACAAGGTAGTACTGCAAAATTGGACTGTCATTCGAAGCTGCACACACACAAACCAGATCCTGACCTTCAGCCTTCGTGGGACAATGTCCGAGCTCCCACAAAATCTGTTGCAGTACCGGTGGCATATGCTGTGGTTCTCGATTTGCTTCCCTTATACTTTTATGATCTACATGTGTGCATGATGAATTTTGTGAAAGCTCTCTTTGAATTGGGACAAACAGTCCCTGTTTGGAAAAATATTGCACTCACAGTGTACTTTCCCTGTTAAACCGCTAATATTACTGCTTTTAAATAATTAGTTCGCTAGATGAGACGCCAGTTTCGCTCCAGAAGTCTAACTCTGAAGCCATTCTTAACTAGCAATATAGAAGAATATGTTTTTGTTCGGCATCTGCTTCACATCGTCATGTCATGAGCTCTTGCAAGGCCTTCAGTCGTCTCTCCTATCTCTAAACATCATAAAACACTAGTCTGGGCCATATTCTACATTGACCAATCTAGATTTGGACACGTTATTCGATATATACGGCAAACATATAAACCAGAAGATAAAACGGTTTGTTACAGATGACAGCAAGAAATACGGATGAGAACATGCTCGCACAAATGCGTGGAAGTGACTACCAGAGATGTACGTTATGCAAGTGAATAACAATAATTGCCGTGGCCGAAATAAGACGAAGAGTCACTGCCGCTTGTGCGACTTTTACTTATGCACATAGAAAGACGTCATTATTCTAGTTGCTTCTCTGCCTAGCATACTTATTCCTAATCTTTAAATGAGTGTAAACACATCCAAATTTGAAGCAGTGATGACCTATCTGCTCCTTGATTGTCAAATCTATTTCCTTCTTCGCCCTTATCAGGCAGTTCAGCCAAACAAACATGGATTTTTGTGTTTTTTACTTTATTCGTACATCTTGGTGATGAAATAGTGAGCCTTGCAGCATAAAGTCTTTCTGCGCGGTCCGCGCAAAAAACAATCAAAAAAATAATCAAGTACGGTCCGATCTGGATTAGCGAAACATAATCTGTGAGCGGAAATACGGTTCAGATTAAGAAATTTATAAAGCTAGTTTGGAAACTGTCGAATTCTAAGCAATCTATGGCGGGTACATTTACAGAACGGTTCTCATATATCTGACGAAATATGAATCGGTTCCATTCAATAGCAATTTCTAAGTATCCTCGCTTTACATTAAATCATTTTGGTGTTCTTTGACTTTCATCCGCATTACAAAAGGTAAACAGTCATTTTTCTCTTTTCTCTCTTAGTAATTTGGTCTGGTTAGCCATTTTGTAATCAAAGGTCTGAACTAGTCTGTATTCTAAATTTTCTTCATAGAATGATAACTGGTTATTTCTCGCAATACAGGTAGTTTAGAATTATTTATATTTTGATCAACATTGCCACCTGCACCATAAGATCTGCAGTGTTTATTATTTTTCCGAATGATTAGGTTTCGGTGCTAACCTTAGGTTAATTTTAAATACAATCTATTTTCTTCTGGAATTTGTTAAAATTAAAGTGTTTATATACAGCGTGCTTTTTTCAATTAATTCATCTGATGCAAATCCTTTTCTTTCATACACATCTCAAGTCCACAAAGTGATGGCAGTTCCCTCAGAATACCTTGTGACGAATAGACACCTACATCCTCGAATTCCTTACTTCTACGGATTTTTTTGATAGATTATTTTTCAGGCTTAATCATCGAAAAAGTATTTTAAGGAAATTTTTTGAAGATTAAATATCTGTTTTGCTTATTCACCGATCCCGTCCACTGTGTAGTTCAGATCGTGGTTTGGCGTTGTTTCAGTTGAACCTCATTTAGGAATTTCTGTTCCCAGTGTAAAAAAATTCTCTTCAGTCCTCAATTCTATTGTTTGTCTACACAATAACACTATTCTACGGGCTCTTCTATACTTTGGACGCAATGCCCGTTTTGGGGTGAGGATTTGATCACAAGCTGTCAAATTTGCGGGATGTTTATTTGCAGTCTGAGAGATAGGTTTTGTCAGCAACCCCTGGACATCGCAGAGGGTTGTACTGTACAGTACGGTATTGTACAGTACTGTACTGTACAGTAGTTAGAGTACAGTATTTACTTTACTGCCTGAAATACTGTACCGGGCTAGGGTGTATGGCCTCTGCCGAGTTTCATGAATTTTCTTTCATCAAGTAGACTACAGTAGTGATTAACCAAGTAGGACATCTCTCTAACGAGTTTCTGGAAGATTATTGGAAGTTCTAACGACCTGTGATCTTTGTTCCATTCAAATTCTGATATATCAACCTCGCAGCCAATAATGTACGCTTGAGAGCTCGAATAACAGATCGGGGTCTGAAAGTCTGTAATGTTTGAACATATTGTCCCAATTAAGGAACTCAACTAGTTTGAGGAATTATTATTAACTTCTTCATCGAATCACGTCTGAGCTTTGAAGAACCCGAACCCTACCCTGTGTTCGAGCTGTCGTTACACTCTCTGCTGCTGCACCAAGCGTTACCACTCGGAACGCTTTTAATGGCGATGGGTGGTTACTGTACTGAGTAACGAAAGTGGTGCGCGGACGTTAGGAACTCGGACCTACAGCATGATACGAAAGCACTATGAGTTCCACTGTTAGTCGAGTCAGGCATCGCGCAGTGGCTGACAATAACTCAGATTGTGCATGCATCCGGAATTGCTCTCACAGACAGGTCCTGCACCACCCGAACCCTGTCGTAAGGTTACAGTACTGAAGTTCAAAAAGTCTCGCACGACAGTTTGGTGGAGTGATTTTCCAGGGAGTGTTAGGGAAACAATGACTAGGTTATTGTAGATCCGCCGTGATATCGGGCGATAGCCCATTTGAACGCCAGTTTCTGTACGTGCCAGAGATTCCATAACGTGAGAATATAACACAGGGTTCGGTATGGTGCGGTGAAATCGTGATGGGTCGGCAGTGCGCCTGCCTGATTTCGGTTGTCAATTCCACCACACAAACAGGAAAAACACCATTATGTAGGCATGATGACCTGACAACTGCATTGCGATTCGCCATCCTAAGCGCAAGTTGAGGTTATCACAATTTCTTACAACAACAAAACGAGGTGAGGAGACCACCGTTTCTACGACTCCATTGCGATGAAGATGCGTGTGCGTGGATGCTCAACCGACCGCGACTCCGTCTCGATCCCAGCGCGGGGCCCGGCTCATTGGAACGCGGGCCGCAAAATGGACCACCGGGAACACAGTGGCGGTCGGGGGGTGCAATTCAACAAGCCAGTTACAGTGAATGCTACGTTGCGGATTATACGCCAACAGTGCGGCAAGGATGCTGCACTGACAGTGTGTCTGTCGCGTGCGGTTGCATTTGTTCGGGCGCACGCGTGTTTCGATTCAATTGTGTCGCTTCTGGCGAGTCTATGAGAGAGTGCGAGAAGGAGAAAGTGTGTGAGTGTGCGTGTTTGTGCGCACAAGTAGCGCGAACAAGTGGCAGTTGAGCGCAGCAGCTGTTGTCCAACAAGCATGGCAAGTGATGACGTTGTCAGTGTGCGTAAGGTAGTGTTGCTGGCATCGACCAACTCGTGCCTGGTCAAACGTTCACGACCTGCTTCCTCTGCTGCCGCTGCGGAGGAGCCACTTCGTTGTCATTTGCTGCTATGGACATTGATGACTACAAGACGCGGCACGACTCGGCAAGGAGATGACGAGACACTGTAGAGGAGTAATCTTTCGTATCTCCGCTCCTGCATACGCTTACTCGGCATTCAACGCAACAACAGCAATCGAGTCCGTAGTCTTCTATCTACCTCTGTCATCTTCTTATCTACCAGTATTCGTAGAACACGGAATATACTGTCCGTACATTTTTCAGTTCGTAACCCGCATACTAACGAGGGACAACGACGATGACCGTACCGTAGCTGTCACACTGTTACACTGACTCGAATCACTCCAAATCCACCCGCACAACCAACACTACTCGACTGCAGTCCACATAGAAGCCGAAAAAAACATAGCTAGTACGATTAATTTTAGTTGTAATTGTAGTGGTAGTTGTTGTAATAGTAGTGTAGTATACTGTCGCTTAGAGTTGGGCGTACATTTCACATTCACAAATTCCGCCCGAACGTACCACACTACCCAAACACTTGCGATTCACTCTGCACATCACTAGTCGTCAAAAATCCACCTGACAATTCCATCGCTTCTGCCTGTCCTCTCTGCACCATGTTGTCTGTTCGCATCACATCGCCCTCCTCGCTCACTTCACTCGCGTCCAGCGGCGTTGACCTATAGTCACCTCTCGGCTTGAAGTTCACATACGGCATGGACTGCGGCTCGTTCTTGTAGAACACCGTCTTGCTCTGCGGCGCTTCCTTCGTCTTCGTCAGTCCGTCACCCACCAACCACCGATGTTGCAACGCCTGTTCTGCCGTTAGTCTACTCGCCGGGCAGGGGTCCAGTAGCCCCCTTACCAACGCCTTCGCGTCCAATGAAACCGCAGCCCATTCCTTTTCCGGAAACTTCACACCGGTTCTCAATCGTCGCATAAACTTATCATCAGTGTCGCCATAAAACGGGAACTTGCCCGCCAACATCACATACAACACCACACCACACGCCCACAAGTCGACGGGTTTGCCATAATCCAAGTTGTGGGCAATCTCGGGAGCCAAGTAATACGCCGTCCCACATTGACTTCTCATTACGCGATCACTGCCATCGCCCGCGTGTTGCACGATTCGACTTAAACCGAAATCCGTCAATTTCACGTGCAACGGCCACGAGCGCCCGACACACAGGATGTTCTCGGGCTTGACGTCACGATGGACGATGCCCTTGACGTGCAAATAATAAATCGCTTGCAGCACCTCACGGATAACATGTTTCGCGCTTCGTTCCGGTAGGTGATCGTTCTCCGTGATCATGTCGAGTAACTCGCCACCGGCCAAGAATTCCATGACCACGTAAGTTTTGGTTGCCGTATCAAAAATGTCATATATCTGCACGATGTTCTGGTGGTTCAGCATGTGCAGCACCATGACCTCGCGATCGATGAGCTTCGCGTGCTCCGCATCGGGTCGTTGCAGCACCTTAATCGCGCACAGCTCGTTTCGAATCTTATCTCGTCCGATGAACACCTCCGAGTATGCGCCGCGCCCGATAAGTTTGCCCTTATCGTAGAAGTCGAACACCGACGCCGATACCGCCTGCAACGCTTTCAACCAACGTTCGTGCGCGTCGTCGGAGGGTGCGTAGAATGACACGGCATTTTTTTGCAATTGGATCACAATTTCTCTTACATCACCACCATACACTTTCGCGCCTCTCACATTGATCGCCCAAGAAGGTCGCGCACCTTCGGCGCGTGCATTCGCCAAGATACAGCCACGTAGTGTGACAAAGCGTTCGACTCGAGTACCTAGTCTTTTTCCTCTCTTACTCAACCATCCGGCAACACGCAGGTCGGCGTGTGAGTATCTCAAGGGTGGTGCTACGGCCGCAGCTCTCGCCGCTGCGGCAGATAAAGTATTGGCCCCGGGGCCAGCCTGAGCCGCAGACACGGCCTCGGCTTTTCGTCTTCTCGACCATCTCAGCATAGATTCGCTAGTACTATGTCCCATAGGCGAGGGATAGGCATCAGCAGGTCTAGTAGTTCCAGTCGGATTACCTTCCGTTCCGCGTCGCAACACTCTCGCTCTCGCACGTCTCATGGTACGGTATAGAAAAGAAAAGCGAGAGTAGCGAGTGTGAGAGAAGGTGAGTTACAGTTGTTGCAGTAGGTAGAGTATCACCGCTGTGCAACGCACCGCATGCGCTCGCGCGGCGACGTAGGTATGTGCGTGTCTAACGGTGATTCACAAGATGAGGGTGCGTGAGGGGTGGGTTTGCGAGTTGATGCGAGAGAGCGGAAGTGGGGAAGCGGGTTGCGTAAATGACAGCGGGTGAGGGGGTTTTGTTCGAGGGGGTGGGCGATAGCGAAAGCGGCACAGACACACGCACACGGGGGAGAGAAGAGGAAATCGGGGGCGAATAGCAGGACGTCGAGGCTACACACGGGCGCAGGCCAGCTCGGGGGATAGTGGCGTGGGTGAGAGATAGGGTCGAAGCGTAGTGTGGGGGTGCAGTCAGCACGGGTTGAAGCGAGCGAGCGTTTCAGTTGCTAGGCACATTCGGCGACCACATCCGATAGGCGTACCGGCAGGAAGTGGACAGTCTGGAACGGTCCGCGGGCGGGCCCGAAGGGGGCACATTTTCAAAATTTTGGAATGCCAATCTGTCAGCTCTATGAAACCATCCACTGCGCGAATAAGTATTAACGAATGAAATTATGAACATCGAGCAAATGAATGTGACTGACGACGATGCGATACTTCCTACGTCCCACACGCGAATAATGAGATCGAAATGTCAATAACAACGATAACGAGCATCATCATCATCAACTTCATCATCAATAGCGGATCTACATCAAATGCCAACCAACGGCCGCGGGAATCGTCCGCACGCGGGCGCATGCGGAATGGTACGAGCGAGAAAAGGAAGGAGCGTACTAGCCACTTCACGAACAACTAGCAGTATGAAGGAAGTTGATTAGATCGGACATGGGGCTGGGCGTGGTGGTGGGGGGTGCGGTGCAGCATGATCGGATCAGATCGAAAATCAATCATGGTTGCCCGACACACACACGCACAATTGGCGCACGAAGAAAAAATAGAGTTGTTGTTGGAAATCGACGAAACCGAACGTGGCACACTGCCACTAGCGGCCGCAACAACAGCAGCAACAGCAGCACCAATATTTACACTTCACTCACAAATCCCAATCGACACCTATCAATTCCACACCCTCGTCCCCACACTATCATTCGTTTGCATTTATGCAAGGTTCCGTTCTGCCCCTCATACGCACGCACCCAGCGGACGCGCACATCCATCCCGCGCGCACCCACACACACACAAACACATCAGCCGCCTCGCATTACGGTGGGCAGTGCTACTCTATCGTGCACGCACGAGATTCCAAGTAGAAGATTAAACAGCGGAGCATCAAGAAATGGAGTAGGTGTAGGCAAGCATTAACAGCAGCCTATCAAGCAGGGCGGTACCGGCCGGTCGCGGGTGAAGTTAAAATATGAGCGGCGTGGAGCGCGGAAGGAATGGTGCGTTTTGTGCGGCATGTACCGCAAATGACACGTACTGTGATCATCGCATGGATGGCAAGTTATGGGACCAAGCCAGCTTTCTCGCGGCCCTCGAGGCACTTACGGTCCGCGCCATTCTGCACTGTCATCTCCACTTTGTCGACTTCCTGTACGCCCGCCCCACACCACTATCCTCGTTGTTCTCATCTTTCCTCTATCTGCCGTGCTGCTCGTGGACCGTGGACTTGTATTCCGACCGCTCTCCTTCTCCGCCCACGATCTCTCCCCATGTTTACTGTACACTAGACACCATCAACCCAACAACTACCGTTATACACCCCACCTTCCGCGTATACTGAGTACAAGCACCTTGTTCTTCCTCAAATGTCCGCACCTCACCCTATCCCCATCCATCCTACGATTCATCGCCATCTTCTTTCCTCTCACTCATCACACCCATCACTTTGCAGAACTTCACCGTTCATTTCGATATGTCTGTTGCCACATTCAATCCGACGAGTTCAGTTGTGGATTCGACCTTGTGTTCGCCTCATCAATCACCAACTTCACAAATGCAGACACCGTGTTCACCGTCTGATCAATTTCCGAATCTGCGCCACGCCGCAGCGATTGCAATCCCTCGTCCAAAACATCAAAGCCAGTACTCCTCAAAACCTCACCAAACTTCAACGTGAACGGCGTCACATGTGTGCCCTGCATAAGTCTCAGCACTACTGCCTTCTCCCCATTCCTCCTTCGAATCGCCTCCACCAGCGCGTCACTATTGTCCAGCGAGTCGCGGTCATATCTCACCACCAGCGTGCGTTTCACTTCATAGCCCTCACTCACCGCCCTCAGCAAGTCCGCACGGTTCGGCGTGAACTCCATATTGCCCAGCGCGTCGGCAGCGCTCGCACTCGCCTTCTCCACATTCGCCGCCGCCCTCGCCGCCTCCGCGCGCAGCGTCTCCCCTATGGGACCGCCCACATTCTCCGCCGCCCTTTGCAGCACGTCCCCGACCATGCCCGCCGCGCCGCCCGACAGCACGCCCCTCAGGCTGTCCGCGCCCACGACCGCCGCGCTCGCGTCCCCGTTCGCGAACGACAGTAGCACCACGCCCACGTCGTCGAGCGAGTGACGTGCCGCGTGGATTGTCTGCAACCTCGCGCCCAACGAGTGCCCCATGGCCACCGAGTGAAATCTCGGTCCATAACGCAAACGGATTTCACTCAACGCCGCGTCAATCCGCGCACGCGCGCTCCGCGCTACAGCGCCATGGTCCAGCCCGGGCACCGCCGGCATCGGCACACACACAACCGCGACCTGCGCCGTCGCCGCCACCCCGCACACCAGCCGGCGGTAGAACTTCTCCGGCGCCGCGCACGCGCCCAGCCCGCCCAGCAGGTGCACCACGCCCTGCGGCGAGCCGGCGGCCGGCAGCGCGGTGGGGCAGCCGCATATCGTCTCCCACACGACACCGTCGTCATTGTCGCCACCTGGCCCCGGCGACGCCGTGCTACTCGCCCACGGCGGCCGCTCCGCGTCGCCCGCCACGCCCGCCGCCACGCAGCACGGCGTCAATACACGCGGCTGTCGCCGTTTCGCCTGATATGCGGCACGCCGCGCGCTGCCCAAACGCACATCGCGCCGAACGTCGAGAAAGGAGCCCGTAGGCGACGCCGTAACGAACGTGGCACTCATCACCGACTTGCGCTCCACTACTAGATCTCGCTCCATCTGGAGGCGCCGACTTTCGAAGTGTTTGAGGTGCACGGTCCTGGGTGGTATGTACGGCGAATCGAACGACAGTCGGTCGGTGTCACCGCGAGGTATGACAACCCACATGGAGCAGCGAGATCGACAATCTCGTAGCATTATACCGCACCTGGTTTATCGACATTACCGCACCGGTAACCTAAACTTCATCACCAGTCCTAGCAAACCGCGACGCAACACACCGCGATGGCGTTCGTCAGCGCGCCGTTCACAGTACAGACCAGCAGCGCGCGGCGCGGCGCGTTGTGCACGGGGCGGGTCGTGACACGTGTGGCGCGGCGCGTGGGGCCGACGTGCACCACGTCCGCTGCGACGCCGAGCTCCGCGTCGGCGGCGGCCGAGGACGAGGACCTGCCGCCGGTGAAGCAGTTCCTGAATTCGCTGGGTGGTCTGGGGAACGTGCGGCTGGTGACGAACAACGGGCTTGCGGTGCTGGAGAGCATCACGCCACTGGACAAGCTGTTCTACGCGACGGTGCGCGGGAACGAGTACGGGAACGTGATCGACCACGGGCGCAACGTAGACCTGCACATCAACGTGGGCGCGATCCACGGTGTGCGGTTCGAGGTGGGCAAGTCGCGAACGAACCCGCCGGTGCCGACGTACGCGCTGCGCTACCTGGGCGCGGACCGGAAGGAGGTGAAGCTGTCGATGTTTATTCAGTGGGACAAGACGCCCGACGACGTGGCGCCCGCGCGCATCGACGCGTGGAGGGCGCTGAAGCAGGAGTACGCGGGCGACGGGGACGTCGCCTGGTTCCAGGAAGCGCAGTAAACTAGAACGACCGCATTTTCCCGTCCACCACGCCGCGCGGCGTCACCACCTGCGTCCGCCCGCCCTTGAAAATTTCCAGCGCCTCCGCGGGGCCCCCGTACGCCGAGCTGATCCCCGTGTCCACGCGCCACACGCGCCCGCCGCACGCCGCGTTGATGGCCGGCTGGACGGTGTGCCCCACCACCATGCGCTTCACCCCGAGCAGTTTCAGCGTCTCGCTCAGCAGCTGGCATTCGGGGCCGCCGACGCGCACGCCGCGCCGCGAGTACGTTCGCATCCACACAGGCCCGTTGGAGCCCTCCAGAACTTTCGGCAGTTGTAGTCGCTTGCCTAGTAGAAATGCTCGTGTTTCAGAATTGAGTTTTGTTAACGCATTCGTCGAGTCATTACCCAAATGCGTGGGTGATAGCCCCGCGTGCACGAACACCGAATCGCCGACGATGACCGCCACTTGCGCGCGCGCCGCTAGCTGCCGCGCCAGTGCGCCCCCGGGCGCCAACGCTGCCGCGCGCGCCCGCATGGGCGGCGGGAGCGCCTTGATGTAGGCGCGGAACTGCTTGGGCACCGGCGACGCGGGCGAGGGCGCGCGTTGATGCAGGAAGTCCGCGAACCCGCCGGGCGTGACGTACCGGAAGTCGAGGTTGAAGTTCATCAGCTCGTGGTTACCAAGGAGGATGTGCACGGCGCCGCCCGACTTGGGCGCCGTGTCTTGCAGCTTGAATAACAAATCGTATATCGCTCGCTCGCCGTCGCCGCGATCCAACTGATCGCCCACTTGCACGAGTACGGATTTGCCCCCCGCCCATTCGCCTTTCGGCCCGATAAGTCCGCTTCGTCGCAACAGCCCCCGCAGCGCGTCGTAGTCGCCGTGCACGTCGCCGATGGCAATGATGCGCTCGGCCGCGGGGTACCGCACGGATCGCTCGCCTTTGGGTTTGTCTTTTTCCTCGGGCTGCCCGGGCACTTCGGTTTTCAGTTCCCGGTTGGGCACCGGTGGCGCCTTCGCATACGCCGCGGGCGTGGCCGCCAGTCTGAGCAATGCTTGTAGTGCGCCCTGCGGTACGCCGTGGCACGACTCGGCGCCGCATAACGTGCGGTGTGGGACTGCAGACAGAAGTCGCGACGACGCGCCGACAAGAGCACTTGCCACTCGATTCAGTATCATGTTGTTGGTCGGTGACAGGAAACGCGCCACACTCAAATGAATGCTTCGGCGGGCTGTGTTGGCATCGCGCTGGCGCATCGCCCCGTTCCCTTGGATTCTCGGCAACACCCCACTCAGGATCCAAGCGAATGAAGTTTGGCGTGCCCGCATTCGTCTAGCGCGGGATCAAACTTGGTCGGGATCGGGCGTTGCGAGTGAATCTGACGTTAGAAAATTGTCATCCAATCATTCCCCACCAAGTCAGCCGTGCTATACCGCGTTGCTCGCAATCTAAGATACACCTTTCGCTCCAATTTTAACATAAAAAGTCGTCGTGTGTTTTCACTCGTACAATATTGCGCATGTACGTACCGTACATGTTAGCTTTCCTACCAAGTTCTTCAGCAATATATTTCGGGCAGAGCACCACAAGTTGGAACAAATTTCGATCTCTCATGAATTGCAATTATTTTGTTCCGATATCGAATCATGCCCGCATGCAATGCAGAGGTAGATTTCGTTTATTTTCGTGGATGGAGCTGAGGAGGTTGATTTCAAATTGCTTATCTTGCCCTCGTTGTGATCCCGACCACAAGTTCTTTTCTGGATCAATATAATCTGTATAAAACAAGCGCAATAAGAGTTTGGGTGAAGTTTCCGGAAAAAGAATGGACCATAGTGTTATTTGTGTGTGGATGCGTTGCTGTGAAGATTTTTCGCTCTCTGTTCGGCATGCAGACTGACCGTGGAACAGGTGTTGCAACTTGTATGGATGGCAAGCGATGGAATGATCAAGAGGAAGGAGCCGCCGCAGAATGGGACAGTGTTCCACAAGAATAAACCGCAGTCCATGTTGTGTGTGAACTTAATAGAGATAAGTGATTATCGGGCAACATCGCTGGACGCGAGCGAAGTGGGCGAGGATGGCGATGTGATGAGAACACACAGCATGGTGCAGAGAGGACAGGTGGAGGCGATGAAATTGTCAGGCGGATTTTTGACGACTACAGTAGTGATGTGCAGAGTGAATCACAAGTGTCTAAGTAGTACGGTATGTTTGGGTGAAATTTGTGAATGTGAGTTGAACCCCCTGCTGCTCGAAGCGACAGTATCGCTACATTACTAAAATTAATCGTACTGATAGTGAAATGTTTCAGCTTTGCTGCGGACTGAAGTTGCGTGGTGTTGAGTTGGTTGATGTGATTCGATGCGCACGTGGATGGCTGGGTAGATATAGTGCTTTGTATTTTGGGTGAGTCATTAGAAGAATTTGACATCTAACAGTACGGTCGCCTTCGTTGTCCCTGATCCATTTGCGGCTACAAATCGAACCATGTAGTGTGCGGTACTTACGGACACCAAACATCATGTTCACCCACATTCAAGAGGTTGAAATGAACCACATTGTAGCAATGAGTTACCGGTAGGGGGATGAAGTTGAGGAAGAGAAAAGGTTACTTACTCGTTTACTCTTCTCGAGTTGGGCGCTCTGTAGGCGCATCCAGCAGCTGAGATACGGTATTAATCTACAATATCTCGCCATCTCCTGACCAAATAGCGTCGTATCTCGTAGCCATTAGCACAGTACAATAGCTCCTCCACTGCTGCAGAAGTTGCAGGTCGACTATGTTTGGCCATGGACGAGTTGGTCGATGCAGCAGCACTAGCTTACGCATACAGACAACGTCATCACTTGGCATGCTTGTTGGACGACAGCTGCTGTGCGCAACTGCCACTTGTTCGCACTACTTGTGCGCATAAACATACAGACAAACATAAACTGTTCACTTTCTACTGTACCTCACATCAACTCCTCGGACGCGCGAGAATTGATTGCGAATCAAGATAAACAAGGATGCGCTGACACAAATGCAACCACACACGACAGACACACTGTCAGTGCAGCATCCTTGCCGCACTGTTGGCGTACAATCCGCAACGTAGCGCTCTCTGTAACTGGCTTGTTGAATTGTACCCGCTGCCACTCTGTTCCTCTTTGCGGTCCAGTTTGCGGGCCGTGTGTTCCAAGGTTCCCGGACCCCTCGCTGGGATCGAGACCGAGTCGGTTGCAGCATTCATGAACACGCATCTTTTTCTGCGCATGGAGTCGTAGAAACGGTTGTCACCTCGCCTCGTTTTGTTGTTGTAAGAAATTGTGATAACCTCAGTGCGTGCGCAAGATAGCGAATCATGCTGCAGGTGTTGGGCATCATGGCTGCATTTTCCTGTTTTTCTCCTGTTTCGCAGTGCTACTGCATCGACAACTGGAATCAGGCAAACACACTTCGCTGACCCATCGCAATTTCACTGTACGGACCCTGTTTTACATTCTCTTGTTATGGAATCCTTCGTAGCCACAGTGCAGCGCAAAACCTGATGTTCAAATGCGTCATCGACCAATATCAAACCGAATCTACGATAACCTAGCCAACCCTTCCGTAGCAATCCTTGGTTAATCTGCACACCGAACTGACGTGAGACATTTTGAACTTCAGCATTAACCTACAGTAATTCAGTACAGTACAAAGAGTGCGAGGTGGTGCAGTACCTGAGTGCAGTCCCGGGTGCATGTGCGTTTGGAGTCATTGAAATCTATTGCGGAATGCCTGTTTTGACTAACCGTGCAAGCGATTTTGCTTTCGTTTCATCCTGCATGTCAGAGTTCCTGGCGTTTGCTTGGCGGTTTGTACAGTAATTCATTAATCGCCCGTTTCATACTGGAAGCGTTCCAAGTGATAACGGTTGGTGTAGTGCACAACAGCAGAGCGTTTACCTGGTGTGGTGTGCGATCAATTCGACAGCTCGAACATAGGGTTCGGTTTAATCATGACTCAGCCATGATTCGATGAGGCAAATCCGAAAGAATCTTCGAACCATTTTATCTCTTAACCGCTCGGACAATATAGAAATACGGCGAAGGGTTTGCATTTTCGAAAGAATCATGAATCTTCGAAATTTTCAAGTGATTTTTAAGGTCATATATTACATGGTCTAAATCTTCCACAGTATACTGAGCGACACAAATTTAAGACCACGTGTATCAATTACATATTTCACCTGTTGCTTCTCAGTGAGCACGCCCAGGAACTTTTTGAGCACACTCCTGTGTTCCTTGAATGATGATGCAATCGATGGCACCGAGCGTAAGGG
>JAAUYH010057244.1_pt1 | contig 15112 bp, 9 predicted proteins | sample 7278061 | NCBI WGS metagenome assembly JAAUYH01 (sample SAMN14350203, study PRJNA611818) | marine sediment metagenome | isolation source: surface marine sediment (0.6m) | place: French Polynesia: Moorea | collected 2018-08
AGCCTATAAGAATTGGATTTATCATGTTTTTCTAATAAGTAAACAGATTTTTGGCCAGACCCCTCATCATTAACTGTTCTTTATATTTTCGAGGGTTCGATTTTAAGATCATGCTTTCAAATAGGGAACACCTCAAAAAACAACTGAGGGATTACAAAACGAAACATGACGCTAGGGGAAGTTGGTAAGCATTACAACGCTTACCTGCAAACCAGGCCAGAGCTGCAGATCGTCTCACCTAACCAGATTCATATGGTTAGACTTTATTTGAGGACTTAACGGGAGTTTAGGGCGTCCCATTATGCTTGTTTGTCCCCATTGTCAGTTTGAGAATCCAGAGCACAACAATTTTTGCCAACGTTGTGGAAATGCATTGCGGGTTTGGCAAGCCGTTGTCACCCTAAATCGAAAGCCCCAGGCAAGCGAGCAGCAGCAAGATGCAAACGGTGATTTCGCCCAGGCTGTTTCTTTCCTTGAAAACCAGGTCTCTGGTGAGGCCCCAATGCTTGACGACTATGATTTAAGCCGCTTAAAAAGCGTCGTTAAGGATGGCCCCGTAGATGAATATCCGGAGCCCGATCCCGCCCTCAGGTCGCTTGCCCATTCTCCTGAGGACCCAGAGGCGGGGCGTTCGGCGTCAACTCTCTCCATTGCTGAAACCCAACCTCCGGGAAAAGGATCCGCCCCCTCATTTGAATTATCTGAGGGAGCGAGTCAATCAGCCTTCAAGATAATGGAAAAGTTAGAGGCTGGAGACTATCTCGATCTGACCCAACGCTACCAATTGACTGAATCGCCAATTGGGTCTTTAAGCGAAACCGCTGAAATGGAAATAGGGGTGCTTGACCTTTGCCCGGCAGCCCCTTCCCCTTTAGAAAAAATCAATGAAAAGCTATTAACTGCGTCCACTGCGGCCGAAAGTCTAGACATGTTTGTTCAGTCTGGCTTGCCGACATCAGCTCAGCCTTATTTACTGCTCCAACATCGGTTATTTCCCGCCCTGCCAGAAATCCACGACGCTTGGCAAGATAATGATCACACGGTGCTGATTTTGGAAGACCGCTTGCTCCTGCCGCTACTTTCAGACTTTTGGCGGGAAAATGATGTAGACCCGTTGCAGCAAGTGCACTGGCTGTACGAAATGACTGAACTATGGGAAGCGCTCGCTGTTTGGCAGGGGCAAACGAGCCTAGTCAATTTGGAGAATCTAAGAGTTGATGACGATCAAATACTTTGTCTTCGTCGACTTTATTTTCAGCCCTCAGGTTCAACTTATACCCTTGAGGATTTAGGTTTACTCTGGCAGTCCTTACTTCAACAATCTCAGGATTTTCCTTTGGATGCGTTAATGCTCTTAGCGCATCGCTTAGGCAGCCAAGAAATCAAAACGATTGAAGAGGCCCAGGCCTGTCTTGTCAAGATTGCAGATGGGTTGCAATTGGGCGAAATTGATCCCGCAGCTGAGGCTGAAATGCCCGCTGCGGGCGAGTTCGAAGACGACAATTCTGACCCAATAACCAACCCTGAGGCCGTCTCATCAATCCCCATAAATAAGACGCCTAATGATCCCATCTCTGAATTTTCATTCCTGATCTCCGATGGAGAAGACAGGAATGAAATTGACTATGCGGATGAATTATCTCAGTTAGACTCTGACCCAATTGATGAGGACATCGCTGATAGCGAAGATTCAACCGATCTGCCCACCATGGTTTTACCCATGAAACTGGTGGGACTAGCTGAGGAAGGCCGCACCCATATTGGCCGTCAACGCGAACATAACGAAGACACCTTTTGCATTCAGACAGAACTTAAGCGCCAGGAAAGTCCACTGGGGCAATCTCTACATGCTCGGGGGCTTTATATCCTCTGTGACGGTATGGGAGGCCATGCAGGGGGAGAAGTCGCCAGCGCCCTCGCGGTTAAAACTCTACAAGAGTATTTCAATCAGCATTGGATAGACTCACTCCCGAGTGAAGAAGAGATTCATGAAGCGATCGCTCAAGCCAACCAGTCAATTTATGAAATTAATCAACAAAATGAACGCTCAGGCAGCGGTCGCATGGGGACGACATTAGTTATGGCGCTGTTTCAAGATACCCGAGTGATTGTGGCCCATGTGGGAGATAGTCGCCTTTACCGATTCAGTCGTCGATTAGGGTTGCAGCAGGTCACCGTTGATCACGAAGTGGGACAGCGTGAGATTGAGCGAGGGGTCGATCCTTCGATCGCCTATGCCCGCCCAGATGCTTACCAACTTACGCAGGCGCTCGGTCCGCGGAATCAAACTGAAATCCGACCCAGCATTAACTTTCTAGATTTGAGTGAAGATACCTTACTGATTCTTTGCTCTGATGGACTCAGCGATAATGAACTCTTAGAAACCTATTGTGAAACCTATATAGAACCCCTCCTAGGATCCCGTTCCAGCCTTGAAGAAGGGGTTTCACAGTTAATCGACTTAGCCAATGAAGTGAATGGCCACGACAATATTACAGCCATTGCTTCTCGAATCAGAGTCAGGCCAAATCTAGAAAAAATGAAACCCTCATCCGCCGCATCAGATGGCTAGTGTTAGAGGATGGGGCCCAATTCATCGCGGATTATTCTTCCTCATTTAATCCTCATTGCTCTTCTTCCCAAGCTTCTACCGCTAGTAGATCACTGATGGGATCTTGCATGGAAAATTCAAACTCTTCTAACTCCTTTTTCCAGTGAGGCCAATCGTCCCCAAACAGGAACGCAATTTTCCAGATCCGATCGGTGGGTTGAATTAACTTTGAAGAAACAAGGGATTGCACCTGACGTTGAAGTTTTACCATTGGGTGAAGAACCTGCTGGTTAACCATACCTTCAGCCATAATTAAGTTTTTGCAAATACTGCTCGAAAACTTCTCAAAATCTAATTGCACCCAATTTCGAGGCTCTTAGTGATGCCAGAGAAGTCCTATTCCAGTGATTAAGAATAGCATAGCTTGAAAGTTTTCAACATTTCGCTCGTTTTTTTAAGATGATTGATTCGGGGCAGTTGAAGAAAGTCTCCTCAGCATTGTCTATTCTGGAGAAGTGCTTTAATATCACTCGGTTAATCTCTTGGTTGCTATCTCAGACCCGATTGATAGCGAACCGGTCCGCAAACTCTGTTACGCTAAATCCCCTACTTACCGATGCCTAATTCAGATACCGTTGCTGTCCCAGCAGAGCCAGAAAAAATTCATTTGCCTCGCACCAGCGAGTCAGAAAGTCTTAAGCGGATTCGCCACACCTTTTCCCATGTCATGGCGATGGCCGTCCAAAAACTTTTCCCGAAGGCTCAGGTTACCATCGGTCCTTGGATTGACTACGGTTTCTACTATGATTTTGATCACCCAGAACCCTTTACAGAAAAGGATCTCAAGGCAATTAAAAAGGAGATGATCAAAATCATTAACCGCAAGTTGCCAGTCATTCGGGAAGAGGTCAGTCGGAAAGAGGCGAAACAGCGGATAAATGCGCTGCAAGAGCCCTATAAGTTAGAAATCCTAGAAGACTTAACGCCGCCGATTACCCTTTATCATCTAGGGGATGAATGGTGGGATTTGTGTGCTGGTCCCCATGTGGAGACTACAAAAGACCTTAATCCCAAGGCTTTTGACCTGGAGAGCGTGGCGGGAGCCTACTGGCGGGGAGACGCCAATAAGTCTCAACTGCAACGGATTTACGGCACGGCTTGGGAAACGCCTGAACAGCTTCAGGAATATAAGCGTAGGCGCGAAGAAGCTAAGCGGCGGGATCACCGTAAATTGGGGAAAGAATTAGGTCTCTTTGTCTTTGCTGATGAGGTGGGTCCTGGATTGCCCCTATGGACTCCTAAGGGAACGGTTCTGCGAACCACTCTGGAGGATTACCTCAAGCAGGAACAACTGAAGCGGGGCTATCTGCCCGTGGTTACCCCTCATATCGCCAGAATTGATCTGTTCAAAACCTCGGGGCACTGGCAAAAGTATAAGGAAGACATGTTTCCCGTGATGGCCGATGACGATCAGGATCGGCTGGCGGAACAAGGGTTTGTGATGAAACCCATGAATTGTCCGTTCCACATTCAAATCTACAAAAACGAGTTGCGGTCCTACCGGGAATTGCCGATGCGTTTAGCAGAATTTGGCACGGTCTACCGCTACGAACAATCCGGTGAACTGGGGGGATTAACTCGGGTGAGGGGCTTTACGGTGGATGACGCCCATTTATTCGTCACTCCCGATCAACTGGATGATGAATTTCTCAAGGTGGTTGATTTGATTCTGAACGTCTTCAGAAGTCTGCAACTGAAGCAATTTAAGGCTCGGCTTAGTTTCCGAGAGGAGGGATCAGACAAGTACATCGGCTCGGATGAGGTGTGGAATAAAGCGCAAGGGGCGATCTTACGGGCTGTTCAAACCTTGGGAATGGAATATTTTGAAGCCCCCGGAGAAGCCGCCTTCTACGGTCCCAAGTTAGATTTTATTTTCCGCGATGCGCTCGATCGGGAGTGGCAATTGGGGACTGTTCAGGTTGATTACAACCTGCCAGAGCGGTTTGAGCTGGAATACGTGGCGGAGGATGGCTCCCGTCAGCGTCCGGTGATGATCCACCGGGCCCCCTTTGGTTCTTTAGAACGGTTGATTGGAATTCTAATTGAAGAATATGCGGGGGATTTCCCCCTTTGGTTGGCCCCAGTTCAAGTGCGCTTGTTGCCTGTCACCGGGGATCAACTGGAGTTTGTTCAGCGGGTGGCTGAACAATGGCGACTTCAAGGCATTCGCATTGAGGTGGATAATAGCGGGGATCGTCTCGGCAAAATGATCCGCAATGCTGAAAAGTCGAAAATTCCTGTGATGGCGGTTGTGGGCGCTAAGGAAGCGGAGGCCGAAGCGCTGAATATTCGGACCCGGGCTTCTGGCGAGCTGGGGGCGATCCCCGTTTCAGAGGCGTTGGAGAGAATGAATACCGCGATCGCCAATTATTCAAATTTTTAACCCATGCAAATTTCTAGAAGAAGGAATCCCTGTGTCTTCTACCGCCACCGTCACCGTACCCGCCACCACCGCCAATTTGGGGCCTGGGTTTGATTGCCTAGGAGCCGCGTTGACGTTGCATAACCGCTTCAAATTTTCGACGCTATACACCCCTGTAGACGCCCTCAAAATTACTGTGACGGGGCCAGAAGCCGAGCGTGTCCCCTTAGATCAGGAAAATTTGCTCTATCAAGCCTTTGCTCGGTTCTATACTCATCTGAACCAAATTCCTCCCCCCATAAGTATTGAGATTGAATTGGGCGTCCCCCTAGCCAGGGGCCTGGGGAGTTCATCCACCGCCATTGTAGGGGGACTGATGGGGGCCAATCTGCTGGCCGGATCCCCTTTGAACATAGAGGAGCTGATTGAATTAGCGATCGCCCTAGAAGGCCATCCCGATAATGTCGTCCCCGCCTTCCAGGGCGGCTGTTGTCTGGCTGCTTCGGGCTCGAACACTGACTGGATAATCGGCGATGTTCCCTGGCATGAAGCGGTGATCCCCATTGTCGTCATCCCGAATTTTGAACTCTCCACCGCCGAAGCTAGAAAAGTCTTACCCCAAAGCTACAGCCGGGCGGACGCCATCTTTAACACCTCCCACCTCGGGTTGCTACTCCGCGGATTAGCCACCGGCAGGGGGGATTGGCTGAAAGCCGCTTTGGTCGACCGCATTCACCAGCCTTACCGACAGACTTTGATCCCTGGGTATGAAGCCGTCGCCGCCGCCGCTATCCAGGCTGGCGCCCATGGGGTTGTGATTAGCGGCGCAGGGCCGACACTATTAGCGTTGGCGAATCAGGAACGGGCAGATGCGATCGCCGATGCTATGGCCGCAACTTGGGCTGAGAGTGGCGTAGAGGCAAGGGCTATGGCGCTGAGCATTGATTTTCGGGGAGCGGTTGGGGCAATTGATAAAGAGGTTCACTCATCGCTAAACCCAAAATCTTGAAGGCTGACCTTTTCCCAATTTAATGACCGGTTAAGACATTTGCGATTGGATAATGCCCTATGGTTCACGAACCGGATAGGGCTTGAGCAGACCTGGCAGAGATCGTTAGGGTCGCTAGCGAAGCCATGACTCTGGGGCTATAGCATTGGGAGCGAAATTGACCCGGCTTAAATTGCACACCCAAATAAATGGGTGGAATATCGCTTTTGTCAAGATAGGTTTGTACATAACAGCAATTACAAATTCAATATTTCATGGCGCTGAACCCCTTCGATAAGGGGGTTGAAAATTCCTGACAAACTGACGGATCGCTGAAATAACGCAAAATCCTTCTGACATCAGATTGCTGAATTTATTTTTGCTATGCGATTTATTAATTCTTGATTCAGATAAAAATTGATGATTTTTGCGCGATTTCACCTTATCAAAACTTAATTAAGTTATGTATACTGGTGCAGAGCGTTTGATTTTAGGTATTTATTCCTAATTCGGACCATGTCATCCGGTGAGTTTGCCTAGTCAGAGCACTTTGAGGTTATAGGCGTTAAGCACTGGATTTCTCCGATCTAGGCCATTACCTGGGTCGCTTTAAACATCTGTTGCTCTCCTGCTTGGAGACCCCCCTGCCTAGATTCCCCCTTCACCTCCAGCTAGACAAGTTCATAAGCCGGAATATCAGATTCGCTTTGTTAATGGACCTCGCGTGAAGTGTGATGATTAGTCAACAATTTCCCTGGCTGACTACCCTAATTCTGTTTCCGATCTTGGCCGCCTTGCCGATTCCGGTGTTGCCAGATCGCAACGGCAAAGTCGTCCGTTTGTATACCCTTGGGGTCGGATTAATAGAGTTTGCCCTAATTCTCTATACCTTTGGATGTCAATACGATTTACACCACTCGGGCCTGCAACTATCTGAAACCTACGCTTGGGTTCCTCAGCTTGGGCTGAACTGGTCGGTGGCGGCTGACGGTCTGTCAATGCCGTTAGTGATTTTGAGCGGCTTGGTTACCACCCTATCGATCCTCGCATCATGGCGAGTAACCCATAAGCCCCGGCTGTATTTCACCCTATTGTTGCTGATGTATAGCGCCCAAGTCGGCGTTTTCCTAGCACAGGACATTCTGCTTTTCTTCCTAATGTGGGAGCTGGAGTTGGTTCCTGTCTATCTATTGATTTCTATTTGGGGCGGACAAAAGCGGATCTACGCAGCCACCAAATTTATTCTCTACACGGCCATTGGCTCCGTCTTTATTCTGGTCGCCGCCCTAGCAATGGCTTTTTACGGCGACAGCTTCACCTTCAATTTGAGTGAACTGGCCCTCAAGAATTATTCGCTCCCCTTCCAGGTTTTGGCTTACATCGCCTTCTTGATCGCCTTTGGCGTGAAGCTACCTATTATTCCCTTCCATACCTGGCTTCCCGATGCCCACAGCGAGGCGCCTGCGCCTATCTCGATGATTTTGGCGGGTGTGCTTTTGAAGATGGCGGGATATGGGCTAATTCGGATGAACATCGAGATGTTGCCGGACGCCCATGTCTATTTCGCACCTATTCTAGCCGGATTGGGCGTCATCAATATTCTTTACGCATCCCTGACTGCGTTTGCCCAGGACAACTTGAAGCGCAGATTGGCTTATTCGTCCATTGCCCATATGGGGTTTGTTCTCCTCGGGTTGGCGGCTTTCACCACCTTAGGCATGAGTGGCGCTATTTTACAGATGATCTCCCATGGCTTAATCGCATCTGTGCTGTTTTTCCTTTCGGGGGTCACCTACGAGCGTACCCATACGTTGTCTATGGATAAGATGGGCGGGCTTGCTCGATCGATGCCAGTTGTGTTCACCTTATTTACAGCTGGAGCGTTAGCCTCTCTAGCTCTACCCGGGATGAGCGGCTTTGTAGGAGAATTGACGGTCTTTCTGGGAATGACGACCAGTAGCGCTTACAGCGTTTTCTTCAAGTCTGTAATTTTGATACTGGCGGCTGGCGGCGTCATCTTATCCCCGATTTATCTGCTTTCCATGTTGCGGCGCATTTTTTATGGCGATCCCCAGGCAGAATTTTCAATGCCTTCTGGTTCAATTGATATCCGACCTCGGGAAACCTTCATCGCAGTTTGCTTAATTGTTCCGATCATTGCAATTGGCGTTTATCCAAAACTTGCGACCCAAACCTATGACGCTAAAACTGTGGAAGTCGCTAATCAAGTTCAAAATAATTTACCTTTGTTGGCGCAGACGTCACCCACATTTTATTCCCGCATTTTGACATCGCCTCAGTTAACGGCGTCAAAGCCCGATGGTCTATCAGCCGGTCTACTTGAATAATTTCTAATCGGCTAATATTTCTTCACGTTAATAATTGCTACGTTAAGACTGGCGCCAATTTCCGGCGCCAGTCTTATTGATGCGGTAGTTCTACCTAGCCCAAGTTAATGGAGCTTCTTCGAATCTTGCCAGTTCTCAAATTAGACGTCCGCTTTCAATTAATCCGATCTATTCTGTATTGGGAACATCTTTGACGACGGGCAAGACGTTGGTAATGTCTCTGGAAAACCTAAAAAGGCTTCCTGACGGTTTCTTATATAATTTCTTGGCTGGCAGCTTGCTTAAGTGAGATCCCTTATGGTTGAAGTATCAAAACCGACAATGTGTGAGCTAGATGTTCAGGATCAGGTCTGTGTGATCCGTCTTCCTGTGTCTTTCACAGTTTTGGAAGCGGTTGCGTTTAAGCAAACCTGTCAGAGGGCTTATCAAGAAAACTCAGATTTAGATCGAATCGTACTCGACTTCAGTGACACCACCTTCATTGACAGTAGCGGGATTGGAGCCCTGGTTATTTGCCACAAGATTAGTCGGGAGCATGGCTCCAAGATGGTTCTGAGAGATGTGCCGGCCCAAGTCATGATGGCGTTGTCGATGACAGAACTCGATAAGATCTTTGTCATTGAGCAAGGGTTAGCGCTGCCTGAGCAGCAAACCGCCTCTAAGGTGAAGGAGCAGTTGCTGACAACTCATCCTTCAGTTAGATCTCGCGCTAAGCGCTTTATCGATATAGTTGGGGCGATTATTGGCTTGGGCTTGACTGGTATCATCTATGTCCCCATCGCGATCGCCATCAAGCTAGATGACGGCGGCCCCATTCTCTTCAGCCAAATTCGCTGTTCCTGGATGGGGACTCGCTTTCGCATCTGGAAGTTTCGCTCAATGGTGACCAACGCCGAGGCTTTGAAAAAGCAAGTTGAGAATGAACTTGACGGCCCCCTATTCAAAAACGAGAAGGATCCTCGCATTACTAAAATCGGTCATTTTTTACGCCGCACCAGCCTGGATGAATTCCCCCAGTTTTGGAATGTGCTAAGGGGAGAAATGAGTCTAGTCGGCACCCGTCCCCCCACCCCAGATGAATTGGAACAGTACGAGGTTCCTGAGTGGCGGCGATTGGACGTTAAGCCCGGAATGACCGGAGAATGGCAAGTCAATGGGCGTTCAACGATTAAGAAGTTTGAAGATGTGATTCAACTAGACTTGCAATATCAGCAGAACTGGAGTCTAGTGTATGATTTGAAGCTGATTCTTAAGACAGTGCTGGTTCTGTTTAGCCATAAGTCTGGGGCAGCGTGAGGGTAAATACAGTAGGCAGTAGGCAGTAGGCAGTAGGCAGTAGGCAGGGAAGATAATCGTAAGTTTGTTGATAGGGATACATAGAGTTTTCAAATCCTTTCCCTGTATGCCGTCTACCCTCTACCGTCTACCCTCATTTTTAGCTCCTAGAAGATTACGCGACTCTATAGTCAGTATCGCTATCTGCCTGAATTGTCCAAACTCTAGCAAAATAGGAGTACAAATCACTCAGTTTCAGTGGGGGTTTCTGCGAGATGCTTGCTAACATCCTGGCGCTGGCTGTTGGCCTTGGCAGTCTTGCTTTATATATGGCGGCTTTCTTCTTTCCAGAGGTTCATCGTAAGAATGATTTCCTTTGGAGTGGAGTAGGCCTGTTTTATGCACTGGTGCTCTGGTTCTGTGCGCGTCAGATTACCGGAGCCGTATTGTTGGGCCAGATCGCCTGTGTCCTTCTCTTAGGAGCGTTAGGCTGGCAAATCGTGACTTTGCGGCGGTCCCTCACGCCGACAGATTTGCAGACTCCCGTCTCGGTTGAAGCCTTCAATCAGTCAACGACTGAAACCGTTTCGCAAATCAAAACAAATTTGCGAAACGGGTCCTGGCGAAAATCTCTGCCAAAATTGGCCGCTAGGGTGAAGGAATCCCTCCAATTTGGATTTGATGATTCATCTGCAAATCGATTAAGTCGACTGGCCAGAGCTAGGTCGGCCAAGAAACGCAAGGTGAAGCAGAGATATGACTATGAATTTGTTGAGGATGCCCCTCCCAATAGAAAGGTACAGCCCGCTGTTATCCAGGATGCTGAAATAGAGCTAACTGAGGACGAGATTTCAATTTCACAGATAGAGAACCTAAAAGAGGACCTAACCCGACCCGATATCTCTATTCCGCCAACACCTTCAGCAGGGGAAGCAATTTTTATCGAGCTTCAGCAAGCCTCTCTGGATGAGCCTACAGGATTAGAGTCTTCACAAGATAGGCAAGCGACTTCTAAAGCAACCGCCCCACTGCCTAAATCTGATGAAACGCCCCTGATGCAGGCTGTAGACTCTACATTGGAAGAGACTGTCGATGCAGAGCCTACAGACGGTTGGTCTGACCCTAGTGGGGGCGCTGAAGCGTCTCTTGAGGAAAATTGGGAGATTGAGGAAATTCAGGCGTCAATCTCGGATGATTGGACTGCGCTGGAATCCCCACAACCCGCTCCCCCCCCTGTAACATCATCCATCAAACAGCCCTCTAAAACGGCGTTCGAGAAAGTCATCATCATCAAAGATTGGGTGCAGGAGCTGATCGCTTCATTTACTCGACCCAAACCCAAATATTCCATGATTGAGCTGCCCCCCCGTCCGCCTTCAATCCCTCGACCGACGGCAAAAACAAGGGAGAAGCCGGAGGCTGGCATCGAGAATGAATTTGAAGAAGATGAATTTGGAAAGGATGAATTTGAAGAGGATGAGCTTGAAGCAGTTTTAGACGAATTAGATGAAGTCGAAACGCCTGAGTCACGTCGACAGGACAATTTCTCCGCAGACAGCGCCGATAACTTTGAGGATCCTTAGGAAACTTCCCTAAAGAGTGAAAACGGTGAATTCGGCATTAATGCTGAAGCCAATGACCCACCGAGTTGAGAAAAAGCTGACGGTCAGATTTCAGTAGGCAAGAATGCGGAACTATCAGATAAAGGGGCTGTCGATGAAACAGGAGATGTGGTTAATTGCACATCCCCTTGAAGCGCAAGGAGCTTCTAGCCCATAATGGTGGCTTGAGAAAGACTTCATTCTTCTTTTCCTTCAGGTTGTGACAGAAACTAAGAGCTACAAAGACACGGTTCTCTTACCAAAAACCGATTTCAGCATGCGGGCCAACGCGGTTAAGCGGGAGCCTGAACTCCAGAAGTTCTGGGAAGACCACAAAATTTACGAGCAGCTGTCTCGGAATAATCCAGGGGAACCCTTTATCCTGCATGATGGACCGCCCTACGCCAATGGCAGCTTACACATAGGGCATGCTCTCAATAAGATCCTGAAGGATATTATCAATAAGTATCAACTTTTGCAGGGTCGTAAGGTCCGGTATGTCCCCGGTTGGGACTGCCATGGCCTGCCGATTGAACTGAAAGTTTTACAGAACATGAAGCCCGAGGCGCGGCAGAAGCTAACCCCGATTAAGCTGCGCTGGAAAGCTCGAGACTTCGCCCTCAAAACCATCGACCAGCAGCGCAAGAGTTTCAAGCGCTACGGGGTTTGGGGAGATTGGGACAACCCCTACATGACTCTGACGCCTGAATACGAAGCCGCCCAGATTGGCGTATTCGGGCAAATGGTTTTGAAAGGATATATTTATCGGGGGCTCAAGTCTGTCCACTGGAGTCCTAGCTCCCAAACTGCTTTAGCAGAAGCTGAACTTGAGTATCCAGAAGGCCACACTTCCCCCAGTATTTACGCCGCATTTCCCATGGTGAGTTTGGCGGACTCCGCCGAGAAAGCGCTCAGTCCTTATCTGTCCGAACTCGGTGTAGCTATCTGGACCACGACGCCTTGGACCATTCCGGCTAACTTAGCCGTATCAGTGAATCCAGACCTGACCTATGCCGTGGTTGAGACCGCATCTGGCGAACCCTTCAAATATTTGCTAATCGCGAAGGATTTGGTGGAGCGATTATCCCAGGTGTTGGAGTCAGACCTGACGGTGAAGACAACCCTCATCGGTAAAAAACTGGAACACTGCGCCTATCGCCATCCGTTATTTGATCGAGAAAGTCCTATCCTCATTGGCGGAGACTATGTGACGACGGAGTCGGGCACCGGACTGGTTCACACGGCACCAGGGCATGGGGAAGAAGACTTTAAAGTGGGTCAACGCTATGGCTTGCCGATTCTCTCTCCTGTAGACGAGAAGGGAAATTTCACCGCAGAAGCGGGGCCGTTTAAGGGGCTAAATGTGCTGAAAGACGCCAATGGCGCCATTATTGAGGCTCTGACTAAGGCGGGCTCTTTATTGAAGGAAGAACCCTACGTACATAAGTATCCCTATGACTGGCGTACGAAGAAACCCACCATCTTTCGCGCCACCGAGCAGTGGTTCGCTTCAGTGGAAGGGTTTCGTGACCAGGCCCTGAAGTCCATTTCTGAAGTCAAGTGGGTGCCTGCGCAAGGGGAAAATCGGATCACTGCGATGGTTTCGGATCGGAGTGACTGGTGTATTTCTCGCCAGCGTAGCTGGGGGGTGCCGATTCCGGTTTTCTATGATGAGGAAACTGGCGATGCGTTACTGAATCAGGAAACCATTGCCTATGTTCAATCGATCTTTGCTGAGAAAGGATCAGACGCCTGGTGGGAACTGCCTGTCGAAGACCTCTTGCCGGAAACCTACCGCAATAATGGCCATACTTATCGCAAGGGTATGGATACGATGGATGTCTGGTTCGATTCGGGTTCCTCCTGGTCAGCGGTGGTTGAGCAGCGAGAAGAGCTGAGTTATCCCGTGGATGTCTATCTGGAGGGATCTGACCAGCACCGAGGTTGGTTCCAATCTAGCTTGCTAACGAGTGTGGCTACGAATGGCTGTGCGCCCTACAAAACGGTGCTGACCCACGGCTATGCTCTGGATGATCAGGGTCGCAAGATGAGTAAGTCGCTGGGGAATGTAGTAGACCCGGCGATCGTGATTGAGGGCGGCAAGAACCAGAAACAAGAACCTCCCTATGGCGCTGATGTGTTGCGCCTTTGGGTCTCAGCGGTGGATTATTCTTCCGATATTTCCATCGGTAAGGCCATCCTCAAACAAATGTCGGATGTCTATCGCAAGATCCGCAACACCGCGCGGTTCCTGCTGGGCAATCTACATGATTTTGATCCGGTGAAAGACGCTGTGCCCTATGAGCAATTGCCGGAGCTGGACCGCTACATGCTGCACTGCATGACAGAGGTGTTCCGGGATGTTACGGACGCCTTTGAAAATTATCAGTTTTTCCGGTTCTTTCAGGCGGTGCAGAATTTTTGTGTGGTCGATCTATCCAACTTTTATTTGGACATCGCTAAAGATCGACTGTACATCAGCGCCCCGGACTCTATCCGGCGACGGAGCTGTCAAACGGTGCTGGCGATCGCAATTAACAACCTGGCTAAAGCGATCGCGCCTGTTCTCTCCCACATGGCCGAGGACATTTGGGCCCATTTGCCCTATGACACGCCTCATCAGTCTGTGTTTGAAGCAGGCTGGACCGATCTTGAGGCGGGGTGGAGCCAACCGAAACTGGCTGAGTCCTGGCAAACGCTCCGCACCGTTCGCTTGGAGGTGAATAAGGTGTTGGAACAGGCCAGAACGGCTAAGGACATTGGCTCTTCTCTGGAGGCGAAGGTTCTGCTGTATGTCCCCGATGCTGACCTGCGCCAACGGCTAGCGGATATGAATCCGGCAGATGGCTCTAAATCAGGGAATCATGTGGATGAAATTCGTTATCTACTGCTGGTGTCGCAGGTGGAGTTGCTCGACTCCCCTGATCGGCTGGAGGGTTTGAAATACAGTAGTCAGTCGGATACGCTCGGGATTGGGGTCGTTGATGCTGAGGGTGAGAAGTGCGATCGCTGCTGGAATTACTCGACTCACGTCGGTGAGTCCAAGTCAGATCCCACTATCTGCGAACGTTGCGTCGAAGCATTGGCAGGGAACTTCTGATCGACCATAGGGTTTTGATCAGCTCATTACAGCGCTAATCAAAACCCTATCAAGTCAAAACAGCCGGTTTAATTCCTTGGTGCAAAATGCCTAAAATTTTGCCGATGTCCCCACCAATGTAATAGTCGCTTAAATCAATCGACACAATTGAACCCATTAGCTTGAGAAATTTCCAAATCTCACCCGTCGTGACGGCGCCGTAAATCGTTTCAATTACCTTTCCTTCTTGCTGATTGAAAATCTGCGCTGCTACCATTTCAGCTACACATTGACCTAAGCCGCCTTTGGTATTTTCATTCTTGGCTTCCACAATCATCACCACGGGCGTATTGACCATCAGCTGCTCTTTTGAAAGGCTAATGATGTAGTCACAGTAGCCGCTTAATCCTCTGACAGGGTCAATATTGAATTCTGTGCCGGAAAAAAGGCTGATTTCATACTGTGCCTGCCGTCGAATTTCCAGGAGGATCGGCGCGATGATCATTTCAGATCTGGCTTTTTCAGTATTGATTGCGATCGCCAGATTTACGGTTTCACCTAGTGTTTGAACCAAGGTTGGGCTAGCATCCTTCAGTTCAACATCCGCAAATAAGTTCGACTGCTCATCAATATGGAGTTCAAATATTTGTCTAACCTTCCTCAGATCCCAGTCAGCGTAAACCATTGAGATTCAAAATAATCCTCTATGGAATATGTTTGTAGGGGCTATTGGATAATAGTAACGCGATGTGCAACTTTAATTTCAACGAGTTTACGTCGTTTCAGCCCTTAGAAGGGGGCTTTAGAGTGATTTTGGTCTGATGCAAATGAGAACATTCTCATTAAGC
>JAAUYH010074788.1_pt1 | contig 15109 bp, 6 predicted proteins | sample 7278061 | NCBI WGS metagenome assembly JAAUYH01 (sample SAMN14350203, study PRJNA611818) | marine sediment metagenome | isolation source: surface marine sediment (0.6m) | place: French Polynesia: Moorea | collected 2018-08
GAATTAAGTACACAACAGGCAGCAAATCTACTCAATGTTTCCAGACCATATTTAATCAAGTTGCTGGAATCTAGGGAAATCCCCTATCACAAAGTAGGAAAGCACAGACGGGTTTTAGCTCAGGACTTGTATAAGTACAAAACGGATATTGACGCAAAAAGAAGTCAGTCTCTGGACGAACTTACTGCTTTGAGTGAGGAATTAGATCTATATGAGGAATTAGATCTATCATGAAGATGATTAAATAATGATTCCCAATTTCACAGTAGTCTATGATGCTTGTGTTCTCTACAAAGAATTGATTTAAAAACATTAATTTAATTTAATTGCAATCTTGCTAAAGCGCGATCTCTTGCATTTTGATATTTTAACTTTGACAGCCAGACAGCCAGAGAATTGTCTGATATTTTAAGTCCGTTTAAACGGACTTAGTGTTTCAGCCAGGAAATTGATTTCCTGGTGATGATTGAACTTTAGAGAATATATTCCTGTTGCATTACAGTATAAGGTTAAAATATTTTGGCTGGGTCAGAAATAGAAATTAAATTAAACTATAAATGCGTGTTTCTCTGAATTGGTTAAAAGAATTAGTAGATATCGACCTGACATCGGAAGAGTTAGGAAAAATTTTGACAATAGCCGGGTTTGAAGTAGAAGCGATTGAAGATTTGCGTCAACAAGCCGATGGCGTGGTGATTGGCAAAGTCTTAAAGCGTGATCGCCATCCCAATGCAGATAAATTGAGCGTTTGTACCGTAGATATTGGAGCAGAAAATCCTTTAAATATTGTCTGTGGAGCTTCTAATGTGTGTGAAAATATTTTTGTTCCTGTGGCAACGGTAGGAACTTATCTACCCGCAGTGGATCTGAAGTTAAAACCGACTAAGTTACGAGGTGTACCTTCTGAGGGTATGATTTGTTCGCTATCGGAATTGGGTTTAGAAAAAGATTCAGCGGGGATTCATATTTTTGAGGGAGATCTGCAACCAGGGGATGATGTAAGACCTCTATTAGGTTTGGATGATGTAATTTTAGACTTGGCAACCACGGCTAATCGTGCCGATGCATTAAGTATGGTGGGCATTGCCAGAGAAGTTGCCGCTCTTACGGACAAAGAAGTTAGATTACCCGTGGCACCAGAAGTTACGGTATCTGCTAGTGAAAGTTTGAGTTTAGAGATTGCCGATCATTTAGCTTGTCCTGCTTATATTGGGACAGTAGTAGAAAATTTAAAAATTGCCCCTTCTCCTGATTGGTTGCAATGGCGCTTACAAGCTGCCGGAGTCCGTCCGATTAATAATGTGGTCGATATCACAAACTATATCTTATTGGAATGGGGTCAACCGCTCCATGCCTTTGATCGCGAACGCTTACAAGCAATAGCAGGCAGTGATAATTTAACCATAGGGGTCAGATTTGCCACCGATGAAGAAAGTCTCAAAACTCTTGATGGTCAAGAAAGAACTTTAAACATCCAAAATTTAGTCATTACGGCGAATCATATCCCTGTTGCTTTAGCAGGAGTTATGGGAGGCGAAGAAACTGAGGTTTATGACCAAACAGAAAATATTGTTTTAGAAGCAGCTCTGTTTGATCCTGTGACAATACGTCGCTCCTCTCGCAGTCAAGGCTTACGCAGTGAAGCTTCGACCAGATATGAAAGGGGAGTTAACCAGGTAGAATTGGCAATGGCTTGTCATCGAGCGATCGCATTATTTACTGAATTAGCAGGCGGTAAGGTAGTAAATCAGAGCTTTGCCGATTATCGTCCTGATATTAGCAAGAGAACAGCGATTCTCTTACGTTTAAGCCGAATTAACTCTCTTTTAGGTCAGGTCGTCAAAGGAGAAACCACAACGGATATCGAAAAACAGGAAGTAGAAACTATACTAACAGCGTTAGGATGTCAGCTAGAAGCAGTTGTGGATCAGCCGAATACTTGGAAAGTCACGGTGCCTCCCTATCGTTATCGTGATTTAGAAAGGGAAATCGATCTGATCGAAGAAGTGGCTCGTCTGTACGGTTATGATCGCTTCTGTGATACTTTACCAGATAAAACCGAACCTGGTTATCTTTCGGTTGAATATCAAACTCGCAATAAAATTCGCGCTAGTTTCCGAGGAGTTGGTTTAACCGAATTAGTGCAATATTCTTTGGTCAAACCCACAGCCGAAGAAATTACTCTTTCTAATCCTCTGTTTGCTGAATATTCTGCTTTACGCAGCGATTTAATCTCTGGTTTAATTGATGCCTATGCTTATAATCAGTCCCAAGGAAATGCTGGCCTCAATGGCTTTGAAATCGGTCATGTTTTCTGGAAAGAGGGGGATGAGTTAAAAGAAGGCGATCTTGTTGCGGGTATTATGGGAGGAGATTTCGCTCCTGAAGGAAATTGGACTCGTAGTGGCAAACCAGCACCCATGAGTTGGTTTGAAGCGAAAGGAATTCTCGATGGGGTATTTTCTGCCCTAGGAGTTAATGTTACCTACAGACCGGACTCGGAAGATTCCAGATTCCATCCTGGACGCACTGCTTCGGTGTGGTTAGAAGGCAAGCGTCTAGGTATTTTTGGTCAACTCCATCCCCAACTCTGTCAAGAAAAGGATCTAACCGATGCGGTATATGTTTTTGAACTAGCTTTTGAAGGTTTACTCCCAGCATTAAATCGCGAGCAGATCACCACTCCCAAATTCCAATCCTATTCAACTTATCCTGGAAGTCAAAGGGATTTGGCTTTCTTCGCTCCTCTTTCCCTTGCGGTTGATGAGATTGCCAAAATCATGACCAAAGCTGGGGGTAAGTTGCTCGATAAAGTAGAACTGTTTGATGAATACAGAGGCAAAGGTGTTCCTGAAGGACAACGCAGTCTTGCTTTTAATATCGTCTATAAAGCAAGCGATCGCACTTTAACCGATCAAGATGTCGATCCTGTGCATCAAAAAGTTCGCGATACCCTAGTGAAAAAGTTTGATGTCACTCTTCGGAGTTAATTGATTTGTCAGTCTGGCGTAAGGGCGTATCGCGATGCATCCCTACGCTAATTAAACTAATTGATTTTCTTTACAACTATCTTTACGACTATTAGGGGTAACCCAAATAGCGACACCTTAAAAGTCAAGAGAAATGAAGAAAAATTACACACGATAGATAATGTCAAAAGACTTGATTTGATCATAATCTTTCGACTCTAAAGTGCTGTCTAAAAAACTTGTTGCGCCGTTAGGTTGAGTTGAGGACATTTAGTAGCGCTATATTACGAGCACTGCTCTTTGACGCTCCCACCGATAAATCGGGGGATTCTTGACTCTTTCAGATTGGGTTTGTCTAGACTCAGAGCAAGCTCTAAGCCCCCGAACAGATTCCCCAACTCGCGCGTTCCCTAGCGCCTTGAAAAGACGCGGGGTCGCTCGTCTCCGCAAGCAATTAAGTTAAGTTTCTAATCTTAACTACCGTCCGCCCGACGGCTAAGACTGTATTATTTAAATACACTGAATCCCAGAAAATTTTGAATTTATTCGGGCTTAGAACCTTCTATTTTCTCTATTTCAATGATAATTGATGAGTTTTGTTCTCTAGTATCCTTTCTGCCCCTTTCTTAAACCAAAACAAAATCTTTATCTACTTCGTCGAACTGACGTCTAATCAGCTAAGATAAAGCGATCGCGTCCTTGTTCTTTGGCTAAGTATAAAGCGTGATCGGCATTAGCAATTAAATATTCTGGGGAACTCACCAAGTTATTATTGGTGCTAGCAACACCGCAACTGAGACTAACATATTCACTAGCTTGAGAACTAGAATGAGGAATTTGCAACCCTCTCAGGTGATTACAAATTCTTTGAGCTATCATCATTGCTATTTCTGGAGTAGCATTAGGCAGAACCACCACAAATTCCTCTCCTCCATAACGGGCTGCCAAATCTTGGGAACGTACATTTTGACTAATAGACTTAGCTACTTGTTGGAGACAGACATCCCCAGCCTGATGACCGTAAGTATCGTTATATTTTTTGAAATGATCTACATCACAGAGAATTATCGATAGGCTTTGTTTCTTTCTTTTACTTTCTGACCAATGCTGGGCTAAAAATTGATCGAAGAAGCGACGATTGGGAATCTGGGTTAAACCGTCAATAAAAGCTAGTTTCTTTTGTGCTTGCTGGTGATAGTTGCTGGCAGCGACAGTTGAGCAAACCAAGGAAAATAAAGGAGTAATCACTGGTAACCACCAACCTGATAAAAATAACAGATAACCACTGCTTAATAACGTTACTCCAGGTACAATAACGCAGATGACAGTTAACTTTGCTAAAGATAGATTATGTTTGTCAAAGGCATCACTACTGAGTACCAAAAAACTAATTGCCGAAGCGACACCAGTCCAAGCCACAACCCAAAGCCATTCCAACGGTTCATTGATAACCTTAATTAAGGTTCGTCCGTCTAAAGCAGCGCCAAGAATCTGACTGGCAAGATTAGCATGAACATAGACTCCTGGTAAATACTTTGATCTATTGAGATCGCCACTATAGGGAGTGGCAAATAAATCGTTGAGACTTTGAGCAGTCGAACCGATTAAGACCAAGCGATCGCGCATTAAATCTTCTGGTATCTTGCCATTTAAAACATCAACTACCGATATTTGCTGGAAACTAGTTTCTGTGCCCCGAAAATTCAGCAAAACTTGAAAGCCGCCGGAATCAGCACGAATATAACCGCCATCATTACCAGAGAAAGGAACAAAGAGCGCTTTGCCTAGAGAACGCCTCACCGTGTTGCCCACAGTTTGTAAGGCAATATCTTCTGCTGCTAAATACATCAAAGCTAATCTGGTGGCTAAACCGAGTTTAACTTGATCGTTATCGACTTGAATCGATAACAAACCACGACGCACTGTATTATCAGAATCAAGTACTAAATCTGCTAAAGCGACTTGCCCTTTCTCTTCTAATATTGGTGAGGGTTTGACTATGTCATCGATCGCTTTCTCTACTCCAATCAAATTAGGCGTAGAGCCGAAAACTTCGTCTAGTTTCGGGGTACCCGGTTTGACAGGCAAATCGCGATAGATATCTAAACCAATTACTCTAGGTTTTTGTTGGCTGATGTTAGTAATCACTTTACTGAGAACCTCATCAGAGATCGGCCATTGTCGAAGATGATTAAGATCTGATTCGCTAATAGTAACAACTACAATTCGCTGATCTTTGGGTTCTGAAGGACGAAGACGAAACCAGCGATCTAAAACAGACAATTCTAAAGCTTGAAATATCCCAGCATAACTTAATGCGATCGCCAGAGCAGAAACGCAACCAGTGATCCCCAAAATATTCCGCAACTCTTTTAAATTGTTTTTCAAGCTGAACTTTATCAAAAATTTACTTTTAGCTTCAATCAAATCCTATTGTCGCTCGTAATTTTTGATTTGTCAGTAGTTACTTATTTCTCAAACATAGTGGGCACTTGCGAGATCTTTTCTAGTCCTACGGAAGTCAATAAATCTTCCCAATTAGATGCCAAATTTTGATTGTCTGGTTGCGCCGTTGTGAGTTGGGCTAAAGTGGCAACTGTTTCATACCAAATACCAGCTTCCCCATATATAGCAGCAGTTTCTAGCGGATTGGCATTTTTTAAGCGATCGCTTACAGTGGCTGCTATCGCTACTCGACGAATTTGTGCTTGAATGATCGGGCTATCTGGTTGTAATTGACCATTACACATAATAGCTAATGACCACTGATAATTTTTCCCCACCTCCAATGGTGGTGCATCTTCAGGAAGAGTTAGGCTAATGATTCCTCCTCGATTATTAATGGGAATAATGGCTTGATAATGATCGTTATTATTTTCATCCCGCCAGCTAAAGAAGACTTTTTGAGCAGAGGTTTGAGGTAAATAGGCTAATACAGTCGGATGAGCAGCAACAGTTAATCCCTGGGCAGAAACAGGAAGCAATGGGGAAAAGGGTACATCAGCATTTTCTGCTTGGTTGATACATTTTCCGATACTGCGAGAAGCACCTGCTTGGCTTGTTTTTGGTCGCTTTCCCGCTGGCGGATTAAAAGTAACTTGAGGTGCGGTAACAGAAATAGGAGAGAAATTTTCTTGAGCTAGAGCTTTGTGCTGCCAATAGGGAGTAATTGATATAGTCAAAGCACATAACGTAAGTAGAGATTTAACTCCCGATAGATTACTTTTCATTTTCAAGAAAAATTTAAAATATATAATTCAACTAATTTAATTTTAAACTAGTAATTAATAAAATAAGATAAATTAACTGTAATAGTTTGATAATTATTTAAACAAAAATAATTAAATTAGCTCCGAAAAAATACTGATTTTTTTTTACAGGTAATAGGTAAAGAGTTAATCAATAAATCTTTGATCTTTCCTATCCCCTGACCCACAGTATTGCAAATTTTAGTAAATCTAGTCAGTTATTTTTCAGTAATTGTTGGGACTTGTGAGATCTTTTCTAGTCCTACAGAAGTCAATAAATATTTCCAATTAGATGCTAAATTTTGATCTTCTGGTTGTGCTGTTTTCAGTTTAGCTAAAGTAGCAATTGTTTCATACCAAATACCAGCTTCTCCATATATAGTCGCAGTTTCTAGAGGATTGGCAGTTTCCAGGCGATCGCGTATAGTTGATTCTAGAGCTACTCGGCGAATTTGTCCTTGAATTATCGGGCTATCTGGGTGTAATTGACCATCACACATAATAGCTAATGCCCACTGATAATTTTTACCGACTTCTAATGGTGGGGCATCTTCGGGAAGAGTTAAGCTGATAATTCCTGCTTCGTTGTCAAGAGACAAAATTATTTGATAGTGATCTTGGTTATTTTCAGTCTGCCAGCTAAAGAGGACTTTTTGAGCCGAAGTTTTAGGTAAATAAGCCAATACGGTGGGGTGAGATGCAATGGTTAAACTTTGAGTAGCAACGGGAATTATTGGCACAGGGGGTAATTGAGAATTTGCTAACGGATTTATACAATTTCTGGTAATACGAGTTGCTGCCCCTTGACTGATTTTTGGTTGATCTCCTGCTGGGGGATTAAAAGTAACTTTAGATGTTGTAGCAAGATTAAATTTTTCCTGAGCTATAGCTCTGCTTTGCCAATAGGGAGTAATTAATATAGTCAAGAAATAAAACGTAAGTAAAGATTTAACTCCCGATAGATTACTTTTCATGTTTAAAGATAGATTTAAAATCAATAATTCAACTAGTTTAATTTTAAACTAATCACCAATAAAGTAATATAAATTAGCTGTAAATGAGCTGTAATATTTTGATAATTATTTAGACAATAATGAGCCAATTAAATCCGAAAAAATACTGATATTTTCTCCATTGATACTAAATTTTTTAACTGAGGCATTTATTTGCCATTGAGATTCAAAGTCCTAGTATTACTCAATGAGGATGATACCGATGTCATTAGTTTAAATTAACAACTATACTACTAACAGAAAAAGCTTTAAAACCGTAGCGTATATTTATCTATGTCAATGAAACCATTGACTATTCCAAAACTTGAAGTTACTCAGATTCCTAGAGGTTTGAAAAACGGGGAAATAGGATCTCTTGAGCAACTCGCCCCAGCCATTTGCAAAGCATTGAGTGCCTATCCTCACTTTGTTGTCGTCAACGGCTACCCTGCTCTTGAAGACCGCACTAACCTGATCAATCTGTCCCAAGCAGTTTGTGCCCTTGGTTCGGGGCAATCTGTTTTGGATCGTGGCTCTCAAAACCAAGTGAAGGTCTCTTTTACCCAAGTTCGGATTGATCGAACAAAGGTTATAACTAGCGGAAAAGTAACTCAATACAGCCGAACCCACCTGCCTTTAGCACCCCACACCGATTCATCCTATATGATTAGACCCCATGAGCTAGTTGCATTCCAGTGCATTGTAGCCGATAAAATGGGCGGTGAATCGATCATGATTCCTGTAGAAGATATCTTGTCACAGATTGATAGTGAGGTCCTAGGGCTACTAAGAGATTCAGTATTTCCATTTAGCAACAATCTATATCCCATTATTTCGGGTACCACAGGGGATGAGCAGATTCGTTACTATCGATCGCAAATTGATCGAACCCTAGAAGCCGAAGCTCTTTCTTTGTCTGATAAATATCGCGCTGCTATTGAGTCTTTAGATACTGTTCTACAGCAATCTGCTCAATTGATTCAGTTTCCTCTGCAACCAGGACAAATTCTGCTGATGCACAATAGAAAGGTGCTCCATGGACGGACGGGATTATCTCCAGAAAGCGATCGCTTACTTTATCGAGTACGTCTCCATGTAGACAGTTTTGAACTAGATAGTTTTAAATCTGGGAGCCGAACCCAGACAGGGAACTACACTCCTGCTTCGAAAATAGTAAGTTCTCATGGTCAGAGCAGCAATGAAGAGCTAACTCCTGCTAAAACCCCTCCCTTCCTTGCCCAAGAACTTAAGGGTTTACCTCGCTTTGAAGAATTAATTAAACTTAACTGTCACCCTAGGGAATTACCACCTCATCATGCAATCCAGCTCAAGATCTATGGTCAATTCTTCCTGAGTAGGGGGCAGTTTGCTGCAGCAGCCCAAGCCTTTCTCACTTGCTTAAAAATTTCTCCAGATGATTACGAAAGTGGTCTGGCGTTATCTAGTATTGCTGATGCTCGCGGGGATTATAAGGCAGCCCGTGCCATCATGAACCAGGTTGCCAGACGCCATCCCCTGATCTGGGAAGGTCAACCCGATCCTCAGAAGCCAACCCTCTTGAGAATTCGAGGGATAGAAGGCTCGGCTTATCGCATTGTTCAAAAAGCTGACGGCACCTACAAAAACCTCTTGCGAGGCGGTCATTTCTCGATTCAGGATTTGATTCATCGGAAACAATATAATTTGATGATTCTCAATATTTTAGAGAACAATATTGACGAGTTACAGGATATTCCTAAGTGTGATTTACTGCTCAATACAATCGCCTGTCCCGATCTCAAACGAATGTCACTACTCGCTGCTGCCAGATTTGTGGATCGCTATCCCAACATTCCCGTTATCAACGATCCTCGTCGTGTTCTGGAAACGACTCGCGAGCGCAATGCCCTGCGCCTGAACATGATTCCAGGTGTCAGCTTCCCCAAAACGGAAAGACTGAGGTGGGACGGGATCTCTTTAGATGCGATCGCCAGGGAAATTTTCGGTTTGGGGTTTGTTTTCCCCTTTATCGTTCGTCAAGTGGGTTCACAAACAGGCTCTAGCGTGCAACTTGTTAACAATCAACAAGAGCTTTGCTGCCATTTGCAAAATAGCCCTGCCGACAGGGAATACTATATTATCCAATTTCAGGATTGCCGCAATGCACGGAATGTTTATAACAAAACACGAGTGTTTTTTATCGATGGTAATTTCTATCCCGTTGCCAATTTATTCAATAATTCCTGGAATGTTCACTCCGGCGATCGCTATAATGTAATGGACACAAATCAATGGATGCAGGACGAAGAACGATCTTTTCTCAATGATCCTGTTAGCTATCTTGGAACTGAAAACCTTGACAAACTCTTCAAAATTCGTGACTTTGTTGGGCTTGATTTTTTTGGTATTGACTTGACAATACTTCGGGACGGTACGCTATTCATCTTTGAATTGAACGCTGCCATGAGGCATAACTTCGATCATGCCAAGAATTTTCCTTATACCGAACCTCACTTAAGACGAATATCCAACGCTTTTAATACGATGATTCAAAATCGTTTACATAAAAAAGCTTCAAAATAAAATCAAAATGACAATTTAATGCGGCATGGCATGGCAATTTGTGAATTATAAAATTATCGACAAAATGGTTCCAAGGGGGAAATATCATACTTGTACCTGTTTGCTATCTATAGTTTTGAAAGAATCAGTATTTGTTTTTATACCAAATTAAATAATGTTTGCGACACATACAATTTAGGTAGGGGTTTGGCACTGCCAAACCCCTACATTATCTGTCTTATTCTTTATTCAAATTTGTTTTACTATTAGTAAATCTCGGAAAGTTACAGAAGAGTAATAGGCAATTTTTTTTGATGCCAAAGAGCATTTTATATCATTATTTTTACAGAACTACCCCTCTTCTGTTAATACTAGAGGGGGTTTAGAAAGGTGTTTCTTGAATTCTTCGAAGTTATATTGATCAAGATAAGGACTATTTTTACTAGAAACTTCTCTGTTTGTTGACTGTGCTAAGCTTTTAGTTATCAAAGTAGCCGCAGAAGGAATCATAACTACGATCGCAAAAGTTATATAAATAAATTTGTCCATAATTCATTATTGTCATTAGACTTGTTGCGAATTCCATAAGGACTAAATTTTGAGAAAAAGCTATTTCACAACAAATATATTACCTGTTATGTGTGTTCAAAGTTAAGTTTAATACCAATTTAATTAGTGTTTAAAAAATATAATTTTTGGGTAGGGGCGATTGGCCAATCGCCCTTACAAATCAAGTGTTGGATTCTGATTTTAAATTGGTATAAGGCATTTAATCTTACCTAAGTAGTTGTGCAAAATAAATTACCTAGTAAAGATAGGGAACGGGAAACAAAATTCAGAATATAGCGGTTCTCAGTTTAATGAAGTACAAATCTAAACTTAGTCAAACTCGCGCGTTCCTTAGGCGAGGAAACCTCGCCAGGGTCGCTCGTCAAAAAGGCTGAAATCCTTAGAGCCTAGAGCCTAGAGCCCAGAGTCTAATCTTGACAAGGTGTACCTCACTAATACGAGAAAGGCTATATACAATTAATTTTGTCCAAGTACCTATGATTTTTCTGGGAAATCATCTTACACTGTGCCAAGATACTCAAAACCACCGATCTTCATATCTAAAGTGCTATTATTTTCTAGAATAGCTACCAAATCATTATTGCGGGTAAGATGAACGTCATTTCCTTGCTGTACTGATTGATAATCAGCTGCAGATCCATGAAGTTGTAGATTATCTAGACCATATCTAAAGTCTTGAATCACGGCATAATCTTGAGTGCCACCAGTAGCATAGAAGGCTTGAGTTTTATCTCCGAGGACGAAAGTATCTGCACCATCACCACCATTAAGGACATCTCGTTCTAGGTAGCCAGCAACTATTTGATCGGTACCATTGATAATGTCGTCACCAGCGCCACCGTGGATCACATCGTGACCACCATTTCCAGTGATGTTGTCATTACCTTCTGTAGGAGTAGATTGAGTTTCGTTATAAAGATAATCGACTACCAAGCGAGGAGCATTGCTACCTTCGGCAGAGTAAAAATCAACTCCATCAGAGCCTGTGGGGAGAAAAGCCCATCCCATATTAGCAGAGGGGTTGGCTATCCAAGCTTGCAAACTAGCTGTGACATCAATTTGCAGAATACCTGTATTTACCCAGTTAGTAGTGGCAACTGGTGTACTAGCTGCTTCTACCCCGTTGGCTTGAATTCCGCTACCCCAAGAGTTCCAAGTGCTGCTATCTGCCCAATTTGTTAGCAGTTCGTGAACTGTAAAGCTGTTACCTGCGTCAAAAACATCAATTTCCAAGATTGCAGAGTTGATAGTGCTACCTAGAGCAATTTGACTTGCCTGGCTGCCAAAGATATTTTCAAACCGAATTAAACTATGGTTTGCACTGCTACTATCAACAATGAGAGAGGTATCACTGCTATTGTTAGCATTCGTGCTACTGCTTTGAAGAAAAGTATCAACTGTGCCATTGTAACCATTGACTCCTTGCTGGAAAGTCATAGTTGTAGGAGTTTGGACAATAATTTGGTTTCCGATCAGGTCATCACCGTAGAGCAAATCATTACCAGAGTTACCGTAAATTCGGTCATCTCCTGCACCACCAAAGATAGTATCGTTACCGCCAACACTAGACCAATCAATTTCAATGATGCCAAATTTTTCATCTTGGTTTGTAGTATCAGTTGTGAGTGTTCTAGTATCAGTTGTGAGTGTTTTAGTATCAGTTGTGAGTGTTCTAGTGTAAGTTGTGAGTGTTTTAGTATCAGTTGTGAGTATTTTGGTTCCAGAGCTATCTAGAAGAACATTTTGGGTCTCAACAGAATTGAAGTCACTGGTTTTATAAGTAAGTTTTTCCCCACTAATCCGCTGTTCAGTCCTTGTTAAACCAATATGGAAAGTTTGATCTGTGCCAAAAGTATCCTTAAGCCATTGTTCTTCCGCAGCATCATTGATCGTAACTAAGTTACCGCCGTAACTTTGTGCTTCTTTTTGTGCTTCTTCCCAAGTAGTAGCTTTTTGAGTCAAGATGTAAGAACTATGACTATCTTCGTTATGGATAGCATCCTTGATCCCAGGAGAAGAAATATTACTCGAATCATTTAACTCATCTTCCCCGAAGATAACATCGTTACCTTTACCACCATCAATCCCATCATTGCCATTGCCACCTCTTAAGATGTCGCTACCAGCTCCTAGTTCTATTGCCGGAAGGGTGTCAGAGGTATCAGTAGTGTTAGGTTCAGTAGTTTTAGGGTCAGTAGTTTTAGGGTCAGGGTCTAGAACTACCTCGATAGTGTTATCAACGATAGGCACAAACTCAACATAGTCGATGTAGGCTTTATCATTGACAACCCCACCACCGTCATCATCGTCATCACCACTACTAGCGGCATAAACAACTGTATCTAGAACTAGAGACTCACCGCCATTGAGCATAACTTCACTAGCAATAGTTCTGGTGTTAAAGTTGGACGCACTGGGAGAAGAACTTGACGAATTTTGATTGAGTAACCAGCTATCTAACTGTCCTCCTGATCCTAAAGAAGCAGTAATTTTAGCATCACCAGAAACATCGTGGTAGCCGATTACAATTTCATAAAGTCCTGCTTCTCCGTTAAATACTGTGCTAAGTTGAGCCGAAGATGAATTGGTCTGAACTAAACCTCCAGAAGTTACAGTATAGTTTCCAGACAAGGTCATATCTTCTGCTTCGATTTTCTGTGGTGTTTGATTCAACCCAAAGTCAACCAATTTGTCTACTGCTGAATCATCAACAACACTGGTATCTTCTTCTGTAGTAGGAGTAAATAGATCGACGAGAGCAGATGCATTATCACCAATGGCTTGTTTGAAACTTTCTGAATACTCATCACCGAAGATAAAATCATCACCACTACCACCATTACCAATATCCAGACCCGACCCGCCAATTAAGAGGTCTTTACCTGCTTCTCCTTCTAGAGCATCATCTCCTGCACCACCATTTAATACATCATGTCCAGTATTGCCATTCAGAAAGTCTCTACCTGTTCCTCCATCTAGATAATCATCGTGGTCACCTCCCATGAGGACATCAGAACCAGCTTCTCCCAAGAGAACGTCTTTGTCGGATTCTCCCGAAATTACATCATCGCCGTCACCACCCATAATGGAATCTTGACCGTCAAAACCAAAGATCGTATCGTAACCGTCACCACCAAGGATAGTGTCATTACCTTCGGCACCGTCAATTAGGTCATCACCTTTTTTGCCGTCAATATCATCATCGCTGATATCTCCACCAATGATGTCATCTTCGTTCTCACCTTTGATTGTTTTATAATAAGCAGCGCCAACGGTTGTGTCGTTACTTTCTCCTGGTAACTCGATATTTTCTAACGTAGTTTCATCTTGACTAGCATGGGACACTTCTTGCCACCAGGAATTGCCACCGCCGTTATCTTGCATCCACCATTCATAAAGTTGTGCCCAAGCAGAGTTGCCGCCACCGTTACCTTGAGACCACCACTCATAAAGTTCTTGCCAAGAAGAATTACCCCCGCCGTTGTTTTGCCACCACCATTCGTAGAGTTCTTGCCAGGAAGAATTACCTCCGCCGTTACCTTGAGACCACCATTCATACAGGTTTTGCCACCAGGAATTACCTCCGCCGTTACCTTGAGACCACCAGTTATAAGCATTCTGTGTCATTGTGCTTACACCTTCGGTAAAGTCATTTTGGGGTTCTGTGACATCTCCTGGATTTGAAGTTCCGTTGAAAGTAGTATTGGAAGTATTTCCTTGAGCAGCTTCTAGCATTGCTGCTTCCATCTCTGCTATCAAGTCTAAAGAAGAGACAGGAACATCTGCATTATCTTCTATGTACTGTACGGAATAGCCCAGTTTATGAGCTAGTTGAACTTTAGCTTGGGCGAGTATAACTTCTAAGTTTTCACTCTCAAATAATTCCTCAACATCTTGAGCTCCTGAACTTAAATCGTAACCCATCAGATCGAAAGCTAAGACATCCAGGTCAGTAATCGATGCTCGCTCTTGATACCAAAGAGTGGGGTCCATAATGCCCAAAGGATCGTAGCGTCTCTCCCAGTGACTAGCTTGGAAGCCATCGCCATCTTTTCCGGTGGACATGTTGGCACTGATAGTTTCTCCCCCATCAGGAGAAAACCATGCTACTCCGCCAATGGATAGATCATTAACGGCACCATCAGGGTTATTCTGAGTTAAACTTTCTGCAGAAAAACGAAATAAGTCCAGAGGAGAAAAATTACTTAATTCTGTCCGACCAGAAAAAAGAGTTTCTTGTTCGAGAGAGAAATCTAAACTGCTGGTAAAACCGAGAATATGTCCTGTTTCGTGGAGAGCTACACTCATAAAATCGAGAGTGTTTTCTGCAGCTTCACTATTGCGTAAATAATTGAAGTCCCAGGCAAAATCCCGGTTCATCATAATAGTGCCATCGAACAAATGTTGTGACTCATCTAAAACATAGCGGTCTAAACTAATTGCTTCGTTCATCCCGAGGGCTTTGGCTAAAGCAGTAGTTAGTTTGATTTTGGTATTGCCACCAACTAAATCACCGTCGAGTAAGAAATCAATGGTATTGCCTTGTTGTAGAGCATCGAAGGCTATTTGGTCTTCTTCGGAGGTGATATCTGCTTCATAATATTGCAGAAATAAGCCGTAATGTTGTTCGTGAAATTCGGGAATTGCCCCACCAATGACATTAGAATTTAGTTCATCGGTGTTTTTGGCTAAGATATTAACTTCTATATCATCGGTAAATAATTGACCCCACATAATTGATGCGATCTCATAACCAATCATTTGTTCGAAACTAACATCAGGGGCATAA
>JAAUYH010009676.1_pt1 | contig 15108 bp, 10 predicted proteins | sample 7278061 | NCBI WGS metagenome assembly JAAUYH01 (sample SAMN14350203, study PRJNA611818) | marine sediment metagenome | isolation source: surface marine sediment (0.6m) | place: French Polynesia: Moorea | collected 2018-08
GACAATTAATTGTTATTCACCACTTTGTAGTTCTAGTATTTAAGTAATTGGAACTTTCAGTAAAATCAACACAGTTTATTATCAACACACACGGTAACGTGTAGGGGGGCCCAGCAAAAGAAGAACATCAAGGTTTTGGGTACATTCTAACCCAACAAAATCGATTGGAATTTAATCGAATTAATTGGAATTTAGGGTTCCTTCGCAACACATTCTACAGCTGTAGAATGTGTTGCGAATTATAACGATGCGCCTGCGTCTGACTGTGATTCAGATTCTTACTTAAAGTCCGTATCACATCTCAGATTGTTTCGCCACATCCCAACTCACAATCGACGTTCCCTCACAACTCGAATATGTCGACACCGCCCTCTACAGTCTTACCACTATATCCACCTTGTGCCCCTGTTTCGATGCCCATCATTGCTTATTGTGACCCCCTGCCGCCTGTGCTAAGTCTGCCTCCTGCCATTGGATCCACCCTAAATGTTCTTCTCCCGACAACTTCTTCAACCACTTCTATTGCTTCTACCCCTAATCAGCAAGACCCACAACCTGTGAATCCTCTATCTACACTCGCCCAGGGTGAGCAAAACTTCCCCTTGACTGTCACATTTCATCATAGGCAATTGACCACCGAACCAAGCCCGATTCAACGTCACATACTACCAGACTGTATTTCTGTTCCGAATTCTACTCAGGGCCGTGCTTCACCGCCGCAGTCCGCTCTACCCTCCGCTAACCTTTCTGTGGGGCAACCACGAGAGCTGCCTATTATTGACCCCGAATCCAGTGAGGCCGAGCAGTAACATGGGTCCTGCACTGCTTGCAATATCGTGCACTACTCCATGATCACCATCACGTTCATGGTGTACGAAATGTGCCGCTTGAGTACCACAGTGTCCGGTACTACATTATTGAATATACAATGAATACTTCATCCAATAAGACCAATGAGTGGGTGACAGAATGCTGTCAACGAAGCAGCTGCTTATTATCTAGATAATAGACAACGTTGGGTATGAAACGACGAGACTTCTTACAGTACTCTAGTCGGTAAATTTTCATGATCCTTTTTCTTTATTTTCGATGTGCCATACGTAGATCCGATTCCCAAGCCACTTTAGAGCGGCATGTCTTAAAAATTTTAAGTAGTTCTATCGCGGTGGCGCGCCACCGCCCATTGTCCCCACTTCACTACTACGACATCAACGTAAATCCAAAGCACTCATCTCAAAAACGGAACAGTAAATCACTGCGCCACGCCAAACTTTTACACTTTTCCTTCACTTTCTAATCTACCCATCAGTTCATTCAGTTGTTCCTTGTAAATCTCTCTCACATCCGCGAGGTCTGCCGTCAGCTCTCCGATGCGTTCCTCTCTCTCACCCAACAGTTCCAGCAGCGTTGCGTGCCGTTTCTCCAATGTGTCCAACTTTTCCTTCACCGCCGGCGCGTCGCTCACCTGAGTGCTCAGCTCCTCCAACTTCGTCGTCAGCGTCACCACCTCCTCCGCCAACGCCTCCGTCGCCGTTTCCTTCTCTCGCAATCGTGTTTGTAGACTTTCCACCTCGCCCGTGCGTTGCCGCAACGCTGATGCCATTCGTTCCCTCGCATACAATCCCGCGTTCGGCTCCGTTGCGAAACTTCCTGTGCTCGCACCTGGCGATAACGGAATCTCGCCACTCGCCAACGCCGCAATTTCTTGTATACTCTGCCGGCTCGGCGTAATAGGTACGTCGGGCTCGCTGTTCGCCGCCGCCTCACGAGCCAGTTCCAACTTGGCTTCTAGCGACCTTATTGTATCCTTCATTTCCTTTTCTTTCTTTTCTACTTCCTCCGCCTTATCGAGCATTGCCGCTCGTTCTCGGCGCAGTTCGGCACGCGTTTCATCTCGTTCCCGCACAGCTGCACGTGCCTTCTCACCTTCCACTCGTGCATTCGCGACCGCCTTTGCGAGCTCCTTCTCCGCCTCTTCTTTCGCCCTCACAGCTTCCTCCACACCATTCTCACCAGCCACCTTCGCCAATTTCACCTGCTCCTGCAACGCCGCCGTCCTCGTCAACAGTGCAGCCACGCGCTCCTCCGCGGCTTTTTCGCGTTCATGAGCCGCCGCCCGCGCCGCATCTGCACTACGTGCTCTTTCCAAAAGCGCCTTCTCTGCCGCACTCGCTGCTCTCGCACGTTCCGCCGACGCCGCCTGCAATGCATCAATCTGTCTCAACAACGGCCGAGTCGCATACGGCACAGCGGCAGCCAGTTCTTCGGCTCTCGCTTCAAGCGCGCTGGTATGTTCGCGCAGGTTTGCCACATCTCTCCGCAATCGATCCTCTCTAGCGCCCGCCGCCGCCGCATCATCCACCAGTCTCGCGCGCAGTTCGTCAATCGCGGTGTTCAACGACGCCAGCTCCTTCTCATGCGCCACCTGTTTCTGGGTGATTTCCTGCTCATGCAGCTTGCGTAATCGCGTTTCCGTCGCCTTGACTGCATCTGTGGCTGCCTTCTTCGCCGTCTCCAAGTCCGCCTTGGCCGCCTCCAGCGCTGCACTCGACGCATTGTTCGCGCCCGCTTCCAACGCACGCACACGCTTTTCCGCCGCATCGCGGCTGCCGTCGGCGGCACGCAGCGCCGCGTCCGCGGCGCGCTCCCTGGTCAACGCGGCCTCGACCCTGGCCTCCGCGGCGGCGACGTCATTACTTCTCGCATCCAACGAGGCCTCGAGCTCGGAGATGCGATTTTTGGCTTGTCGCAGCGCGGTTTCCTTCTCCGAAATCTTGATCGACAATTGCTCGCCTTCGGCCAGCACGGCCTTAATCTGCTGGTCCTTCTGCTTCACCAGCTCGGCGTCGGCGGTGCGGCTGTCGCGCGCGCGCCGCAACGCGTCGCGTTCGCGCGTGACGGCGAACAGCTTGAGCTCGATGGTCTTGGCGCGCTTGAGCGCGGCGTCGCGCTCGACGCGCAGGGCGTCGTCGGCGGCGACGCCGTTGACCGCGGGCGTACCGGGCTTGGGTGCGGGCTTGGGCGGGGGCTGGGGCGCGACCGCGAGCGCGGGCACGGGCTGGTTGGTGACGGGCGACGCCTCGGCGGGCGTGGTGGGCGTGGGCGGCCCGGAATCCGCGACGTCCTCCCAGTCGTCCTCCCAGTCGTTCATCGCGGGGTTCTGCCAGGCCGAGTCCGACGCCGCCATCTCGTTCGTAGCCGTGCTTACCGCCGCCACGCCATGCACCGCGCGTGCGGTGCCGGTCGCTGCTGTTATGCGCGTTGTTGACTAGCGAATCTTGACAGCGGCAAGAGAGTAAGTCGCAGTGTCTCAATCACTATGTACTATATTTTCGCACAACTCTCCCCTCCAATCGCCGTCGCACAAGTGCCCCTTTGTGCGTACACCCAGTTTTCGCACCCCTATCTACTTTCTGTGGCCCTGTTTCAACCCATGTCCGCTCCCGTGTCAACTCGGGACAGACATGCTCGCCGTCCGTACCTTCTCGCGTCGCTTGCGACTCGGCTCCCTCCCATCTACCGCGTTCTGCGCCCCCACCCCGCTGCACGCAGCTGCCCGGCTTCCCCGTTCTACCAATGTCTGTCCGTTGTGGCAATCGCCGCCGCGTGTGCGAGCGTTCAGCGTAACACGTGCGGCCGCCCAACCACCCGCCAGCCCAGCAGAGCCGAGCAACACACCAGGTCCCCGCACGGTGAAGGAGCTGCCACCGCTGGACGAGAACGACCTGGAGGAGTCTTTCGTGAAGGGGAGCGGTCCCGGGGGGCAGAAGGTGAACAAGACGTCGTCGACGGTGGTGATCCGGCACATCCCGAGCGGGGTGACGGTGCGTTGCCAGGAGCACCGGAGCCAGGTGCGGAACCGTGCGACGGCACGGCAGATTCTGCAAAAGAAGCTGGACGAGATCGAGCGGGGCAAGGCGTCACTCGCCGCGCAGGAGCTGTCGAAGGCGCGGGCGCGCAAGGCGCGGCGGCGGAGGAAGTCGGTGAAGAAGCACTTTAAGTCGCGCGCCGACCGGCGGCTGGAAGATCGCGGGCGCTGCGACGACTACTAAACTACACGGTTACTCGGGCGCGGAGATGTGCGCCACGGAGGGCCGGAACGCCGCGTCGAACTCCCCCCACGTCACGCGCCACTTCAGGTCCACCGCCCCCGCGCCCAGCCAGAAGTACGGGCGCAGCGCCGCCACCGCGCTGTCCACGAACAGCGGCATCGGCGTGCGCAGGCCGAGCGGCGTCACCGCGTTCGGCGTGTACCCCGTCAGCCCCTCGCAGTCGTCCGCCATCCGGAAGTTCGGCTTGGCCCGCCCCGCCGCGGCGCCGCTGAACGCACGCCCCAGCAGCTCCGTGTCCACCTTCCGCCCGTACTGCACCACCACGCACACGTAGCGCGCGGTGCTCAGGCTCGTGCCGTCGTGCTCCCCCGTGTACTTGTGGTCGCGCAGCACCAGCGACTTTGTGAGGTGCTTCGTGCTCACCGCGCGCAGTGCACGCCGCCGCTGCTCCAGCGGCCACTCGTAGTAGTCCGACGGCACCCGCGCCAGCGTCGTCGCGCGGAAGCCCGCACCCAGCGCCAGCACCATCATCCGCGTGCTGAACGCATCCGTGGCCAGCGGCGGCGCATCCAGCGTCAGCGCCTTGTGGCCCTTGCGCTTCGCTTCTAGCGCCGACACGCGCGCTTCCAACTTGGCCAGGGTTGTCATCACCTCGCTCGCCATATCGCTTTGCGACCGTGGTCAGGTGGCCGGCGTCCTCGAATGCTTGCACACGTACTGTAATGACGGGTGACCTATCGTAAATTACTGTGATGCAATCGTAGTTCGTGCATTTGTTTATTAGCTGACAAACTATGGGAGGTCGAGGTGAATTCACATCATCTACCACCGATCGTTTCACCGTACAACAGTAAGTGCTCTGTACATTGGCGTTGCGTCGCGTTGCGTTATAGTCAGCCATCATGGCGCGATCGTTGTGATTAGTCGGTTCGTTCGTACAGTTGCTCAGTTCTCGCATCATTGGATCCTGCTTCAGCTTGTGTTCGCGCTCAAGGCGGGTTACTCGACGAAATTGGCTTGCACTTGTAGTCGTTTGTAATACTGTGCCAATCAACGTTTGCGATATTCACCTCCTTCAAGCTGTTCTTTGTCCCTTTCCATCCTTTCCTTTGTGGCGATGAGGCGTCGATGGGACGCTCTATTAAACTAGAACGCTCGAGTGTGGCGAGTTTTGTTGGGTAAGAGATTATTGCCTGTTGTAACCCATCACAGGGAGCTTTTAATTCCAGACAACAATCAGAACATAAACCGTTGCGTGAACGAATTCATAAACGACTACGAAACTAAAGGAGGCTACCCTGAGTTGTAACAGAACAAAGGCGGAAAGAAACAAATACAAGGTGTTGCAAGCGAAAAACGACAGTTTACAAGACACCTACGAAACACAGCACGGTACAAAGGCAGCGGTCGAAACGGGGGGATGCAGGCTAGGTGGGGTTGTGGGCGGCGCGGACCAGGCGGCAGAAGCGGACGCGCTTGGGAGGTGCGGCGGGAGCGTCGGCGGCCTCCTCAGCTTCGAGCTCGAAGCGCATGGCGAGCCCGCTCTCGTAGGCTTTGACGTGGCGGGTGGCGGAGCGCTCCTTGAAGCCGGCGGCGAGCAGGGAGAGGCGGTAGGCGGCGAGCATCTTGGGCACCTCGCTTTTGTCCACCATCTTGCGCGCGTAACCGCCGCCGCCGCGCCGCGCACCCTAATACCCCGCTGGGTGCCGCACGCCGCGCGCCCAGTCGACAGGCAGCCACCGCCGTCCCGCACCATTCCCCGCGCAGCCCTGCAAAACGCCCCGCCGAGACACTGTCGATCCCGCACCGACGCCCGGCGCTATGCGCACGCGATTGCACCGCGCTCCCGCTGCTCGTGCGCGGTTTGCTGCACGATGGATGGCCGCCGCGGTTTCAACGCTTCCTTGATTGATTGCCGAATTCAAACAAAACTAGCCCCACGTGGTGGCGCGCGATGCGGTGTCGGGCCGGCTGTCGGTGAAGCGAAAACAGCAGCTACGACGGAAGGAAATCGACGCACCGCCGCACGACCGATGCAGCGCGCAGCGCTGCACCCACGCGTTCGTTGACGGTTGTGAGAATGTGAAGCGTATCAAGTTGAGCGCCTGCGATGCAAACCACGCGGCGTATCACGCTCAAATGGGACACACCGACGGTTGTGTCGCGAGGTACACCTCGCCAATCGAAAGCGCGGAACACCACTCCACGCGTGAACCACTCAGTGCCCGTGTTCGCACTGCTTCCCATACACCGCCGACGGTCGTGGCGGCAACATCAACAACCAAGTCAATATCGCGAGCCACCACGCGCACGTAAAAGCTATTCGCTTTACGCGACTCAGTCACCATGCTACCGTTTCGCTTCATCGCACAATCCGTTCTGGAATCCCCCCTGCTGCTCGCCGCCGCCATCCACCTCTCGAAGCTCCAACTATCGCATTTGCGCCCCGCCGCACCCCCGTGTGCTGCCTGTACTCAAACCTGAAAACATCGTCGCGCCGCGTCACCGGATGCGCGTCGTGCGAGCGCCGTTGTCACCGCCTCGCCGCACGCGTCAGCCAGTACCGCTCCGCACAGAGGCGCATGTGCGCCATTGCACGACGCGGCCACCGCGCCGACGAGGGCGCGCGGGTAGGGGTGTGCCTGTGGCGTGAACAGGCGCGCGATTTTCACCAACTGCGCGCACTGGCGTGAAAAAGACGTGCTGCCGATCGCGAGCGCCGCACGCCGAGGTTGGGCAAAAGGTGCGACCGCCGCATGCAGGCGTTTCGTATTGCTCGTTGGTGTTACATCCGGGTGTCGAGAATTGGCATCGATAAGCACATGCTCGATTGCGCCCTCGGAACGACGGGTGCGGGCTTCAGCTGTAGCTTCGGTGGCAGACTCGATTCCCGGTGATGCTCGACTGTAAATAGTTTATCATTAGCACCGTTCGCCCGCAGATACGGTAGTACCCCTCACTTTCTTGCCGTCTAGAAAATCGCCGAGCAGCCCTTGCTCATTGCCGTTTGCTATCAATGATGGCACGCCGAGCTTGGCCAGTTGTATTGCGGATTCCACTCGGTGCCGCATTCCTCCGGTTACATCAACGCCATCCGATTCACCCCCAAACGTTGCACTGCCGGCATTGTCGATTCGGCCGATAACGCTGCCGTTCTCGTCGTACACGCCGTCTGTAACGCCCAACCACAACGCCTGCTTGATTGGTACACCGCCTCGAACTAGTCCGATAACCACTTCCTCCGTGGAGAGCACGCGGCAACCGAGCTTCTCGTCCATCACCACGTCGCCGTGCAAAACTGGCAGCAGGCCCTGTGATAACGCGCGTTCGAGCGGGACGGTGGTTTGTACGTCGCCACCGAGGAACATGGTCCCCGGCGATATGGTGAACGCGTTCACGCCCCCGTCGCGGAGCGCGCGCATCACACGGAAGTGCAGCGCATGCGCGGCTTGCTGCACCTCGCTGGCGCCGTGCGCGTTCAGTCGCCCGTCGACCTCGTGCCTCGCCGCGGCGAAGTGTCCGAACGAGCCGCTGCCGTGGGTGAGCAGCAGCCGAGCGCCGCGGCTTAGCGCGAGCGCCACTTCCTCGCCCAAGCGCCGCAATACATCGTCGCGTGAGCTGTTCTGGACACGCTTGTCGGTGATGAGACTGCCGCCCAGCTTGATGACGACGAGATCGGACGTCATGTGGGAATGGTGAGATCACCCTGACGTTCGATGAGATTATGGTGCCAGAGCCGCGACGTTTGTTGGAGTGATGCGCTACAGGTGGCAATATCTCAACGGTTACTGTAAGAACAATTCGCGCTGTACGGGATCTACTTCATCAGCCAATTATTTCGCGAGTAGATGACGGACTTAAAACACCACCAATTTTGCCATTCTTCGCGATTTCTAGGACCGCCCACATCTCCGGCCGACAAGACCGAGACATCGCTACCGGGCGCGGGCGTTGCCTCGGGCGTCGACATGGCGCACTTGAGCGAAGATCTTGTTGAAGTGGAGACGCCTCCCCCACCATCCAGCATGCATCTCGAAGAGAGTGGTGAGGAAGCACGACCAACCGTGACCTTCGCCGACAAGGATGGCACCAAGGACTTGAACATGGCACCCGACGATCCTGTGGAAATGATGCATAATAAAAAGGGTTTTATCCACGCGGGGGCGATGTCACACACGAGCGCGGGTGTCGTTGATGAAATCAAAATTCCAAAACCGAGCGTCGCCGTTCCCGTGGGAAACAAGGACCTTCAACCTCACACTACTGAGGATGTGGACGATGCAAGGAAATCTTGCAAAGAGTCGGAAAACAATTATGGCACTCCTTCTAAGAGTGCGAGGACGAATGATGATGGGGATGAGCAAGAGTTGGCGGGTATGACACCGATTCACAAGGGAGATCCGCTGCATTCGAACTGTCTAGCTGGGAAACAAAATCCGATACAGCGACCGGAATTCGTTCTTGTTGACGAAAGAGAGAGTTCCCGGCCCAATTCTAGTGCCGTGAATGAGGATGGAGCGTCTCAACGAAACACTGCCCCGGATGTCGAAGTAGAGATGCCGGAATCGACTACCGCCTCCAATTCCGACCAGAGTGAGCCACACCCTGCACAAGATGCTCCTAACGAGAATGTCTACCCGTTGCCGATTGTTGGCTCTGCAGAGTTTGTGGGTTCCAAGCCCATCTCGTTCTCGGCTAGAGAGAACCCGAGACCACAACCGTCGACATCCGAGGAAGACGACGAGAATCCCGCCGATTTCACAACCCAGTTCCGTCCGTATGTAGATCACGCCGAATCGCGGCGTGCGATCACCGATATCCCGAGGCTGAGGGAAGAGCTGTCGAAGCTGACGTTCGAATGGGGCGCGCTTGAAGAAGAACGAAAGAAATTCAACCAGAAAATCGACGAACTACAAATGCGCACGGCCAACATGAATGATTACGATCTGCACGAGAATTGCCTCTCCACTTCTGGCATTGCCGGGCCCGCGAGGGTTGGGGTTGGGGTGGTGTCGAGTGTGCTCGCGAAGGCGATCCTCGATGTGGCATCGCTCGAGCGCGGTCACTACAAGCACCCGAGGTTCTACGATTTCGAGCACTGCGGCCAGCAACTGCAGAACCACGCGGAAAGGGTCGAGAAGATGGTGCAGTACGTGCATCAACGGAATTGGGAGATAAAAGATCTGGTTGACGACATGAAGAGGGATCTCGACGAAGCGTCGTGCTCCGGAACTTCGGACGACGAGCAACTGGCGAGGGACCGCGAAGAGGCCAGCAAACGCATCCTGGTGCTCGCGTCGCAATCGGCTTTGATGGTGCTTCAGGCGGCACCGACGTTTGTGTTTCCTTTGGAAAAGTTGTTCAACGAGGCGGTTAACCGGCATTTGAAGAAGCTGCCAACCCCCGGCCGGTTGTCGTTCTACAATGAGACCAAAAACAAGCGGATGAAGAAAATGAAACGCCAACTCGACTTGATAGCGAGCGATACCGCGGAGACCGTGGTGAACATGGTGGCTACTTGCTCTCGCATTAACAAAGAAGTTAACGCTGCGTACCAGAACGCGTTACGGAATCAGAGCTCGAGTGGCGACGCTCGCATTCCTGTGGGCGATGACCGGAGTGTGCTCGTGAGTGAAGGCCCTCGTGATCTGAGCTTATGGAAGAAAATATGGCTATTCATTCTAGGATTTTTCACAAATATCAGGAGCACAGCAAATGATTCTAGAGTGTAACTGTAGAATCATGCCTAATTCTACAAGACTTGAGCAATCTGAGACTATGCACTTTACTTTGTTTTCTGCGCCAATTGTTCAGCTTTTTCCGGCAGATTAATCTCATGTTTCTGGATCACGTATCGGATGGTAAAATAAAATAGGATGGCGAACACGATGCCGATGCTCATCAATAGGAGCCATAGCACTTCCGAGATTGCTTGAACGATCCAGGTGAACAACCAAGGGAACCGGTAGTCGTACGGCGTGATTTCTATCTCGGAGTCGATCTTCACTCGAGTGTGAGCAAACACGCGCAAGTTATTGACATGCCGTTTCTCTCTCGTACATTCTTCCTCGAGACACACGCGTTTCAGGCTCGTGTACGTTCCCCTCAAGAATAGCCCGTGATTCGGGGTGGCGCAGAACCCTTGCCAACACAAGACCTCCCTCTTCAACGGCCGACTGTACTGGACCGCCAATCCATGCAGATGTTCCACGGCAACGCAACCCTCGTTCATCTTTTTACCTGCTGTAACCAGTGTGCCACCTGAACAAACTGGCAAGGGTAGGTTATCGTCGTCCAGGTTAAGCCCGCTTTTTTCATTGAACTTGCAGATTGATATCTTGTGCTTCCCACGAAGATGTGCGTCGGCATCAATGCACGCGGCAACAGAGTAATTGGATGCACAGTTTTGCATCACTTTCCGCGCGGCACTTATCCCCAAGTCCGCTCCAATGGCACCGGGTGCGAGAGGATTTCCCTTGTTCATTTCCGTTAAACTTGCATTCATGAAATTGATAGCCACCGTTGCGAGCCCGGTCGTGTTTGTTGGTGAGCATTGGCAATTTATGAAGCCGCTTGCAGAGAGCGCTTGGCCAACCAAGAGAAATGTGAGTACTATCAGGAGAACGTGGGGCATGTTGGGACCCTGACCGAGTGGTGGTGACCGCAGAATGGGAAAAAGCGTACTGCAAAAAGGTTTGCTACATACGAGTGACCGTCGTCGAACAGTGTGATTTCAAAGAACGTTTCTCTTACGCCACGAAATCTTCTGCATAATACCTACTCAAGTGCCAGAACTACGGGGTTTCCTTACGTTCGAACGGGAAAATTTTGAATTAGAACTCCTTCCGTCCTGTCCTGAGCTGTTTGATTTCGTGTATATAAGGTTCTATCGAACATGCACCTCGTTTATTATTTTCTTGTCGAAGACAAATATACAATTGAAACTTCTCAGTAGCATGGTGAAATCTTGTCCAGCACAGTCGAATATCAAACCAACAATGAAAAAAGATCGTTTCGAAGATTTAATAGAAACCCATTTTGATTGTGAATTTGTATTGCTCAAGGGTTTTACTGTTAGTCTCCTCCAGCAACAAAGGTCAGCTTGGGAATATTCGATGAGCTAGCTAAGCTGGTGCTAATGTGTGAGGCATAGGAAGGAAGCCGAATACTGAACTTAATCTTCTTCCGCATTCCAGATCCAAGGAATTAGTTTTGGCCGCGTGAGTGATTACTACATTTATATCCGCTGAATGATCTAAATTTATTTCGAAACGGAACAGTATTACAGCACCTTATGTGCTCCCGTTAGAGAATGGAAATTTTTTGTGGCCTCGTTTTTATTTGAAAATTTAATCAGTAAAGAGCACACGATCGTTTTGAACTCATTAAACACGGATACAAATGAGATAAAATCCATTGCTCCATTACTGAATCTCTTGTGAAGACAGTGATCACACGATTGACTTCCTCAATTTAAACCTACCAATTATAGCTATTAGCCCACAGTTGATTGTCGTAAGTGATAGTATAAATAACGTAACCTCGACCTCCTTTGGGACACGAGCAATACCAAGAACAATGTTATCTATTTTTCCGTACCACTATCCTCTTCAATTCACTCAATTTACCTCCTCCATCCTCCCTCTACCGTCCTTAAGGTTGACTTACCACATCTCTCTCAATTTTAATTTGTTTTTGTGTTATGCTTTAGAGATTTTTAGTACATTCACACGCAAACTGTTGAACGCTCGAAGGATATAAAATAATTGGTGACTCTTTTGATGAATAATTTGGGTATTGGGCACAAAGACTCAATGGCGTCTAATTTTAAAATTTTCTTGTGAGATTCATTTGAGAGGAATTTTTGTTCAGAATGTACGAAACATAGGAATCGAGATCTGGAAGCAGTTCGTGTAGGTGATTAGCAGTAGCCTATAATACAACAGGTACAAATAAGGATAATTCGCAAAAGGTGATGCTGCATTGGGAATACGATTTACAATTATACTCTTATGCCTGCAAATTCTTCAACTCGGTTAACCTTCTCAGAAAACTGTAGTACTCCCAATCCTAGTTCATAGGCTGAGTTCCGTCTTTTCTATCCGACATTGATCATTGTTTCTCATTCTTCAACATGACGGAGCTACCATAAATTTCTTCCGATTTTATCAATCTCTCGCGGTCGTCTCTTTAAATATACGTCCAACAAACTCATGAGCAGTGCAAACTCTCCGAAATTTTAATTCGAACACTCTAAGTGTTGTTAGTTTCGCTCTTTCTTTACAGAAATAAAACAACTGCAAGCAACTACATTAAAGATAACTATTGAGTGATCCAGAGCTGTAATATCTTTCGAAAAACAAATGAATTCCACGAGTACACTAGTAGACGGTCGTTGCAATCGCCCGTCTTTGCCTTATGAAGAAGCAAGCGATGAACTAACTTGGATGCTTTGCGCGATCTGCCGCAGGAAACAGAGAACCCAAACACTATCCTTCGATTGACAGCAGTTGGGACAGTGCAGACGAAGCTATTCTCTTTTATGGCAATAGCTCGATCATTGACTTTTTCTTTGTGAAGCGTCCAAATAGATGCCGTGTCTCCGACGCCGCGATCAACCACAAGATCCCTGATTGCAATAAGAGTAGGTACTGGTTCAAATCATCATCAAAAGGTTCGATCTTTATAACAGAATGTTCATACCCAAGCCACTTCAGTGGCGCCCCAAATTTCATTGCTAGGTTTTCTACTTGCGGTGTTCCGTACAAATTTATATAATTTCGGAGTTTCTGGTGCAGTGTGTGTGCTAACACATTCATGGATTTTCGCAAGCGGGTGCATCTTGTTCGAGACTTGCTTCGATTCCACAGGTAGTGACATGCAATTGTCTAACCAGATGTAATATTCTGTGTATGTATTTCACTAGACTGCTCGATATAGGATTTCGGAGAGTTTAAAAACTTGAAGGAGTCGAATAAACCAAGAGGATTAGCTTTGCATCTGGTAATTATTAAGTTTTTCGTATAATTAGAAGTTCTTGAGAATGCTTGTTCCCATTATCTAATGTTAACAAGTATTCTTCATCAAAAATATATTCTGAAGTCAAGTAAACTTTAAAGTCGCGTAATACGTGTCAATGAGCGCTGATCAGGCAGTTCAGGCTTCGGGTGATCGATTGCAGTCATTTTTGTGAACAAAGACAATTCTTGTTGGACGAAAACTTTTGCATTGTACTGCATATTAACGTCGTTGAGTTTAGCTTAGCAAAAATAGATAAAATCGGTTTATACTTCGGATTTGAATCAATGATCTTGAATCATGTAACACAGGCTCAGTGTAAATTTATAACGATACAAAGGTTCACCGACATTTTGTGTTGTGACACTATTTGGACTGAAGGAAGTCATTAGCTCCCTGCAGTCAAGTTTCAAATATAAAAATCTTAAGTTTCGGAGTATTCAGTCGAATGTATTAGAAACAATCAAATTATTTTCAACATTCACTGCTAGCAGCACGAAAACGAAAAGTAATTTGATTTCGAATAATTTCTGAAACAGGGAATTACGCTACACTTTATTTTGGAGCTATTCTAATGATATTGTATTCGGAACGATTTAGAATTGGTTCTTTCTTCGAGTGGGGATGTTCGATATAATATTGAATAACGAAATTTTTTAAGAGGTTTCGATTTACGTTCTAGAATGCGAAGTTGCTTGATTGCGCTCAATATGAAGATAGAGTACAGAAGCTCAGTGACAGCGACAGAATGTTCAGCTTCTTGATTTTAAAAAGTGTCGCTATTTTGTTGCGAAAGAGAAAAATTCCACAACGTTAGCAGTATGTTAAGTGAGAGTAATTAATTGTAAGATAGAAATATTCTGATTTAAGAGAGCGGCAATGAATGAATTAATCACATCGTGAGTTCAGCATAGTTTGTTTACAACCAGATTGGAGCTTCTTACTTATTTTGGTAAGTAAAATGAAGAAAAATCAAAAGCAGTCCCTCCAAACAGGATAATAACTTCATCTCCTTATCGCAAAACTATCAAAATTCCCCAGAAAAGCCGAGTCCTAGTTAGAACAAGCAGAACTGAATCATTATTTGATTTAGCCTAATTATTGGCCATTGATCTCTATCTTTTTTTTAATTGGATACATGGATTTTCCTGAATTTTCAATCAATTACTTTCTAATGCGGCAATGATCGATAGATGCTAGCAAAATTTGAATGTGATTATGATGGGTGTTGAAGATATTAGAAAGAATCGAGTCAGTTGAAAGGGCGAAGAAAATATGAATGTGAGATGATAGATTTATGATCAGTAGACAATCTATTACGCTATACACAATAGAAGAAATGTATGAGCTAAATATGTACTAAAAATTGTGGAGATCGACTATCGCGGTGTATCCAAGCTAAAATCGTATTCAATTTCAGCCTCAGCTCGTACATTTTGAGTCGGATATTGACAACGCTACTTCTGCTGTACATGCATGCAGATGATCATGCATTGTTTGTATGACCTCTGCTTCTCCTGTACACGATATCTAATATTTTTTGTATCGCATGAATAACAAGATTAGTGTGAGGCGAAGTTATCGATGTAACTATCGCAGATATCATGTGAACTAAAACTCGCTGAGTGATGAGCCACAATTTTTTGAGTTATCTTATTCAGTTCAATCGTCCAAATCCAAGATTTCTTCATTTTTCCAAGTAATTAAGCGAAAGCATCAATTTGAGAAGAAGGGATTTGCTATCATTTCAAAGACTAATCGTTCGATGAAACCGGACGACTTGAGAGGCAAGTACTACTTCTATTGATGGATATTATTCATATTGCAGAACACGCGATTCATGTATTGTACTACAAACGGGAGTGCCATCGCAGTCGTGCACCGTAATACCATTAATTTAACAGAAATCAAGCAGCGAAGTTTGATAAATCACAACATCGACATCAAATCTGCCGCACTAGACTGATTAACACGCGAAGTATGGGATTGATCTGAAGAAAACCGAAAACATGGTGGTTGTAATCCGTACTTCGGTTCA
>JAAUYH010075900.1_pt1 | contig 15105 bp, 12 predicted proteins | sample 7278061 | NCBI WGS metagenome assembly JAAUYH01 (sample SAMN14350203, study PRJNA611818) | marine sediment metagenome | isolation source: surface marine sediment (0.6m) | place: French Polynesia: Moorea | collected 2018-08
TATCTGTTGCAATATCCTTATTGAACTGGCACTATCACCAGTTACGGAAGTTTAAGAAGCCTCCACCGTCTCGCCATCCATTCCGCCAATTGCGCCACCCTCCACCATTACGCCATCCTCCGCCGTTGCGCCATCTTCCACCATTGCGGAATCCTCCACCATTGCGGAAGGAATTGCGGAATTGGACTAGCTTTATAAAATTTTCAGAGTTAGATAGTGAGGATGATATTGTCTTAGATGAGTCTTGAAGTTGGTTTTCTCGTTCTCTTAGGACTTTTGCGATCGCTGTTAGGCGACCCTCAATAGTTGGATTTGCTGTGTTGCCCTTAGATTGATTAGCTTTCGCGTTGGCGACTGGTGAATTTAAGGCAGATAGTGCCAGCAAAAAACCAACTAAGCTGGTTATTCTAGTAACTTTCAAGTCTATTGTCCTAACTATTATGAAATTAAGTATTATCCTAACTGTAAACCGAGAGCAACCCGAAAAAGATAGAGAGATCCTTGATGTAAGCAAAGGAAGGAGTTGGCAGAAGGGGGGTTAATAAATTATTTGATTTGTTGCCCTTATCTAGGTCTATTGAAGCACCCTTCCGCAGCATTTAGCCTCTAGCTAACTGCTGAAAACTGAACCCTCAAAGTATAGCAATTTCTATAAAAGCTCAAATGAATCGAAAAATTTGGTCACAATTTTCTGAGATATATCCTGCTTCTCTTGACTTACTGCCAGAACATAGAGGCGTTGCTTAATCCAAAGCAAGCGGAAGATAATCGTTTCACTCTTATTTTGGAGAGTGAACTCTTTGCCTGAATAGTCGTTAAAGACAATCTCTTCTTCTGCGGTTTTAGTAAATCCAACTCTATTATCCATAATATAGTCGCGCGACCAATCCAAAACAGCAGATGGTTCAGCAGCCTGCTCGGCAGATACTTCTTCTGAGTATGCAACCACAAACCGAGAATCTGGGGGGTGGGTTGCAATCAGATCAAACTTAATTTCTCCCTCTGGTGTTTTAACCATTTCTATTTCCTGAGTAATCGCTCCTTGGGGCATCATGACGGTAAATCCCTCTTTTCGGAGTATAACCCGCGACCAAGCTACAGAGTTGAGATCCACATTTAAGGGGGAATCGGGAACAGATTGTTGGTTTTGAAATCTACGAATTTCCTGTTCAAACTGATCTCGACCTTGTTCAAAAAAATCGGGTCGATCAAATAGCCCTGCCAAGACGGGGGGAGTTACAATAGCAACTATTGATACAGCTATGCTAACAAGAAAATATTTATATTTGTTCATGATGATAATACGGGAGTAGGGAAACCGCGCAGCTTCAGCTCGCGGAGGAACTACGACACGAGGCATTTTAATGCCCGTGAAGATTAAAACCGTAAACATAGCCATCTGAGAGATGCACTTGTTGGCAGTATTTGTAACTAATACCTTGCACTGTTTGGTTTACAGTTTTGATGTTAAATGAACCAGTTGAGCGAACAGCAACTTTGCCTAGATAAGAACCAATCTTCTTACCTTTGGTAACTACTGCTTTAACAATATCTCCAGTTCTAAAACCTTTAACACTCTTGATTAATGCCGACTTTCTAACCTTATCACCAGCTTGGTTTTTTCTAGGGAAACCAAATTTATTAACCTGGATAACTTGTCTGTTACCATGACCAGCGCATTTAATTAATAATGGTTGGTTGGTTAATATTTCTAGTTTTGGAGTATCACCAACCATAGCTGCATCTAAGTAATGGCGTTTGGGCAAACCTTGTTGGGTACGGTTAAACTTGGTTTGCGCTCCCGTACCAGTAGTTACAGGTAAACCAGTTGTTTTTAAACTATTAAATAGTTTACTTCGGGTACTGTTTACTGCTGCTGCATCCTTTAATGGTGCTAAGAGTTGGGCTAATACCCTTTTTAAGACCGATGGCTTGTCAGCTAGAAACTCTCGAACATCTAAATTAGATTTGGATTGATTACAGGGTACACAAGCAATAGCCAGGTTAGATACTCGATTAGTTCCACCTTTTGATTTAGGCTGAATATGCTCAACTTCTAAGGGAACATCCTTAGCACCACAGTAAGCACAAGTTCTGTTGAATTTCCCCAGCAAATATTCTCTAACCTCGTATTGATAAAGAGTTCCTTGCTGATACTCAACACCAGATATTTCGGGGTTATCCAGTTTTTGAGGATCGAATCTCACTAATTCTGTTGCAATAGAATTAATCGGACAAAGCTTAATCAATCGCTTTACCCAGGTCATAGTAGTCAAAACTCGATGTTCTAAACTAGGTGCTAACCATCCTTTTTCTCTAGTTCGATTCAGAAATCTGGGTTTTCTGTATCTAGTTTTTCTGCCTCTGCGACTTCTTCTCAGTGAGCGTCGTGATTCTAAATCGTCTTTAATTTGTTGACCACGATGGGTTAATTCTGCTGCCCAGATAAGCTTATTATCTTGCAATATTGCTATACCAGTAGTGACTGAGCCTGGGTCTAGTTTGAGTTGACATGGCTTAATCTGGTTTGCTTGAATAACCTTCTTTAAGATAATAGTAAATGGGTATTGTCTAAATACCGCAGCTTTCCCTGCCTTGAGTAAGCTACGAGCCATACCTGGAGTACAGGGTGACAATGGTTGCTTGTTGGTATCTAGAACGAATACGTAATTAGACATGGTTTTGTCTCTTCTACAATTTGTGTAAAGTTTGCCTCGTCAATGTTATTTAAGCTTGTTAGGTTAACCACACTTTCTTACCCCTCGTAGGAATGTTTAATGATTAACGACATAGCCAAGAACTGGCAAGTATTCTGGGGTGTCGTGACTTAAATAACGTAGTTCTCGCGCGAACTTAGACTGGTCAGCTAACTATAAGGTTGAGGCTCGAAGCCTCGCACATAAGAGTGCGGGGTGCTGACTATCTCAATCTATTAAAATTATTTTTGATTGATTTCAGCTTTGTTGGGCAACAAATAAACTGCACCAGTTCGACAGATCACTTAAAGTCTCCCCTTCCCGACCCTTTCAAGGGTATGTTTTTTACATTTGATGGTTGAGGTTGGTCGCTTCGCGCGCCAGGGTGTGAGGGGAGACAGGGCACCGAAGGGGGCTTATATTATCCAAAGATAATGAATCAAACCGACAACTTAAGTACTCAAGCCCCCTTCGGTGGGGGAGATAGGGAGAAATTTTTCAACGAAACGATAGGCTTTCCCTCCCCTGCCGGAAAGGTAGGTCTGTTTCATTCTCGTATGAGACAGATGGGGAGATAGGGACATAGGGAGATAGGGGGAATTTTCGGCAAATACTCACCGATTTTGACTTCATTGATCGAACTATAAATTTTGTTGCTCAACGAATTGTTAGTCATTTCAGTTGAGTTAACCAGAAAAATGAGTAAGTTTAAAAAACTCAATAGGCTTATTTTCCAGTAAATTGTGTTTTATTTCCCCATTTCCCCACTTCCCTATCTCCCCATCATCCAAAATCTTTAACTTATAGCATTTTGAAACAGCCCTACTGCCGGAAAGGGGGGAAATATCCCCACAGATAACCTGCACCAGTTCGAGAAATCACTTAAAGTAACCCTTTCCCGCCTGCCTCCCCTGCCTCACTAAACCGAAAATCTTCAAAACATACCCTAAACAGCATAGGGCAGGGAAAGTATATTTTGCTCCTGACCCATAATTGTTTTGAGTACGGCAAGAAATTCTTGTTCGATATAAGGTTTGCTTAAGTAAGCACTAGCTCCTAACTGCATTGCTAACTGGCGATGTTTATTGTTGCTACGGGATGTGAGCATGACTACAGGGATTTGAGAGAACCCTGGATCTTGGCGTAGTTGATTAAGAAACTCGAAACCGTTTAAATTGGGCATTTCGAGATCGCTAACAATCAACTCTATCTGAGAATTTTGTTGTAATAGTTCAATTGCTTCCCAGCCATCCCGTGCTTGCAAAACTCGATAGCCAACTTTTTCTAAAGTTAGAGCCAAGGTTCGTCGCATCATAGTAGAGTCATCGACAGCCAATACTGTGGGAACTCGAACAGTTTTAACTGTATTTGTTAATGAATTTTGGTTGGTAGCTGTTGTTGATGAAGTCAGACTAGTTTGGGTAGCTGCTTTGGCTTGCTTTTGCTCCTGAACATAAGCGAGTAAAGCAGCAGCGTCGATCGCGGGAAGTAGACTGCCATCCCCCAAGACGGTACAACCGTCAATATAGTTAGGGGGCGCGATCGCTCCTACTAAAGGTTTAATTACCAGTTCTTGTTCCTCGCTGCAACCTTCAATTTCTAAAGCAAAATTCTGCTTTTCTCCGCGAACGATCAAAATCGTTGCTCTTCCTGGTTCTGGCTCTGATACGGTAACACAAATCTTACTCTTCGGTTTTACTGATACGGGATAATGATACTCCAGTAAATCTGTCAATCGATAGACTGGCAGCAGTTTTTCCCGCCAAGAGAAAACCCGTTGTTCCCCTAGCTCCTTGATTTGCTCAGTTTTGGGCAAGATAATTCCTTCAATACTGGCAGCAGGTAAAGCTACCAATGTTGATTCCACTGAGCAGACTAACAATTTAGCGACTGTCAGGGTTAATGGCAGACTTAGAGTAAAGGTTGTTCCTTCTCCTGGGGAGGAAGTTACTTTTACAGTTCCTTTGACTGCTTGCAGTTGAGAACGGACAACATCTAGCCCGACTCCTCGTCCAGAAAGTTCGCTAACCCGATCCGTAGTGGAAAATCCTGGTTCAAAAATGAAGTCTAATAACTGCTCTTTGGTAATTTTTGCTAGTTGGTCGATTGACAACCAGCCCCTTTCAAGCGCCCGCTGAGCAATTTTTTCTAAATCCAAACCTCGACCATCATCACTGACCTCAATCAGAGTGCGATTGCCTCGATGAGCAGCGCTAATTTCAATTGTCCCTGTTTCGGATTTGCCCTGTCCCCGTCTAATTTCTGGTGATTCTATGCCGTGATCAAAAGCATTGCGAAGTAAGTGCAGTAAAGGGTCGTGGAGTTTTTCCAGCATCCCTTTATCAACCAAAACTTCGGTTCCGTTCATCTTCAAGTTAACAGGTTTTTGATACTTGAGGGATAAATCTCGTAAACCACGAGGAAACTTGTTAAGCATTGTTTCTAGAGGTAGCATCCGCGCCCACATCAGCTCATCTCGCAATTGAGACAGGGTTTGCTGCTGGTGCTTAATTGTCCGATCTGACTGTCTAGTCAAGAGGGCGACATCCTCAACCACTTCTTCCAACTGCATCATTTCTTCCAGGACTCCCTGTATTGAGGAATGCATATTCCCATAGCGATCCATTTCTAGGGAGTCAAAATTTGTTAGCTCCTGATTTTGACCATACTCTAATCGAGCGACTTCCTCTTTGAGAGTAGATTTTGGTTGAGGGTTTAGTTCAGAGTTGATTGGTGCTACTATCATCTGGTCTGATAGTGTCTGAAATTGGCTAATTAATTGCTGAAGTTGATCTATTCGCTGCTGAAGTTTTCGCCCAATTCTCTTGAGTTTCTCATGTCGGAGCGTCATACTATTGCGATTAATGACCAGTTCGCCCACCAAATTATTCATCTTCTCCAATCGATTTAAATCTACTCTTACTTTCAAGTTGTTAGTAGAACCTAATTTAGCTGGCAAGCTGGAGCGGTTTTTTTGGTTTCCTTGTTCCTCAATAGAGGGTTTTTGGGAAAACTGATTATTTCCAGATGTGGTTTTGGGACTTGGCTGAGGTGACTCAGATGATATTAAACTAGTTACTGTTTCTATTTCTATAGTTTCTATCTCTTCTGGTTCTGAGTTAGGAGAGATTACCACAGCCTCTGAGGGAACTTCTAGAATTGTTGGGGTCTCTGTTTCAGGTAAGAGATGATCAAAATCCTCTAAAGAAATAGCTGTTGGTGTTTCCGTTAACTGGGGAGCTTGAGAGATAGGGGGAGTGCTGTCAGAGCCAAAAGGGCTGTAAGCTCCCGGGACTCCTCTGACTTCCTCAATCTGCTCTTGTTGTGTGTCTTGTGAGAATGCTGCTAGAGCAGCGGAGGGACTGCCTCCTTGAGTGCGATCGCCTGCCAGTACTGCTTCTTTAGCAGCCTGGAAGTCAGCTAACGCCAAAGGAAGAATTTGTAAAACTTGCTCAGGATGATTGTCGAGAGCAGCAATAACAGTTTTCGCGATCGCTCCAAATCCTGGCAAATCTAGAATCTCGGCAAATCCAGCGAAAACTTCAGCTTGGGTGTGCAATTCTGCTACTACGTCGTAGTCTTGGGGATTAGCTACCACTGTAGCCAAGCGTTCTATTCCCTGAGCTACATCCACTTCAAAGATAGACGCGAGCATATCTACTCCTAGATCAGTGGAGCTAGGAATATAGTTATCCGCCTCCTTCAAAGCATCTCCTAGTAGTTCTTCAATTCTCGTAAATATAGGCTCAGCAGTGGCTAAAGCTGATTCTTGATCGAAGTTACCTTCGCTGATCTGTTGTTCTAGAGGCTCTCTCAAACAGTCAAAAGCTTGCAGCAGCAAACTTTCTAACTCAGTGTCTATTTCTGTTGTGTCACAGCAAAGTCCCCTAAAGATACTTTCTAAACGATGGGCTATAGTTTTGATTGCATCCAGACCCACGGTAGCAGCACCGCCCTTAATTGAGTGAGCAGCTCGCATTAAATCGTGAATTGTAGCAGAACTAGGCTCTTGTGCAAACTGTAGTAACCTTGTTTCGATTATCTGCAAAAGCTCTGGAGCTTCTTCGAGGAAAAATTGATAGGTTTGGTCGCGAATTTCTGAGTCAATCATAGTTCAATCAAGAAACACTAAAACAATATAAGAGGAAAATTCTGGGACAGATAAAGCTCAATTTGTCCAAGGTGTAATGACAAAAAACGATAATAAAAATAACTGTGTCAGTAATAGTAAAAAGAAATTACGCATACGCCTATTTCGGCGCTGAATACGGTTGATACTAATTTCCAGCATGTGAAAATTAGTATAGAATTGTTGAGCTTGTCTAATTTGAGAGTTCATAGTGATCAATTCTCCAATGGATATCAGGATATGACATGGTTGAATTGGGAATTTTTTTCTTGCTACTACACCTTAAATTGACTAACACTTGCCTGTAGTTCCTCAGCTACCGTAATTAATTCTTTGGTAGAAGTGGATACTTGAGTTGCATCTGTTGAGGTTGTGTTTGCCATCCCTGCTACTTCAGCGATAGTTTGGGTGATTTCCTGACTAACTTGAGACTGCTCAATTGTTTCATAAGCGATTTTGGTAATCCGACTGTCCACTTGTTTGCTAGAACTAGCAACTTGATTAAGACTTTGACGGGTTTCAGCTACTAATTTGGTGCCGATGACTACTCGCTCAGTTCCTTCTTCCATCGCTTGAGCTACCTCTTTGGTGTCTAGTTGGATGCTGGCTACTATCTTTTCAATTTCAGTAGTTGCTTCCGCTGACTGCTGCGCCAAAGCTCTGATTTCTTCTGCTACTCTGGCAAAGTTGTTTCCTGTTTCCCCAGCGCGAGAAGCTTCTAAAGAAGCATTAAGTGCCAGAAGGTTAGTTTGAGCAGCAAAACTACCAATCAAATTCACCACTTTACAAATCTTTTGGGAAGACTCTCCTAACCGTTTGACTTTTTTGGCTGTTTCTGCAACCGTTTCGCGGATCGCCAAAATTCCTGCTACTGTCCGATCCATAGCAACATCTCCAGTAGCTACAGTCTGTAATACTTGTTGGAAAGTCTTTTTCGCTTCCTCCGCATTGGTAGCAATAGTATTAATTGATTCAGCCATAGCTTGAATTTGATTCAGAGCTTCGGCGATCGCATTTGACTGTTGGGAGGCTCTATCAGAGAGTGATTGGGCAGAGCCTTCGTTATTGCTAATAGCTTTAGCTATCTGGGTGACTGACTTTTGCACTTGCATGACAATCTGACGCAGACTCTCAACTGTGGAGTTATAGGAATCGGCGAGGGTACCAATTTCGTCTTCGGTCACGGTAGCTCGGGTAGTAAGATCTCCCTGGCTGATTGGTGCTACCTCCATCAATAACTCTAAGGCTCGTTGTTGCAATTGTTCGTCAGCAGTTTCTTTCTGTTGAACAACATTGGTTCGTTCCCAAGCCAGTACGACCTGGGAGGTAAGTTGAGCCACAAAGTCAATTTCTGCTTGCTGCCATTTTCGCGGTTGGTTGCACTGATGAACGATCAATAAGCCCTGGAATTGCTTGTCTGTGGAAAAGGGCGCAACTAGCTCTGCTTTGACGTTAAAAGCTGCTAGCTGTTTGAGATGATTTATCTCTAGATTGGCTTCGTAAATATCGGGGATGGATCGCACTTTACCGAACTGATACTCATTGTTAGCAATATATCCATTCAGGTACTCAAGTTGGGTCGTTTCTGCCTGGAGCAAGCTAGACCAACTGTCAGCCACAGATTCGGCAATAATTTTTCCCTGACCGTCTTTTTGCAGGCAATAGAAGCAAGCTCGGTCGGCTTGCAATGTTGAGAGAACTTCTTCTACAGCAATCTGAAATACTTCTTCTGAGTTGATTGCTCGAGAAAGCTTGAGAGTAAAGTCTTTTAGTCGCTGGGAACGCTCAGCTTCTGCCTCTTTGTAATCAACAAGTGCCCTCAGTTTTTCCGCCATCTTGTTAATGTTAGTTCCCAGGAGCGCTAATTCGTCTTGCCCCTCCACGTCAAGCTGGGTATTGAACTCCCCTCGACCAATTTTTTTCACTGCTTCGGTTGCTGTTAAAATCGGCAGAATAGCTCGATTGGTAAGAACAGTAGCGAGCACTCCTACGAGCAAGGCAGCAGCACTAGTGCCGAACAGCAGAGTTAAGCGGAACTGTTTTAAAGGAGCAAAAGCTTCATCTACAGGACGAGATAGAGCGATCTGCCATCCTGGTTGGGATAAACCTTTTATACCTGGAATGGAGGTAAGGGTAACTAGTGCCTTGTGGTCATCATCTTGGTCTTTCATGACCTGAGTCAGAGGGGTGCCATGATTGTTATTTTCTATTTGAGCCCGAATTTTCGCCTGTAGCTGGGATAAACCGGTGAGGTCAACTCCAGCAGGCTGACCGATAAATTGTGACTGGTCGGTATCAAAAATGTATCCTTCAGAATCAATTAACCTGTATTCCCAGCCTTCAGCCTGAATGTATTCAAAGATATGCTTCCAATGAGCTAGTGGCATCCGCAGGCAGACAACGCCGATAACTTTACCAGTCCCGTTTTCCTTGATCGGGGTAGCTACTTCCAGACTGTGTGTACCCGATGAGGAATGGATCTCCGGATCATTAACAGCAGGACCTTTGGTAGTGATCGCCCGTTGAAAATAATTGCGGTTTTTGTAATTCTCTTTGGCATCAATAGGATTAGGTGATTTGGACTGAAATAGCAGGTTGCCATTGAGGTCGAAGACGGCAATGCTATCATATTTTTCCGACGGGTGATTATCGATAAAATCATTTAGCTGTGCAACCTTCTGTTTTTCCGAAGTTTTCGATTGGGGATCACTCAAGAAATAGGAAGTGGCGAGGGTGTTGGCATCACTAATAACGTGCTCGGCAAAGATACTAACTTTCTGGCGAATGTCAAAAGTACGGCTCTCTTGGTCTCTAATAACTTGCGTCATCATCGATTTGGCAGCCAATTCATGAGCGATACCTCCTACTGCTAATATGGGAGTCACGCCGACAGCCAGGGCAAGAAGAGTTGCTTTCCGTTGCAAACTCAGTTGTTTCCAGTAGTTGGCAGCGCGCTCTTTTAGGGAGGATTTTTTCCTCACCTCAGAAGATGAAGATAGAGACAAAGCAGGGTCAGGAGCAATACTGTTCAGATTAGCCTTATTTTCCTCTCCCTCTGCTCCCCTGCTGAACAGGGGGGACTTTAAATTATCTGTCGAACTCAGCAGTTTATTTGTGGGAATATTTTCCCCCTTTCCGCCCTGGCTGAGGGGCGACGAGAAGGGGTCTCCCGAGGTGTTTATACCCACCGTCCCCTTGTTTGTCTCAACACTTGGATTTGTTAACCCAACAGTATTGAGGTCAGGAGCGGTTTTGGCAATCTGCTCATCAACTGGGGAATCGCTGAGGGACAAATTATTATTCTTATTATTATCACTATTATTACCGTCAGGAGGGTTTGATAAATCTGACTGAAAAAAATTTGAAATCATTGAATATACCTCTTAAATATATAACTATATAACTATTGAAACCTGTTTTAAGACTGGGATATCTCTCTCCAAATAGCATCTATATTGAAGACTGCTAATATTTCCTGTTCAGATTTCAACCAGTAACCACGTAAAAATTGTTCTAACTTAGTATCTTTATCGCAGAGAGACGAAGTTTGTATTGAATCAGGATCGCACCGCTCAATATTCCCTACTTGATTGACAACTAGCCCTACGCTCTGACTGCCAGTATCGTTAAATGTGTTACTAGGTAAGGGAACCTGTACTACGGCAGCCGTATAGGTTGAGAGTACTTGTTGGTACAAAGGTGTAAGCCCTACTAAATAGCCCACATCCACTAGCCAGAGAATTTCACTGCGCCAGTTGTAAGTTCCCATCATCCAAGGGGACATATGGGGCATAGGCATAATCTCCTCGCTGGAAATGGTTATTACCTCGGTAAGCTGCTCGGTTGGCAATAGGGCGGTTATTTTGGAAGCAAAGTGCAACTGCAAAAACTGCTCTGTTACCTCTTCTGAAGTAGCAGAGTTTTGCGATTGGGTCTCTAGTTCGGGGGCTGGCAAAAAGTCAGACACCATATTACATCTCCTCAGAAAATATTAGACTTCTTGTTTAATTAGTTGGTTGATGACGCGGAGCAGTTCATCAGAGACCAAGGGCTTGGTAAGATAAGCTGCCGCACCCTGCCTGAGACCCCAAAATTTATCGAGTTCAGTTCCTTTACTTGAGCAGAAAACAATAGGGATTTGGTTAGTCTCTGGGTCTGCTTTAAACTGGCGGCAAATTTCAAAGCCACTGCATCCTGGTAATACGACATCAAGAATGATGACATCGGGTTGGCAGCTGCTAACTTTTTCTTTAGCTTCTTCCCCGCTTTGGGCAGTCAGTACATTAAACCCACCTCGATTCAGACTCATAGTGATGGCTTTACGCTCTACCAGACAATCTTCAACAACCAGAACCGTATTCATGGCTTTTAGCTTTTCCTTATCGATAAACTACAAAATTAACAGCAGCTAACAAATGCTAGCTAGAAAAATTCAAACTCAACTTCCTAATTTCATGGCTCATACATTTAATAAATATTTAAGCATTTAATGAATATTTGAGCCACCTAATCAGTAATAATAAAATGTCGTATCTTTACCACATTTTTCTTCAAGATATACTAAAGACTTAAAACGAAGAGCAACAAATTGCTCGTAGAAGGGATTCAGCTTGCAAAGAGGGGGAATAGAGAGAATAGTCTGGTTGAAAAGTTTGATCTTTCGCTCAAAAGGACAACTAGCAGGAATGATTTTGCAAAGAAACCGAGCTACCAAAGGACTTTTAATTTCTATTGATTCAAGCCGTCGACGTAATAGATGTAATACAGGAAATATAATCGTTAAGTTATTCATGGTTCTACCAGGAATTTATTTGGTTGAGGGCGAGCCTAAAACCTCTTGCATAAATCCGATAAACCTCGGTTAAGTTTAGGGGAAATTATCCCCTCTTACCCCCCCCCAAAAAAGGGGGGGGGAAAAAGGTATTGATGTTGATTTTAAATTTATTTTTGCAAGAGATTTATAGTAATTAAGAGCTTGTAATTAAGATAAGAGTTAACAGCAGTTCGATTTATAGTTTTACGGTTCCGTAGTTAGGCGATTTTTCTCCTCGTGCCAACAGCAGCAGATTCACTAGTATGTAACTGGCTGAGAGTACAGTGTCGCAGATGCTTGTTAAGTACTGCTAATACTGCCTCTCCATCCACTTTGGCTTTACTTAAGAAATCTGTAGCACCAACCATTTTGGTTCTAACTCGATCGACGACACCGTCGTTTCCTGTCAGAATCACAATTGGAGTGTTACGAAAGAGGGGAATTCGACGTAATTTCTCGCAAACTTCATATCCGTTAGTATTTGGCATCATCAAGTCCAGAAAAATCAGATCTGGCTTGAGAGCTAGTAAAACGCTAAAAGCTCTTAATGGGTCGTTGATACCAACAAATCGATACCCTTGTTTAGAAAGAAACTTTTCTAAAGATTGGCTGATGAGAGGGCTATCATCTACGCAAGCAATCAGAGGTTTCTCAATATTGGAGCAGGTGGATGGAGCCAAGAAAGGAGCAGGCTGATCGGGAATATCAGTCAGTTCTACCAATCCCGATTGAAGGTAAGGTAGCAAGAAATTTGTAACCGCTACCAGTTCCCGATTCATCTCCAATGCCATATCTCGCAGGGTTTTTTGACCTGTTATCAATTGACTGAGCATTTGGAAAACTGTAGGGGAAGTGCTTTCTTGCAGTTTATCTGGTTGCTTAATTATCGGAGCTTGATTGGGACTAAAGTTAGCTAACTTAGCTGTTTGCCAAGTAAGCCATTGCCGTTCGACTTCGGCAACTACCCGACTGCCATCAAGCAAAACTATTCCCTCTGACGATGACTGAGCTTGCCTTAGTTCGTAAGCGATATTTCTTGTCTGGGTGATATCAAACCAAACCTCAATCAGGTTTAACCAAATGATTTTAGTTGCTTGTTCGCGGGTAATTTTACCCTTTTCTACCCACGAACATAATATCTGGTACTCCCAACAGCGGTTGCTGTCTTCAACCGCAATTCCAGACATCTCAGATTCCCAAGTTGAGGGGTCGGAATTGTTCTCAGGAAAACAAGTTGCGAGATTTCTGTACCATCGTTTAACTGGATGATTTCCTCCAGTGGCATACAGAATATAGCCTAAGTGAAGATAAACAGTCCATTTGTCTCCCTTTGGTTCTGTCAGCACCAGTTGACCGCTAAATCGAACCTGCTTCAAAGTGGCAAAAAACTCAGCCTGTGTCGATAAATTAAATTCTCTCATCAATGGGTTTTTAGTGCCGATTGGTTTTTTCGTAAGGGAGTTTGGGTAAACTTTATTATTCATCGCACTGCCAGAAAATAGTTTGTAATGTTTGAATATACCGATTTAACGGATGTTGACAGATAGTTAAGTTTGTATTACTATCACTGTCAGATATAGTCCTTAGTGACAGAATCGGGCAGTAGCTAAGACTCCTGAAGCAATGGGAAGTTGGTTAGGAGTCCATTAGCTCTGTAGTTAGCTTTTACTGGTTATCCCTACTCAGAAATTAAGCAGGTTTTCTCTCTGACTTTATTTGCTGTTTTTTATAGCCAGGAGCTATTTGGGTATTAGTACCCGCTACAGCCCGATTTAAATCTTTAGGGGGATAATTTTGCTTGATCAAAGGTAGCTCATCTGCTTCTGCCTGAGTGGTAATTATCGCACCAGCAGGTACATATCTATCATCCCCAATTTCTACCCCCATCACCAAGGCTTTGGGTTCGATGACGCAGTTTTTGCCCACTGTAGCGCGGAAAACCAGTGCTTGCATACCAATAAATGTATCTGTGCCGATGCTAGCAGGACCTTGTACTTGACATTGGTGAGCGAGGTAAACGCGCTCGTCAATATAAACGCCATAGAATTTTCCTGCGACTTCGACCACCGCTTCGTGGCTCAACTCCTCGTGGTAGTAAGTTTCTAAGGCATGAAGTACCACACAATCTTCAACTTTTACGTCATTACCAACCCAAATGAGCTGACCTTCGTTACCACGAATAGAAGCTGCTGGAGCAACCGTTACTCGTTGACCAAGATAAACATTGCCAATAACGGCAGCAAGAGTATGGACATAAGCAGTCGGCTGAATTTCTGGAGTCTTTTCGGTAGTATTGAAAGAAGCACGGATATCAGGGTGAATATCCTTACTAGTTTTGGTGTTGTTAAAAGAAATAACGTTACTCATCGAAAATACTGTTTGTTTTTTGACATTATTGGGCTCTTACCAGAAAGTAAGTAAGCACCCAGTAGTATTTAACTAGGTATTAGATTAACCAATGAAAGGTAACAAACTAGGAACAAAAAAATAATAAATTGGGAACAATCCCTTTTTTTTGAGCTTAATCGTCTGTAACCTTCTTTAGCTCAACGGTTTGGCTTTTCCCGCAAACCCTAAATAGATGGGAATTTAGCTCAAGTTCTTCAGGAAATTAGGATTCACCTGGGTTTGAACTGGCGAACATTCTAGTTGGTAGCAGCGTTCTAAATATTGAAACACGTTTAGCGACTAACAAGCTTCTAAATGGTTAATTCTATATCTACGCCGTATTGACCAATCCCATGGTTGAACTACGCCTGGTATCTTCTTTGCTGGAAATCACCTATTGAGATGGAGGTGGTTCGATTTTTACTTGCCTGAGCTTTTACTCGCTTGAGTTGCCAGTCTTCACTTTCTGATAGTTCTAAGATTAAATGATGATATTTGACTAAAGTCGGACGGTGACCAACACTGATGAAAGTAGTCCCCAAAGCTAAAAGATTCCGATAGAGATTTTCTTCGTTTTTGACATCTAAGGCACTGGTAGCTTCATCTAAAATCACATATTTCGGTTTGGCAATTAGAATGCGAGCAAAAGCAATGCGCTGTTGTTCCCCTAGAGAAAATACATCAGCCCAGTCCCTTTCAGAATCAAAACCATCAAATCTTGCTGCTAAATCTGGTAGGTTTACTTGTTGCAATACTTGATGGAGTTCTTGATCACTAATGGGATTGTTAACTTGGGGATATAGTAACTGATTGCGGAGAGTCCCTAAAACCATATAAGGACGCTGAGGTAAAAATAATATTTCCTCTAGTGGGGGTCGGATAATTGTACCTTGACCAGAATCCCATAAGCCAGCGAGCGTCCGAAGCACAGAACTTTTACCGTGGTTTCCAATCCTTGAGGTAGTTCGCTGATAAATTCCAGGGCATTAGCATCAGTGATTGCTTGTTGCAGCTTGTCCTCACTTATTTGTTCCCGACCATAAAGAATATTTTCTCTTACCGTTCCTTCAAACAAAATA
>JAAUYH010053429.1_pt1 | contig 15104 bp, 11 predicted proteins | sample 7278061 | NCBI WGS metagenome assembly JAAUYH01 (sample SAMN14350203, study PRJNA611818) | marine sediment metagenome | isolation source: surface marine sediment (0.6m) | place: French Polynesia: Moorea | collected 2018-08
GCAGCAGAAACTCTAGCAGTGGACATCAATACTCCTAATTTCAGCGCAGTCCTGAATCGTAATGTAGTTAACTTTGTTAATGTTATCGGTACAACTCAAGCAGACAGTATCACTGGAAATAATCAGAAAAACTTGTTAAACGGTGGTGCTGGTAACGACAGTCTATTTGGTAGAGGCGGAAACGATACTCTCAATGGCGGTAATGGCAATGACCGTTTATTTGGTGAAGCGGGTAACGATACTATTAATGGTGGTATTGGCAATGACACTGTAAATGGCGGTAATGGTAATGACCGTTTATTTGGTCAAGGAGGTCGCGATTTTATGAATGGTGGTGCTGGTAACGACCTTCTAAATGGTGGTATTGGCAATGACACTTTAAATGGTAGCTTTGGTAACGATACTCTCAATGGTGGTGCTGGACAAGATACTGTTAATTACACCAACTTTGGTCAAGCTGTTACTATCACCCCCACTGGTATCATTGAAAAGGCTAACGGTGAAACTGACTTACTAGTTGATGTGGAAAGAATCGTTGGTGCAGACGGACAAATCAACGTTATTGATTCTAGTTCTGTTAGTGGTACAGTATCTCTCGATGTAGATTTATCTCTAGAACAACTCACTATTAATGGTGTTCCTGGTATTGGTAGTCTTAACTTTGAGGTAGAAAACTTCGTAGATGTTTTTGGTACTGACCAAGCAGACACTATTGTAGGGGATGATGATTTACTCGGTAACATCCTTGAAGGAAATGGTGGTAATGACTTCATAGATGGTGGTGCTGAAAATGATACTCTTGATGGCGGTGCTGGAGATGACTTCCTAACTGGTGGTGATGGAGATGATGATCTAACTGGTGGTGATGGAAATGATGATCTAAATGGTGATGCTGGAAATGACTTCATAGATGGTGGTTTTGGAAATGACTTCCTAACTGGTGGTGATGGAGATGATGATCTAACTGGTGGTGATGGAGATGATATTTTAGTTGGTGCTAATCCTTTTAACTTTGATGCTGGTTCTGGAGAATCAGATGTACTTACTGGAGGAACAGGAGCAGATTTATTTATCTTAGGAGACTCTTTTGAAGCGTACTATCTTGGTGATAGTTTTGTTACGATTACAGATTTTGATTTCTTAGAGGGAGATCAATTCCAAGCATTTGGTACAGCTTCAGACTACACAGTCACAGAATTAAATGGTGGCGCGGAAATCTTCTACCAAGGAGACAAAATTGCTTTTGTTTCTAATACTACTGATGTTATTCCATCTTTGGATTTTATCTTTGATCAAGATCTGATCTTTGGCTAAGGTTTAACGGTAGTTAAATATAAATTAATTTTCTGGAGATATGGTAATTACAATTTGCTGTATCTCTTTTTTTTATTACTTGTGATAAGGTATAGCTTACTGCTGTTGGGTTTCATACTTCAACCCAACCTACTAGCTACGATGAAAGTTCTAACAAATGACTGAAAAATAACGTCAGCCCCATCAAGCCTTAACACAAGAGTTAAGAAAAACTCAAGGGCGAAACATTATTAATGATTCATATGATGGTGATGATTCTCTTCTGAATTAGGCATTTCATGTTGATCAGACTCCCCTGACTTAAGTTGAAAAACACTCATACTGTTTTGTCCTATACCAATTAATCCCATAGAGACAGTACCAACACTAAATATTCCCATAGAAACAAAACCGACGGCGATCAAGCCCATGGGTACTAGCCCAATAGAAACCACTCCATGAGGAATTACACCGATAGAAATAAATCCATGAGGTGAAACGCCAAGAGAAATCATACCGTCATGGGGAGCAAAACCAATGGACAACAATTTTCTTTTTCCTTTTTTTGTGTGTATTGGCTGCTTTGTTACTTTCTGTTTCTGCACTTGATTGATAAGGATAGATAAATCTGAACTTTACATCTTCCATAAGTGTCCTAGGTTGCTTAATCTCTGTCAAAAGACAAGCAGTCAAACTTATACTCACCTGAATGCACCTTGTAAACTTGAATAGCTATAAATTATACCGTTTCTCAAAAGTAATAAGAGACTTAGTTGTAACTCAAAAATCAAAAGTCAAAAGTCAAAAGTTAATAATAACAAACAAGGGTTTTGGACAGTAATTATATTAGTAAATAATTTGGTTATGTATTTAGCTAGTTTCTAGAATTGGTATAATATATCATGGGCAATAAACATAGCAATCAAATAAGAATGGAATTTATTACTTGTTATAAGGTATTGCTTACTGCTGTTGGGTTTCATACTTCTTCTTACGAAAGTTGCTCATGGGGGAAAGCCAAGGGACTGCGTGCGGAACTTGTTTCCGCACTTTAAAAGTCCCGTCCAAGATCGCACTGAAAGCGCAACCCAACCTATTAGCTAATCTACTTTTTGAACGACTAACAATTAACAACTAACAATCACCAATCAACAATTACTTGTTGTAACGTAAAGTGTCTATAGATTGAGCCGTCAAGAATAAGCCTAAAAGAATATAGCTAAATAACAAAACTAAATTACTAGTATCGCAAATACCTTGTACTAAGTTTTTATAGCATTCTAATAAAGATATTTTTTGCAGGACTTCACCAAAAATATTATCAATATTCTGAGCAAATAAATCTATAATCCACAAAAACAGCATCAAAGCAAAAGTTAATATTGCTGATATGATGGTACTATCTGTTGAAGAAGAAATGAACATTCCTAAAGATAAAATAGCACTAGCTAATAAGATTAATCCTAAGTGAGCTAGTAAGGGTACTGTTGGAGATATGGGAGGTTGGGAGGCATTAAAAATAATAATTTCATAAAATAATAAAGGTAGTATCATAGCTATAAAAAAAGCTATTACCCCTAGTAACTTCCCTAAAGCTACTACCCAATTACTGATAGGAGAAGTTGCTAATAATTCTAAAGTACCTCTTTGCCTTTCTTCGGTGTAAAGTCCCATAGAAAGTATGGGCAAAATAAATAAACAAAGATCACCAATAGCCCAAAAAAAATACTGCAAAAAAATATAGGGTACATCAATAGGAATTCCCAGTTGTTCCGCCACAGAGACTTGCTGAATAACTCCTTGTTCTCCTAGTAATATTTCTACCATGAATATCCCAGAAATCAACCAAAAAATCCCTGATACAATATATGCTAGAGGGGAATAGAAATAACTTTGAAATTCTTTCTGAAAGATGGCGATCGCGTTAGTGATAATCATAAAAAAGAAACAGGATTTAACCAAAATAAAACTTCTTTTTGCAGACGGGGTAAATCTTTAGAAAACTCTTGTTTAAACCATTGTCCCACCGCGTCTAGAGGGGTGAAAATATCTCCTGTTTGCCATTGAATGTTCTGACTCAACGGTGTAAGGTGATTACCTGGAAGATTGCGTAAAGCCGTAGTATCAGAAAAACGCTGTTGCAAAATCAGATTGAGATTGGTGGTTTGATCGATGTCGTCTTTACTGAATTTGATCAGAAGATTGCGACGGATACTATAGTCATCAGCAATTATTTGATTGGTTTCTGTGGGAGAGGGAGTAAACTCTAAATCAAAAATAGCATCAACAGGAAGTTGATCCGCAAAAGGAATCGCACGACGCACAGGATAGTTGTTAAAAGAGATAAAAATATTACCTGCTCTTGTCACTTCAAATAAGCTACCAATGATTAGATGTAACTTACAACCCATACTATGACCGATACCATAGATCGGAACATAGCTTTTACCCAAAGAATTAGTTTTCTGGAGTCGTTCTAGTATAGTCTCAAAACGATTCAGAACTTCTCTGGCGATCGCCATATGATCAAAAGTGTTGATAAAAGGAGTTGCAATAATACCGTATCCTTCTTGAGCTACTTGCTCTAAAAAAGAACGATAGGATATTTGGGGTGCAGTAGCTACAAAAGCCCCTCCTAAAAAATGAATGATTCCTTTTATTTCTTTACTGGGAAGATATACCCAACCCCCAGAAATCTCTCGCCATTCCATTGTTTTAACTGATAACCTTGATATTTACTATAATAATTTCGCTCTTTCTAATTTTTATATTGTATTAGTAATTAGTACCTAGTAAGAGCGTAATTTCTAATTGTCTATTCCCCATCTCAAATATCGCTGTGCTAATAGAGCAGCAGCAACACGATCGATCGCGTAAGGAGCTATCATAAGTAGCCGAAAACTTATCTATAATTGATCGCGTCTTAAATATACATATAGCAATCCTAAATCATTTGTGAGAAAGTGCCAGCGTCTCCCTCGCGTGAGCAAGGGGCTTCGTACTACAGTTTTTTTTCATGAATCATTCCTGATTGCTATATCAGTAGAATCAATCAGTGAAATAATCGGAGTATGTGATGAACAATTCAGTTAAATTTTGGGACAACACCGCAGAACAATATTCTAAACAACCCATTGCTGACGAAGCAGCTTATCAGAAAAAACTGCAAGTTACACAGAAATACTTTAAGCCAGACATGGAAGTGCTGGAGTTTGGCTGTGGGACAGGATCGACCGCGATCGCTCACGCCCCTTATGTTAAACATATTCAGGCAATAGATTTCTCGTCTAAAATGATTGAAATTGCCCGAAGTAAAGCGATCGCCAACAAAATCGAAAATGTCACCTTTGAACAATTGACTATCGATGAATTAAGTGTTGGCGACCGCACCTTGGATGTGGTGTTAGCACTCAATATTTTGCACTTAGTTGAAAACAAGGAAGAACTAATCGCCAAAGTTTACAAGATGCTCAAACCAGGCGGGGTTTTCGTCACCAGTACGGTGTGTTTGGGAGATACGATGAAGTGGTTTAAGATTGTCAAGCCGATTGGAATATTTTTGGGTTTGATGCCGTTAGTTAAAGTTTTTACCACGAAAGAATTGTCAGACAGTTTGACCGATGCTGGTTTTACAATTGACTACCATTGGCAACCGAGCAAAAGCATAAGCAAAGGAATGTTTAAATTTAAAGGGGTGTTCATTGTGGCGAAGAAGGTAAGGTAGGATTAAACTGCCTCTCTACTTGATATTGACGTTTAGCTTGGTGTGAACGGATTTATGCTCTGGGTGTTGGTACTAAACCTATTCCACAAAAGAAATTGACAGCTAAGAAACTGGCTGAAGCTATTAGAGAAGTAACCACAAATCAAGTAATTCGACAAAATGCAGCAACTTTGCGTGAAAAAATACGCCAAGAAGACGGAATTGCTAATGCGATCGCCATTCTATAAACTGTCCCATAGCCAAGTTCTACCATTTTTCCAAAGTAATAACAGACTAGGGAAAGCAGAAACTTATTTCATTCTTCACTCAAAAGCGCGATCGCATCATTACACCAAGTAATCCAACTACTTTCGCAACGAATACCACAACGCAGAGTTAGATAACAACATTTTTCTTCAAAAGATAATTCTGTAGGATCAGGGAAATTTTCCTGCTCTATTTCTTTATAAACTGATAGCTGTTGAGTATGAATTTGACGATGACGCTCAATCTCTTGCAAAATAACTGACTTGGGGACTAATTTGGCTGCAATTACTTTAACTAGCAACTCTTCACGGATTGCCATTGGTTCGGCTGGTTCTAATAGCCAGGTTTTCAGTATTTCTGTCCCCTTTTCTGTTATCCGATAGAGCTTTTTATCGGGGCGACCTTCTTGATGGATAATTTCTGAGGCGATCGCACCTTTTTTTTCTAGTTTCCCTAATTCTCTATATATCTGTTGTTGGCTTGCTTGCCAATAATATTTAGTGGTTTGGGAAAATTCTTTCCATAAATCATAACCACTGTAAGATTTATCTCCTAGTGTTGCCAAAATTGTGTGGGCTAGTGCCATTTTCAGTTATTAGTTATCAGTTATTAGTTATCAGTTAAGAAGCTTTTAACAAAATTAGCTTGACATACTCAACAAATTTAGTATAACATTTATTTAGTACACAACAAGTTGTATAAAAATAATTGTGTATTAAGTCAGTAAGCATTTTTACTCTGCTATGAAGCCATGAATCACCAGTCAACATCAGAATTTCTGGAACCAGAACAGTTTTCTCAAAAAAAAGAATCCCCGTTGTTACTAAAACCACAAAACTCTGTTCAACTAAAAAGATGGCAAATAGTTTCAGCTAGTTTGATTCTTTTACTGGCTGGTGTGGGAATTGGTCAAATTGGTGGGAACTCCGAGGCAAATCAAGCTCCCACTGCAACAGAAAGTCAAATCAATCCACTTCCTGTTAAGACAACCCAGATTCAATTAGCCAAAACTTATCAAACGGTACAAAACTACACAGGGGAGGTAGTTGCGATGCGTAGCAGTGAAATAGGTTTTGAGGGTGGAGGTAAATTAGTAACAGTGGCGGTAGATGAGGGCGATCGCGTTACTATAGGGACAGTCTTAGGGAAACTAGATACAAGTAACTTAGCAGCGCAGCGTCGGTCTTTAATTGCTCAAAAAGCACAAGCAGAAGCGAGACTCGCAGAACTCCAAAACGGTGCGAGAGCGGAACAAATTACAGCAGCACGAGCCAGAGTTAGAGATTTAGAAAAACAATTAGAATTGGAACAAATCAGACGCGATCGCCGAGAATACCTTTATCAAGAAGGAGCGATTTCTAAAGAACAATTAGATGAAGTAGCATTTAATGCCAAAGCTTTATCAGAGCGTTTGACTAATGCTCGAAGTAATCTAGAAGAACTACTTAACGGTACTCGTTACGAACAAGTAGCAGCACAAAAAGCCGTAGTTGAGCAATTATCGGCTCAAATTGCCGATTTAGAGATTACCATTGCCAAAAGTACTCTTAAAGCTCCGTTTACTGGGACGATCGCTCTGCGTTATTTTGATGAAGGGACAGTAGTTGAGACAGGTAATCCCATTGTGCGTCTAGTGGAAGACAGCCAACCAGAAGTAAGAATAGGAGTTCCCATTGATGTTGCTGCGAACTTGTCATCAGGAAATCAGCAATCATTAGAAATTGGGGGAACAACTTATCCAGCTACAGTCAAGTCAGTCTTACCAGAAGTCGATCCAGCTACTCGCACTCGTACAGTTATCTTAGAGCTACCATCAAACGCTCCAGTCTCCCCTCAACAAATTGCACGATTACAAATCACTCAAACTGTCGCTACCGAAGGTTATTGGCTACCACTAACAGCTTTAGTCAAAAGCGAGCGCGGTTTATGGTCTTCTTATGCTGTAGTTGCAACAGAAAACAGTGATTTAAATTCTGGAGGTGATACTCAATCTTATCAAATCGAACGCAGATTAGTAGAAGTATTAGAAACTAACGGAGAACAGGTTTTAGTTAGAGGAACACTGCAACCAGGAGACGTGATCGTTACTGATGGTACACAAAGACTTGTTCCTGGTCAATTGGTTAGTAAACAATTGATAGAGGGATAATTACTCTAGACAAGTAACTGTTTCAACAAATAGTGAGGCAATAAAATGAAAAATACCACCGAAAGAAAGAGCATAAAAGTTGGTGCTACTGCTATTATCTGGGCATTTGCAACAGGAATGATGGCTATTTGTATTCCTCTGGTTGCTATATCTCGAAGCGGTATTATTTTACCATTAGCTGTAATTTTGGGAGCTAGTACAAGTACAGTTGCAATTTGGCGTAGTGGTAATCAAAAAGCTCTTGAATTATCCGATAATTTTCAGCAGCAAATAGAACAAAGAGTCAGAGATTTAGAAACTATTTGTAGTAGTGAAGATTTAGATGCTACTAGAAAATTTAAGCAGCTAGAAAAATAAACTAAAACCTAATTGTCTGTTTTACCAAGAAGCGCGATCGCGTAATTGCTGTTTGATTTGAGCTATTGCTTGTTCCACTTTAATTACTCTTTCTAATAGGTTTAAGCGTTCTGAATCAGCAGATTATTGATTGAACTTTTCCCGTCGATCTACTGTCAACTTAGCTATTTCTCCAACCCAAGTCCTGATATCCTCTCTCAAACTGCTGATATCTTTTCTATTGCTTCTAATTAATGCTGCGTTTTCTTAAATCTGAAGTTCTACCCTAGCTATGTTGTCTGTATTTCTGATTTGGCTTTCTTGTATCTATATTTAAACAGCAAACATCTGTTAGATATTGTTCCTAATTTCTTCTGGTGTCATAGTGCATTGATATAACTCTAGTATTTAATATTATCAAAGATTAACTCAGGATAGCGATCGCAAAAACAACTAACAACTAACAACCGAAACCAATTAACAATATTTATGTCCTTATACTTCTTATGTTTACCCTGTTTTATCGCAACGCCCGCTTACTGATTCTTACCCTCATCTTAATTTTTGTTTGGGGGATTTCTTCCTATTTAACTTTACCAAGACTAGAAGACCCTGAATTAGTTTCTCGTAATGCTGTAGTTAAGACTTTTTTCCCTGGTGCTGATGCAGAGAGGGTAGAAGCTTTAGTTACAGAAACCATAGAAGACAAACTTACAGAAATTGAGGAGATTGATAACTATCGATCTACTTCCCGTGCTGGTAGTTCCATTATTAATATTGAGTTACAGGATACTGTCAAGAAACAAGAAGTAAATTCAGTTTGGTCGCGAGTTCGGAATAAACTGGATGAAGTTACTGTGGAACTACCTGCTAATATTAGAGAGACAGAATTAGAAGAAGTTAAAATTAAAGCTTATGCTTTGATTGCTGGTTTAACTTGGCAACAAGATGACCAACCTAATTATGCAATTTTACGTCGTCAAGCAGAAGTTTTAAAAGAACGTTTAGAACGGATATCGGGGACAGAAGAAGTAGAAATTTTTGGCGATCCTGAAGAAGAAATTGTCGTCGAAATTAATCCTCAAACTTTGGCTAGTTACAATTTAACTGCAAGAGAATTATCACAACAAATTGCCCAAAGTGATAGCAAGATTGCTGCTGGACAATTACGGAATAATGATAATAACTTGTTGATTGAAGTCGCAGGAGAACTAGATACTTTAGCCAGAATCAGACAAATTCCTATTAATTTTGGGAGTGGGAGTCAATTTGTTCCTTTAAAAAACATTGCAACTGTTAGTAAAGGAATTACCGAACCTGCTAATGAACTGGCTTTAATTAATGGTTATTCTGGTGTAGCGATCGCAGTTCATGTACAATCAGGACAAAGACTAGATTTTTGGTCACAAGCAGCCCATAAAAAGCTAGCTGAGTTTCAGTCAGAGTTACCTAGTAGTATTGGTTTACCGATTATTTTCAATCAAAGTAGTTATGTTGAAGCAAGGCTAAATACTTTAATTATTAATCTCTTGCTAGGTGCTGTTTTAGTGTTCGGCGTAACTGTCTTTATGATGGGTTGGCGCAGTGCTTTGATAGTAGGTTCAGCATTACCCTTATCAGTATTGATGGTGTTTGGTTGGATGAATTGGTTAAATATTCCTCTTCATCAAATGTCCATTACAGGATTGATTGTCGCTCTGGGTATTTTAATTGATAATGCGATCGTCATGGTAGATGAGGTGCAGAATCAACTGCGACAAGGAATAAGAGCAAAAGTTGCAATTAGTAAGAGCGTCAAGACTTTAGCAATTCCTCTATTAAGTTCCACTCTAACCACAGTGTTAGCTTTCTTACCAATTGCGCTGTTACCTGGAAGCGTGGGGGAATTTGTAGGGACAATTGCCATTACCGTGATTGTAGCCGTATCTAGTTCCCTGTTTATTTCTCTAACGATTATTCCCACTTTAACAGCTAAATTACATCCAATGCCCCCTAAATCCCCCAATTCTGGGGGACTTTCTCCCACTCTAAAATCTTTTACCCCCAAACCCCCCTTTTTAAGGGGGGATCAAGGGGGGATCAAAGAGCTAGGGGGGCAAAATCATAACCAGAATAATGGTCACAAACCAATCTCCCTGTCAGTTATCTCTAGCAAATCTCAATCAAAACATTACAATTCATGGTTGCAAACAGGGATTTCTTATCCTGCTCTGGCTCGGTTATATCGACGCACCGTAAAATGGACTATCGCTCAACCTGTTTTGTCAATCTTGTTAGCTTTACTGTTACCAGTTATCGGTTTTATACAAATTGGTAGTCTCGAACAACAATTCTTTCCTGCTGCGGATCGCGATCAACTACAAATCGAACTAGAATTACCTCCCTCGGCTTCTTTGGCGAAAACCCAAACTATAATTCAACAAATTCGCGCCAGAATAATCGATCTTCCAGAAGTAAAAGATGTTCACTGGTTATTAGGTAGAAGTGTTCCTCGTTTTTACTACAATATCTCTGGTGGAAGAGACCAACAAGCCAATTATGCTCAAGGATTATTACAATTAAATTCTCTTGCTTCTAACTCTATAACCCAAAAGTTACAAACCAAAGTAGATAAAGCTTTTCCCTCAGCTAGAATTATTGTCAGACAGTTAGGACAAGGTCCTCCTGTAGCTGCACCCATTGAAATGCGGATTTATGGTTCTAATTTGGAAGTATTGCAATCATTAGGGAAAGCAGCCAGACAAACTTTGGTGCGAATACCAGAAGTCACTCATACCCGTGCTAGTTTAGATGAAATTCAACCACAACTACAATTACAAGTAGATGAAGAACAAGCCCGTTTAGCAGGATTAAACCGTAATAGTATTGCACAACAGTTAGACAATACTTTAGAAGGTGTGGTTGGTGGTTCAATTATAGAAGCAACAGAAGAGTTACCCGTTAGAGTTCGTTTGGGAAATCAAGATCGAGGTAATTTAGCAGAAATCTCCTCCTTAGATTTATTAGCAACTTCTCCCAGTCTTGATAGTAATCAGAATAATTCCCTAGCTGCTGTTCCTCTTTCTTCTTTAGGCAAAGTTCAAATCAAACCAGAACTTGCTCAAATTACTCACTACAATGGGCAAAGAGTTAATAGAATTCAAGGTTTTCTGACAGCTGGAGTCTTACCCGCAGGGATTTTAAGTCAATTTCAAGCCAAATTAGCAGATAGTGATTTTTCCTTACCTCCTGGCTATAGCTATGAATTTGGTGGAGAAGAAGAAGAAAGAAATAGTGCAATTGGGGGTTTAGTTGCTACTGTAGGGGTTTTGGCCATCATAATGGTAGCGGTTTTGGTACTTTCCCTTGGTTCTTTCCAACTAGCAGCTATTATTGGGGTAGTTGCGATCGCATCTTTTGGTTTAGGTATCTTATCTATATGGATATTTGGCTATCCCTTTGGCTTCAACCCCATTATCGGTACAGTAGGTTTGATTGGTGTAGCGGTAAATGATTCCATTGTTGTTCTCGATGCTCTCTCTCATCATCCATTAGCCAAAACTGGCAACCCTAAAGCCATCCAAGAAGTAGTCTTACATTCGACTCGTCATGTCCTGACTACCACTCTGACAACCATGATCGGTTTTGTCCCCCTACTCCTATCTGGTGGTGAATTTTGGCCTCCTTTAGCAGTTGCGATCGCTGGTGGCGTAGTCGGTGCAACTCTCCTGGCTCTTTATTTTGTTCCTTCAGCATATTATTTACTTAAATCAAGCTTTAGCAAACAGCGATTTTCCGTTGGCGGAAGTGAAGTTACGATGCTACAACCTAGATCTTAGGGTGAAAAATTTAACCTGCTTTCTATTTGGTTGGATTTCTAGATAGATCCCCTCAAATGAAAAACATCTAGACTAGTCAAGCTGAATGCGATCGCAACTTTGAAAAATATTCAAAGAGTGAAATGTAGCTATAGCCAGAGCTTAAAAAGGAGATCGCTCTTTGGCGTAGTCGGTGCAAAAATCTCCTGGCTCTTTATTTTATTGAAAGCGCGATCGATTAAAAAACGGTTTGCAGTCTCCAGATAATAAATTATCTGTCTGATAACCAAAGTCCATCTTATAGGACTTCTTATTTGAGCCAAGAAATTGATTTCTTGGTGGCTCAAAAATCCACTCGCCTGACGGCGGGAAAGAGGGTAAAGGGGAAGAGGGGAAAAGGGCAGAGAGCTAAGGAGTCCTGCCAACGCCCAACACCACACGAAAACCGATATTGAAGCTACGATTCGCGCGGGTATTGTTGTTGCGAAACGCCGAACGGCAACCGCTAGGATCGATGCTCCAGGAACCACCGCGCTGTAGAGAACGATTATTATTATCACCTTGAGTCCAAGCACTACCATCGGTTGGCGCATCTTCATAATTATCATGCCAAGCATCCGCGCAGCATTCCCAAACATTTCCGTGCATATCGTATAAACCAAAGGCATTAGGCCGAAATTGTCCGACTGGTGTGGTTTGTTGTCTATATTCTCCTAGAGATTCACTGGCATAGGTTTGAGTAGTACGATAATTAACTAACTCAGTGGTAATTGTCTCGCCAAAATGAAAAGGTTGGTTATATTTCTCATTCCATTTTTCTACTGTCAAATCCCCACTGGTCACTGATAACTGATAACTGATAACTGCTCTACAAGCATATTCCCATTCGGCTTCTGAAGGTAATCTATATTCTTTTCCTGTTTGTCTCGATAATCTTTGGCAAAATTCTACAGCATCATACCAAGAAACTTCTTCTACAGGACGCTCATCACCTTTGAAGTAGGAAGGGTCAGGTTTGAGGTCGCGTTCGACTTTGGGTAGAGATGCGATTTCTCTCCACTGTGCTTGAGTGACGGGATATTTGCCCATAAAAAAGGATGGGACACTTACTTCGTGTTGGGGTTTTTCGTTGTTACCTTTTTCCCCTTCTGGCGAACCCATCATAAATCTACCACCAGGAATTTCAACCATATCCAAAGTGACACCATTTCCTAAGTCTTCGGTGAAGTATCTAGCTTGTTTGGGTTCTCGCTTGATGATTTCCCCGCGACGGTTGACGGTGACTACTTGAAATTTAAATACCTGTAAATTATCATCTTCGGGTTTGGGAATTTTAAATTGTACTTCCCCTATCTGTAAATACTCGCCATGTTTTTGACGCAACTGTGCAAAATTCTCCTCCGCTTCTTTCGTATCTCCTTGAGCTTTGGCATCCAAACCACGGGAAAACAACAACAAAGGTTCAAAGCCAGCTTTAATTAATGGATCTACATCAGCATAGGTTTCTATATACGGAGTTAATCTTACCAAATCGTTAGAATTTGGCTTTCCTAGTGCTTCCTTGAGAGCCTTAGCAATGTCATTAACTGCTTCTTTAGGTTTAAAATAAGCCAAAGCAGTCCAGTGGGGGGCTGCACCCAAATCTTCGTCAGCACGATAATTAATTTTTAACTTCTGGCGAATATAAGTCACCATAAAATCCGATAATTCCCGTAATCGCTTGTCCCCGAATTTTCGTTTTAAGATAACGAGCAACTCGTGACGTACTTCTGGTTGAAATTCATACAGTTCAAAACCTACAGGATCGCAGAGAAAGAGTAAAATATCATTAACCGCAATCCAAGGGGCTTTATCTTTTACTTTGGGTGGGAAGTTTTCCCGCAGGCAGTACAAAAGCTCTGGTGTCAGTGCTAGGGGGAAAGCAGCGTGACAAGCTAAATCTAGGTGAGCTTTACCAAAGCGATTTGCAAAGCTTTTTAACTGTGGATGGGTAAATTTCTCTTTATCTGTTTGGGATACATTCATCTTTTAAGAAATCCCACAGCGTCTTTAAGTCCTCGGTAATCCAGTTCAAACATTTGTACCAGTTCGGAAATTTCCTTAGCACTATTATATTTATCTTCCCATCGTTCCGATGGCATGGGATTGAGCCAAGCGATATGACGGACGTAAGGGGTAAGTTCCCCTAAAAATTCTTCTGTGAGTTTAATGCGCTCCTTATTTATCCCACCACGAGCAGCACCCCCATCACTAATAATTAAAACAACAGTACGATTGCGATGTAATTTTGGTAATATTTCCTTAATTTCTTTAGCATCTGGACGACGGGGATGGAGATAAAGATAATCCCTGGGACAGTTACGAAAGTAATAGATATCTGCCTTCCCTAAACGACTTCCTTGCAAGGTTGCAACTACTCTCTCGTAAAAGAGACGAAAAGGAATCATTGAGTTTGATACATCAATTAACAGCAGCATTTCTACCCGATTAACGCGATTAGGTATGAGTACGGGTTTGAGAAAAACTCCATCTTCCATAATCTGCTTAACAGTAGCTTCTATATCTATCTCCGTTAATGCTCCTTCTCGAATCGGACGACGTAAAGAACGCCAATTTTGCTGAATTTGTCGCCGAGTTGCAGGAAAGTCCTGGGGAATTAATCGATAACGTCTTTTTTCATCGAAAGGTTTTTCTGGAAGCAGTCTTCCTCGAATTGCTGTAGGAACTTGTGAATAATTCGACGAGTCAGGTTTCTTTGATTTTGGAGTTGGCTTTTCTGGAGTTTTTGAACTTTTTTTAGTAGAAGTAGAGGTGCTTTGTTGCTCTTGTTCTTTTTTAGTATCCCTTGGCTCTTGTTTTTCTTCAGGCTTTAAATTCTGAGAAAATTCTTCAAAATACTGGTCAAAATATTTTTCAAATCTTTCTACTTGTGGTGAAGATTTTGATTTGAGCCACAACAAGCGACAAACTTGTTTTAACTCATCACGGCTACTAATACCAAACCCACCCTTTAACGCTTGCAAAAGCATATGATACTGGTCAATAGTCAGAGGTAAACCTACTGAGTCCCGCATCAAGATAAACAAATCCAACAGAGGTGGTTTAGATTTACTCAATATCCTCCTCCTCTTCCTCTTGCTCTTCCTCCTCCTGATAATTGTTTTGGTATCTTTCCTGGTCTTCTTTAGTTTTCAGTAATGCTCCCAGAAGCGGTTTATTCTGAGGAAGATTCTTAATAATTTCCCAAGCTTTCTGCGGATAACGTTTCAGCCAGCGTATCCAATCTAGTAATTCGCTAGTACTAGCTTTTTTCCCATCTCTTCTACTACTTCCGTTCTTCCGTAGGTTACGAAATCTACTCACAGCCTTTTTTACTAATTTTTGTTCTAAAGAATCAGGAAAGTGAGCATTAACAATTTCTATTAAATCATCGTAACTGGGAAATTCAATATCAGTAGATGGACAAGTTTTCCCCAAGGCGATCTCGAAGAGAACGCTTCGCGGTCGCTATGCTAAGAGGCTTGACTTTTACAACTATTTATCAGTACTCATGTTTTAA
>JAAUYH010072612.1_pt1 | contig 15103 bp, 6 predicted proteins | sample 7278061 | NCBI WGS metagenome assembly JAAUYH01 (sample SAMN14350203, study PRJNA611818) | marine sediment metagenome | isolation source: surface marine sediment (0.6m) | place: French Polynesia: Moorea | collected 2018-08
AGAAATTCTACAATTTCACCGATTGTCCGCTTGTCACCCAACTCTTCTAAATTTGCTTGGGGTAGATCGGGATACATTTCCTGCATTGCTCCGAGAATTTCTACCCGTTTGATGGAATCGATACCTAAATCAGCCTCCATATCCATGTCTAATTCCAGCATTTCTACCGGGTAACCTGTTTTTTCACTGGTAATGTTGAGAAGAGTTTGACCGACTTCAGTAGCTGTATTTACAGGATTAGTTGGTACAACCTGAACTTCTAGTGTCTGGAAAACAGATTTAACTTTCGGTTCAAGTTCAACTTTTGGTTCGACTTTCACTTCATCTTTATCTTCACAAACAGATGTAGCATTATCAGCTAAACTTTCAATACTACTTACATCTTTGATCTGACTTTGATAGCCATTGTTAGGAGCAGGAGCAGGAATACCTTGTTGTTCCGATACTTTTTCATTAGATAAAGAATCTACTTCTGGTTCTGCTGGGGAAGAAATTTCCCAAATTTTATGGATGCTGGGAGAAGAAGTATCTTTGCGAGAGGTGATATTGTCTAACTTAACTACACTTTCACCCTCTGTAAGTTTACTTGTTTCACCTGAAGTTTCAGCACTGATTAGTCGAGCGTATTCTTGTTGAATTAGTTGGAAGAAGTTTTTGGTATATTCTGTTTGATGATTGAGATATTCCTCATGAACTCGCAGAGTATCTCCCTGTTGTGAGTGGAACTGCATCATGCTCCGCTCTAAACTTTCCATCAACTGGGATTTTAGCTCAGCTATTTGTTGTGGGGTATTATTTTGTGCAAGTAAATCATTATGTTGTTGCATCAGTTGGAAGAAAGTTTTCACATATTCCACTTGATGGTTCAAATAGTATCCATGAACTTGTAAATTCTCAGTTTGATTCTGCTGGAATTGTTCGAGAACATATTCTAAACTTTCTAAAATCTGTTGGTAATTTACTTGTTTGTTTAGTGTTGGTTTTTCCATGTTAGTTTTGGAAACTGCTGCTTGAGAAACTGATGTGGGTGGATGTTCCGGTACTTTCGGTTGATTTGCTGGAGATGGATGAGATGCTTTTACATCTCGGTTAATCTTTTTCTCTGTCTTATGTACCGCTTCAGATATTGTTTCCTGAACTTTTTCTTCCTCAGTTGTACTTAAAGTAAGTTTCTTTAGAGGAACTTGAGATAGTTGCTGAGGTGATTTCTGAGGTACTGTTTCAGTTATTTCTGATTTTTGATTGACTTCTATTTGATTTGGTTCTAATTGAACTTTATGTCCATCCTGTAAAGCTTCAATAAATCTTTGTTTCGTTTTAGGAGAAACATAGTTAGAACCATTGATAGATACCGTTAACTGCTTATTCTTTTTAGGAGCAGGAATCGGTTCTGGAAGTTGGTAAGGGTCTAAATTTTTCAAAGGTAAACCCACAACTCGCAATTGTATAAAAGCTTCTCGCAAGCATTTATCGCTACTTTTACGCGGACTGGGATTTACAGCGATCGCAACGTGGGGATTTTCACCCAGAATATCTTTAACGAGATTGGTCAGAATTTTTCTCGGACCAAATTCTACAAAGCAATATCCACCTTGCTTGTAAATATTTTCAATTTCCTGTTTGAATAATACTGAATTAGCCAGATGATTTTCGAGATTTTTTTGGATATCTGCTGGTTGCTGGGAATATTGTTTACCCGTAACATTTGTGTAAACCGGTATTTGAGGAGTCTTAAACTCCACACTCTTAGTTGCAATTGCAAAAGACTTTTGAGCAAAAGCAATTAAAGAGGTATGGAATGCAGCAGAAACTGGAAGTAATATTGCAGTACACCCTGCATTTTGCAATGTCTGCTGTACTCGCTTGATTTCTTGAGTTGGTCCAGCCAAAACTACTTGACGAGGTGAATTGAGATTTGCGATCTTAACCCGAGGAAACTGTTTCAATACAGTTTCTACCTTACTCAGTTCCTCTTTTACCGCTAACATCGCTCCGCTATCGTAATTCGGGTCTTGGGGTGCAGCCATTGCTTGACCCCTAGCTTTGACTAGGAAGCAGTAATCTTCTTCACTTAAGACGCCTGCAGCCCATAATGCTGTCAATTCCCCAAAACTATGTCCAGCAACAAAGTCTGATTTAAAACCTGCTTTTTGGAAAATTTTGTACATCCCTGCACTCAACATTCCAATCGCTGGTTGAGCATACTCTGTTCTTTGCAAAGCAGCACTTTGAGCATTTTTTTCTTTCTCATCAAATACTGGACGAGGGAAAACTATCTCGGAAACTGACTGCAAGTTATCTTTGAGCAATAGGTTATCCATGTAACCATATAATTGCCCTAACTCGGGAAAATTCATCGCCAATTCTCGACCCATTTCCAGGTACTGAGAACCTTGACCAGAAAATAAAGCTACTACTTTCCCATCTAGCTTAATACCCGAGCAGCGATAAAAAATTCCTTGGGGATGCTCCCAAGATGGAACTTTAGGCTGCTTGTTGAGTAAATCAATAGTTGTTTTCAGTAGCTTGCAAGCATCAACTAAGGAATTTGCAACAAATCCTACCCTTGCAACTTCTAAAGGAATAGATGTTTCTCTACATTTTTCCAAAAGTAGAGCATAGTCTGTTTTACCAGTCTCTGACTGTAATTTTGCTAAAGTCTCTTGGCAAATAGCTACTAATTTTGCAGGTGTTTGGGCGAATAGTATCACTTCACCAGCAGGTTGATGCAAGCGATAAGCATTTTCTTGCTTGGCTTCATATTCTTCTAACACCACGTGATAATTAGTACCACCAAATCCAAAAGAACTCACACCTGCTCTTCTAGGAGCCTCACCTTCAGCCCGGATCCAAGGTCTAGTTTGGGTATTGAGATAAAAAGATGAATTATTAATATCTAATTTGGGATTTGGTTCGTCAATATTAATTGTCGGTGGTAATACTTTATGGTGTAGTGCCAAAGCTGTTTTAATTAAACTTGCTGCACCTGCAGCTGCTTTTGTGTGTCCAATTTGGGATTTTACACTACCGAGGGCTATATGCTGTTTTTTGCTGTCTGATTCGCTAAAAAATTGATGGAGAGAGCCAAATTCCGTTGGGTCTCCAGCCATAGTCCCGGTTCCATGGGCTTCAATTAAACCGACACTTTCCGAAGCAAAGCCAGCATCTTTGTAAGCCCGTTCTAAAGCTTTGACCTGTCCCTCTTTACGGGGAGCATAAATACTCTTGTAACGTCCATCACTAGAAGTTCCTATGCCTTTAATAACTGCATAGATATTATCTTCATCTCGGACAGCATCTTCCAAACGTTTTAGCACTAAAATGCCAATTCCTTCACCCAACATCATTCCATCGGATTTACTATCGAATGGTTTGACTTTGTCACCAGGGGAGACAGCAGGTGTTTTACTGAAACTAATATAAGCGTTGATTGAATTGTCAGTATCAACGCCACCCGTGAGCATCATATCGCAGCGATGTTCTACTAATTCCCCAATTGCTAATTTCAAAGCTGCAAGAGAACTAGCACAAGCTGCATCAACAGTACAATTGAGTCCGCCTAAATTTAAGCGATTAGCAATTCTACCAGAAACTACATTGGATAACATTCCCGGAAAAGCATTTTCATCCCACTTTACATAAGCGCTCTGGATTTTCTCAATAATACGTTTGGTATCTTCATCGGATAAACCGCTACTTTTAAGTACTTTTCTCCAAATCGGATATTGCAATCTCGAAGATAGGGGTACCCCTAACTTTAATGCAGCCGAACCCAAGACAACGCCAGTGTTTTCGCGATTAAACTGACTTTTTTCTCCATAGCCAGCATTTTCCATCGCCTCCTTCGCAATTACCAGACTTAATAATTGCGATACATCGGTCACCTCTAAAATACTCGGAGGTATACCAAATTCCATCGGGTTGAAATCAACATGAGGAATAAAACCACCCCTCTTACAATAAGTCTTATCCTCTGGATTGCGCTGAGTAGGATCGTAATAATCTTCCACACTCCAATGTGACTCAGGAATATCCGTAATACAATCTATTTTATTAACAATATTTTGCCAATATTCATGTAAGTTCCTCGCCTGAGGAAACAGAGAAGCCATACCAATAATGGCTATAGGTGTATCTTTTAAATGTCTGTTCATCTTATCAACTGGCATAGATTTATCCGACACCATTTTTTTCTCCTCTATAAACCTAATTAAATCCTGCTCACAACTGTTTATTTGCGCAGCTAATTCTTCCAATGCCGCATTAAATGAGTAACCAGACATAGGACATTGACAAATCTTTATTTTTGTTGAGTGTTCAATTGCAAGTAGTATGTATCTACTTATAAAAGTATGAATCCTTAAGTATTAGTTCTTGAAGCTTACCTAAGTTATTTGCAACTTTCAGCAACCTAAGTTCTAGAGTCTCTGCGTCATTTGTCGCAGAGTTGTACAAGTAAAGACGACTCCATTAATCTTTTCTGGAGATGGTAGCAGCACGAATGCTCGGTTTCCGAAAAGTTACTGAGAACCAAACTACACTAATATTTAGATCGATCCATTGTCATAACTAGCGTAGCCTAATAGACATCTCCGAAAAAGAATATAAAAGCCTTGTGTAGTCAGGGGTGATATCTCATTTCTGGAGATGTCTAATCAATATACACTAGTTACAATTAAATTAATACACAATCTAAAATTCAGTCACGCCCACAGAGGTGCACCCCAAAGATGCTAAGACCTTCATGGTCTATTAGAAGGTGATCTTATTGCAAGGTGAATTTATGGGGAGACCTACATTTATCTGGAGACCTACATTTATCTGGAAATTGCGTAAATCACCAATATACACAATCCTTTGATCTGTGAGTACCATACACAGACACCACAAAAAAGACTTACAATTCCTCACTCCAATAATACTGTTCGCACTCTGTGACAATTCCCCTCTTAACAGAAGATTATCTGTCTCTCACTTCACACAAAATATCTTCTACATCAAAAACTTCCCACACACCAAAAACTTATATAGATATTCTTTTGTTGGGAAGGGAATCGCGAACAATGTTACTTGCAATTGGTACTAGAAAATTAAACTACCGATAGGTATCCCAAAAACACGACCTAAACAATGTTAGATTCCTCGTACTGGGGTAATAAATCAATCACATTGTTGCAACTTGAGAAGTAATCTTGCAGAGCGATCGCTGCTTGAGAGGTAAACTCAATCCATTCGTAATGGTAAAGATTCTGAGAAGCAGATTCCCAAGGAAACAGTAAAGATTGGGGGGTAATCATCAGGACGGAAACACTTTTTTCGCCAGATTCATTTTCTTCCCCTAATCTAACTGCTGCAACGTAACTCGTGTTGATGACAACGTTCTGTATCTTAATCAATGCCATAGTCAGTTTTGACGTCCAAGATAATCTATTCTATGGAATCCGATAAAGATTATTTGACAAACCCGTTACAAAAAATCACTTATTACCTACACTAATTAAACGAGTATTAACAAAGTAAATGCAATATGAGTAAATTACAGGAAATTATCTATTTCTAGTTCTTCCCTTAGTAATTGTAATTTACTAATTACATATGCATTCTTCCTAAAATGTTTGAATTAATTCCAACAGTAACACACATCTAATAATTTGGATTCATTATTTTTATATTTTTTGCTTTCAACCATATTATTTGAGCAGATTCAGGCAATAATGGGAAATAATTTATTGTATAAATACTTGCCTGTATGTATCGTTATAAAACCTGGTAATTTATTATCTATATATAGGTTTTATTTTGAATAAATATCATCCCCAATGCTAATATTAGGGCTTTTGTATTTCATTTACTGTGCCAATTATAAAGACAAAACTACATTGAGATATTTTCCTAAAATATACTATTATTACTCAATTTTTTCCCAAATATTTGTCATGTGATTATTTACTTGACTGTTCGAGACATACATCGACTTACTAAGTAGTAAATTTTGATTAAATCATGATATTTCCCAATAGTTTTAAAGACAGCTAGCAATTTTAATCGTTGCAGATGAATTTCAAACTCATTAATGTAATAGTAGGTACAGAAGGTAATATTGATTAATTAGTACATACAAAAATAAATATTTTAAATCTTTTATGAATAAGCCTAAATATTATGGATTAATTTTTTTATTTTTGTCATTGGTCTACAAAAATCACTATCTGCACAATCTCATACCATTTCTATGTTCAAATATTGCATTCCTGAAATCTTGTAGAAACTATAATTATCAAGAGGTGAAATCTCAAGATTCTAATTCCCGAACTGAGTTTGGGAAGTAACAAACTAAAACCAAAAATATATTACTATTTTTAAACTTTTTTCCATTCCCTGTTCCCTATATCTTTTGCGCCTGTTTATCAGTCATATTTTGCCAACGTATAATTCCTCGACTAACCCTTTGAGGATTATCGTCACCGATAAAACAAATACGCTTAAGTCGCTGACAAATAGCGAGGATTTCCCCTTCACCCATAAATGGTGCGATCGCACAATCATTCGGACTACTATACAAATGCAGTAAATAATTAACTATTCCTTCAACATTTTCAACATTAACCGGCATTGGTGGTTTAGATATATTTTGACGGGAAAATATGCCGATATAAATGTTACCGATCGCTAATTCATATTGAAAAGGCATTTTATTGGAGCGACAAAAGTCATAAATATAACCTTCTTTTCTCAGAACAGCCACAATACGCGATTCTTCGACTAAATAATCGTGCTTCCAAGTTGAGGATAAAGTCGCTATCGTTAATGCAGCCTCTTTCGGTAGCAAATCTTGAAAGTTATCGCTGCTAGTATCGCCACAATAAACCAAATTTTCTCCCAACTTCCAGCGGTCGCCCAAATTAACTTCTAGTTTTGATAACCTTCCATATAATTTTTTTTGTTGATTTTGGGTTCTACTACGAGAAGATTTTGCTTCTATTAAAGCTTCAGTACTTTTGAGAACTGACAACTGTGCTTGTTTTTGTCTTGTCCTGTAATTCAATACTATTTCAGCTTGTCGTCGTTGTTTTTCTCGATTGGATGATGCTTTAGCTAAAGCCAGTGCTTTTTCCGCTTGTTCGGCTTGAATACGCTCTTTGCTACCTGCTCGGGCGATATTCAATAGTGCTGTTTGACGTTGAGCGATCGGTGTATTCTCAATGATTTGCAAAATATCTGGGTGAATATTTCGGATTATTTGCTTGTCATACTGATAAGTTCGTTCGCTTAAACCACTCTCTTTTGCTAAATCCTTAGCTGTTTTGATTGGTGGTGAAATTATTTCACTACCTGTGATATTCCTACCTGTCAGAGTGTATTGATTATCTCCAACTTTTGCTAGTAGTCCCAAACGCAAAAGTATTTCTTCTCTCTCAAGCCATAGTCTTCCTCTCTCTAGGGGTCTGAGTTCATTACGAATCAAATTCTCATCAATTTCAGCTAAACGGGCGCGATCTGAATCTTGATATACAATAATATGACACTCGATTTCTTTTAAACCTAACTGTTCGCAGGCTTTCAAGCGATGATGTCCAGCGACTAAATTCCAATTATCATCTAAAGTAATAGGATTTAATAATCCATTGGCTCTAATGGATTCCATTAACTCATCAACTTTTTCTTGTTTGATTGGACGGCGATTGTTATTAATACGAATTTTGTTTATCGGTACTGAAGCGAGCTTAGTCATAGTTGAATACCATTTTTTCGTTTATTAAGATACAAGCGATACCATGGCACTAATATAAAATCTTTGGTAGATATTTCTTTTTTTTTACCTGCACTTGCAAGCAAAAAACTAACGTATATTTCCTATTACCTGATTCCTGTAACTTATTTTCTCTTATGCTCTATCAAAATACCTAATGATAATACTTAAAAAATACTAAAAACAAAAGTTCTGTAAACTGAGTTACTTTTTTCAAACAATAGAATATCTATGAATAAAGCTGAAAATAACCTCTAACCTTGAGTAAAGACACCATCAGAATTTATATGATTTTAGACTATAGATCTATGGATTAATCCGGATATTTTGATATAGATTTTTATAGTGATTACAGTATGATTTTCTTATTATCATCTTAAAAATAATACAAATATACCTAACCACTAATATTTTGTTGACAATATTTTTTTCATTTGCCATAATGTAATTCCATATTTTTCAATAAAAATTTAAAAATAATTTTTGCAATATAGTATATTTCGTTTCTTTTTTTGTATTGTGTTTTTTGCTATTTCAATAATCTGAACTAAGATAGGTTTTAATAGGATATTTTCCCATTGGCATTAGCAGATAAATCTTACCCAGATTATATTTATAATTCCTGAAGTAATGGTAGAAATTATTACTCAATAAATCTTAATTTAGGGGATTTAATTAAAGAGAAAAATTTGTATCTAAAACATCCAAATGTTCGCAAATTTAAGGGCAGAATTAGGACATAAAGAAACCCATATAAATTTCTTAGTTTTTTGATTCTTTTTGTTTATTTGTTTTGTTGTCACAGAAAACTGTTTCAATCGATCGAGATAGTTATAGTTCTCCACATATAAAAGTCAAAATATTAGAATAACTGGAATCAGAATATGACAGCAGATAAAGAAAGCCAGCTATCTCCACAACCTAAAAATCGTTGGCGCATAATTTTAGCAACCTTAATTACATTAGGTGCTGGGTTAGTATTTTCATCAATGTTCTGGCGGCTTAGTTCTCAAGTCAATTCTCCCCCAGTAGATTCAGAAAAAACAGCACCAAAAAGAGTTGCAGTTACTGCATTAGGGAGAGTTGAGCCTGAAGGAGAGGTGATCAAATTATCTACTCCTAGTTCCTTGAGTGGCGTACGAGTCGAAAAACTCTTAGTTAAAGAAGGCGATCAAGTTAAAGCTGGAAAAATCATTGCTTTATTAGAGAATTATGCTCGTTCCCGGGCTGCATTACAACAAACGCTCGATAAAGTACGGATAGCACAAGCCAAGCTAGCACAAGTGAAAGCCGGAGCAAAGCAAGGTGACATCAACGCCCAAAGAGCTACAGTAACTCGTTTACAAGCTCAGTTACAGGGAGATATTGCTTCTCAACAAGCGACGATAGCACGCTTAGAAGCAGAATTAGTAAATGCTCGTACAGAAAATAATCGATACCAAAGTTTATATAAAGCAGGTGCAGTTTCTGCTTCTGTTGCTGATAGTAAACGTTTGGAACTACAGACAGCACAAAAACTACTACAAGAAGCGAAAGCAAAATTGAAAAGAACTCAAAATACTGTACGAGACGAGATTGAAGAAGCAAGAGCAAGATTAGATAGTGTAAAAAAAGTACGTGCGGTCGATGTTCAACTCGCGCAAGCAGAATTAAAGAGCGCTGAGACTGCAGTCCAAGAAGCGAAAGCACAATACGATTTAACTTATTTGAGTTCTCCCATAGATGGAAGAATCTTAAAAGTTCATGCCAAAACAGGAGAGGTAAATAGTGAAAAAGGGGTTGTAGAAATAGGTAAAACATCGCAGATGTATGTAGAAGCAGAGGTTTATCAAACTGATATTAATCAAGTCAATAAGGGACAACAAGCTATTATCACTAGTGCAGCATTTCCGAAAAAAATCGAGGGAACGGTTACTGAAATTGGTTTGCAAGTCGATCGACAAAATATTCTCAGTGTCAATCCAGAAACAGAGACAGATAGAAGAATCATTCCTGTAAAAGTTCGCATTAACGATCCAAAAGATAGTGAAACTCTTTCCGGTTTAACGAATTTACAGGTGGATGTTGCCATTATGATTAGCCAAAAACCGGTAATAAGTAATAAGTAAGGAGTAATGAGTAAGGAGTAATAAGTAAGGAGTAATGAGTAAGGAGTAATAAGTAAGGAGTAAGAAGTAATAAGTAAAGAGTCAAGAATTTTTATTCCTAGTCTCCAGTCCCCTATCCCCAGTCGCCAATCGCTTACCATGACTTTTAAAATTCCTGTAGCATGGCTACAATTAGCCCGCAACAAAATTCGAGCGATCGTCGCTGTTGCTGGTATCGCTTTTCTCGTGATTTTGATGTTTATGCAACTTGGTTTTCAAGATGCTCTTTATTCCAGCGCGACCCAAGTACATCGTCATTTACGCGGAGATTTATTTTTAGTTAGTTCTCAGTATAAGGCTTTAACAGCCTCTCAGAGTTTTTCTCGGACTCGTTTGTATCAAGCTTTAGGTTTTGAAGGTGTAGAATCAGTTTGTCCTATATATTTAGGATTTGCTAAATTTAAGAATCCCGATACAGGACAAAAATATTCAATTTATATCATTGGCTTTGAACCGGGAAAACCCGTAATCGATATTCCAGAAGTCGAACAAAATATAGATCGGATCAAAATTCCCGATGTAGTACTTTTCGACCGGAACTCTCGTCAGGAATTTGGTCGTGTTGCAGAAAGATTTGAACGAGAAAATAACAAACAATTAATTGAAATATTTCCTTTTGATTCTCTCAAGGGTTACAAAGTTAGAGTTGGAGGTCTATTTAATTTAGGTCCATCCTTTGGTGTTGATGGAAACTTAATCGTCAGCGACTCTACTTTTTTACGGATATTTCCTAATACTCGTCCCGCAGAGATGATAGATGTTGGTGTTGTTGCTCTTAAACCTGATGCTGACCCTCAGAAAGTTCTGAAAAATTTGCGGGATAATTTACCGGATGACATTAAAATTTTTACTCAATCCGGTTTCATTAACTTTGAAAAACAATATTGGGCTACTAGAACGCCTATTGGTTTTATTCTCAATCTTATGTTAACAATGGCTTCTATTGTTGGTATTGTTATTGTCTATCAAATACTGTATAGCAATATTTCAACTCAATTAATCGCATATGCCACGTTAAAAGCTATAGGTTATGAGAATAAATATTTATTAAATATCGTATTTCAACAAGCATTCATACTAGCTGTATTGGGTTACATACCTGGCTTTGCAATTTCTCTAGGTTTGTATGATTTTGCCATGGAAGCAACAAAACTACCAATTATGATGAACTTGCACAATACAGCGATAGTTTTACTCTCAACAATTTTAATGTGCATTATATCTGGAGCATTAACAGTCAATCAACTCCGCTCTACAGATCCAGCAGATATTTTTTAGAACACTAGCGACTGGGGACTGGCGATAGGGAAATAGGAAAATTCATAACTCCGTATCACAAATCTCCAATCCCTAATCCCCAATCCTCAATCCCTATATGACGCTGTCGCGTCACGCAATACCTAGAGGCTTCGCCGACGCCGCAGGCTCTAGCTGCGCTACCTGCGGATCCGATCCGGTACGCTTACGCTAGGCGCTAACGCTAACGCCAATCCCAAATCCCTAATCGCCAATCCCCAATCCCCAATCCCCAATCCCCAACATGAAAACACTACTCATTACCGATGTTTCTGGATTTATTGGTTTACGTGCTGCTGAACTTGCGATCACTAAAGGAATGAAAGTTCGCGGACTGCAGCTTAAAACAGACAAGTCTTCAACAGCAAAAAACCTAGGTGTAGAAGTTATTCCTGGAAGTGTAGTTAAAGCTGAAAATCTTAAAAAAGCTTGTCAGGGAGTTGATATAATATTACACACCGAACAATTAGCTCAAGAAGGTGGTTCCCTCAAAGATTTCCATAAAGTCAATGTTGATGGTACCAAAAATATCTCTTATGCAGCTAAAGAAGTAGGTGTTAAAACTTTTGTTCATCTCTCTAGTGCGATAGTGTACGGTTTTAACTATCCTGAAGATATAACAGAAGATGGTCCACTTACTAATGAGAATAATCCCTACTGCCAAACTAAAATAGAAGCAGAACAAGCTATTTTAGAATTGAACTCTCCACCTGATTTTGGTACGATCGTTATCCGCGCTGGAGATGTTTATGGTCCGGGTTGTATTCCTTGGATTGTCAGACCTTTACATTTGATGGGTCAAAAATTATTTGCTTACGTTAATGATGGAGAGGGAGTTATCAATCACGTATATATTGATAATTTAATTGATGCTATTTTTCTGAGCATAGAAAAAGAAGCCTACGGAGAAGTATTTAATATCACTGATGGACAAAAGACTTCTTGGAAAGAATATTTTTTACTTCTAGCGGAAACAGGGGATTTACCAGCTCCTTTTTCCTTACCAAAGGATGAACTTAAGTTATTTTTAAAAGTCCGTTCTGGAGGACAAAAACTTTTGCGTCAACAGCCAGATATTTTCCCGGAAGCTGTAGATTTTATGTCTCGTCCCCATAGTTATTCTATTCAGAAAGCACGGGAAAAATTAACTTACGAACCAGCAGTTAATCTAAAAGATGGGATGCAGTTGATAAAGCAATGGTTGAAAACTGCAAATCTCAAACAGCTTATGGGTAAATAGAATTTATTTAAGTAAGTAGGCAAGAAAAAAGTAAACTATGTAAATAAATATAAAATGCTCGTAGTAGCGCTTTAGCGCTAAAGCTTTATTACAAACAAGTTATGATTTTTCTTACTAACCTACTTATTCATTGAAAAGAACTTAGTACGAATTTCTTTCAAACTAGCATTTATTAGGGGAATCAAAGGTGAATCAGTTAATTGCACTATTTTGTACGGGTTTATTGATTTGGTTTATCATCCAATCGCTTTTGATGTTGTTTTTCTTAAGATATCTGCGTTCGTATAACAGCAAATCATTACCGGTAAAAGTAAAAGAATTACCGAAAACAGCAGTTATTTTATCCTTACGTGGAGCAGACCCATATCTTTCCAAGTGTTTGCGATCGCTTTTTCAACAAAACTATCCAAATTATGATATTAAGCTCATTGTTGATAGTGAAGAAGATCCAGCTTGGAAAGTTGCGATAAAAACTGTTGCAGAAGAAAAAGCTAGTAATGTGGAAATTCAAGCTCTCAAACACCGACGAAAAACTTGTACTCTCAAATGTAGCTCTTTGGTGCAGGCTCTTTCTACCTTAGATAAGACATATAAAGTAGTTGCTTTAGTAGATGCTGATACAGTAGCTCATTCCAATTGGTTGCGGGAATTAGTTTCTCCTTTATCAGATCCTAAAGTTGCAGCAACAACAGGTAATAGGTGGTATCTACCGACGGGTCAATATTGGGGAACTTTGGTGCGCTACATATGGAACACTTCTGCAGTCGTACAGATGTTTTTGTACGGTATACCTTGGGGTGGAACTCTAGCTATTAAAACCGAAGTCATACGAAAAACAGGATTGTTGGAAAAATGGAAACACTCTTATACTGATGACACAATGATTAGTCGAGTAATGCAAAAACACGGCTATCAAGTTAAATTTGTACCTTCACTATTAATAGTTAATCGAGAAGAAACTAACCTACCAAGATTACTTCCTTGGATTCGAAGACAGTTATTTATTTCCCGACTATATCATCCTTTATGGCCAGCAGTTGTTGGGGATTCCATATTGACTATAGTATTACCAAACCTAGTATTGGGACTCTTTTTTATTAGCTTTTTTATCGGACAAGGACAAGCTGCTATTTTAGCTTTGATTGGTTACTGTAGCTATTTATTCGGCTTACTTGCACTTATCCTGACTCTGGAAAAAAGTGTGCGTCAAGTTATTAGCAGGCGTGGTGAAGTTAGTCCAAGATTTAATAAAAGTAAAATTTGGAAGATATTTGTTGGAACTCCATTTACCCAATGGTTTTATTTCATTGCATTAGTTTCCTGTCATTGGATGCCAATTGTCAACTGGCGTGGAATTAATTATCAGATTAAAGGACCATTCAAAATTCGCATGATGGAATATCGTCCTTATAAATGGGTGGATCAACCAATAGATCCAAAAATTTCTCTTTGAGGGTTATTAGAGAAGAAGTCAGGAGACAGGAATCAGGAGTCAGGAGATAAGAATTTATCAATAAAAAATGACATCATTCTAGGATCTGTTAGACCTGTTACTATATCCCATTTTTAAAAATCAATTTAATGGGTCTAACGCACTATCTGATATCGGTGGGTTCGCTAAATTTTAAGCAATAAAAGTTATTAAACAGATATAAGAAACGGACAACAAATGAACAAAAAACCTCTTCGTATTGCTCTTTTTACAAGTCTCTATGCTCCGTTTTTAACTGGAGTATCTATTGCAGTACATCAGCGAGCAAACTGGTTATTAGAGCAGGGTCATTTTGTATTTTTGATTCACCCACAAATTAACGAACAGTATCCCGAAAGTGTGGGAAATCGTCCAATGGCTGGTTTGAGTAAATTACAGTTCTTCCCTAACTTTTCTTCCTATGCATTTCCTACCAAACCTCTGATATTTTATAAATCTCTTCCCCAACCTCTGAGTTATCGACATTGGAGTGATACTAAACTCCTACAAGAATTTCAGCCAGATATTATAATGGTTGAAGAAGCTGCACAAATCAGAGGTTTTTATTCACTCTTTTTACAAGGTTATGGTCGTCCGATAGCCCGAGAATATGCCAAACTAACCGGTACACCGACAGTATCTCTATTTCATACTGACATAGTCGCTTATATTAACTATTACCTAGGTGATCCAATTTTTCGTTTAATCCGTCCCATACTTCCAAGTCTGATTAAAAAGTTCAGCGAAAATTATGATTTAAATTTATTTCCTTCTAGAGGACAATTGCTCAAATATCAGCAAATGAAATCTCAACGCAGTGAATATCTTCCCTATCAAGGAGTTAATTGCAAAAAATTCAATCCGGGAAATATTGCTTGTAATCCGATTCCTGAGGATAATAGACCAACTCTACTGTTTGTTGGACGCATTTGTGCAGAAAAAAATGTTTCCCAGCTTTTTGATATATATAAATTAGTTGCTGCCAAAATTAGTAATGTCCATATGGTTATTATTGGTAGCGGTCCTTTATCTGAAGAAATAGAAGAACGTGGAAAAAGTTTAGCCCCCGGTTTGACCGTATGGGGTGAGTCTCACGGAGAAGAATTATTAGGTTGGTATGCTCGTGCAGATATATTTGTTAATCCTTCAGTTACGGAAAATTTCTGTACCACAAATACAGAAGCATTAGCTTCTGGAAC
>JAAUYH010037297.1_pt1 | contig 15101 bp, 13 predicted proteins | sample 7278061 | NCBI WGS metagenome assembly JAAUYH01 (sample SAMN14350203, study PRJNA611818) | marine sediment metagenome | isolation source: surface marine sediment (0.6m) | place: French Polynesia: Moorea | collected 2018-08
AATCTTCCCGAAACCAACAGGTACATCAGAAACTATACCCTTACAAACTCCAGTCGACCCATCGGCAACAACGATACGTCTTTCCGTCGGAGCCAAGCTTAACTTCAACTTATTCGCCAGCCTGTCGGACATAACGTTCGCTATCGTTCCTGAACCCAAAAAACTAAAGTCGGGCTCGGAATACACTGTCAACTGCACGAATTGGTGCTGATTTGGAGGCAACACATCTTTCTCCTGCTCACTTGCCATATGTACTGCTGACTTCTCCTCTTCGAAACAATGCTTAACAATTGCTTTCTAACCGACTCGATGTCACCGTTTGCTATCTGTCCAAACATAATTCCGGTTGGGGCGCTAGCGACACTATTGAGAAAGTCGTACTGCTCTGCCCTATCTCCTAACTCCAGGATTGGCGACTTCTTGCGGATGTCGCTCTTCTTGCTCGAACCCTTCTTCTTTCGAACGGCAACGGTCCGCGTATACGTCGGTCGTCTGCGAACCATAATGGAAGCAATAGGTGTATCAGCTACGTCACTGTGATTTGCGGGATCTTAGAACCTTACTTGCTTCTGTTCTGGTTCTCCTGATGCCCATCTCTTCATCAACACTGCGTCTTCGAGTATTTCTTTGTGTTCTGCTTTATTAACATACATGAGTGGTTTCTGTTCTTGACCTTCTATACCTTCTTCTTCCCTTAATATCTGGATCTGTTGCGTCGTCTTGTCCTCCGCCTTCTGCCGGGCCTCATCTGGGTGCTTCTTGTAACAGGCGTTTATCTTGTCTCCATACTTACTACAGTACGTACAATTCGAAATTGTTTCCGTTGACAATTGACACTGACTTGCGTAATGTCCTGTCTTCTTGCACTTGCAACAAACGATATCTTGGCGAAGGACTGCTTTCACTACACCATCCGGCTTCTGCTTCGATACTAATAGTGCCAGGTCTTCAAATTTCTGGCGAAGTAAGTCCATGTTCTTACTCGTCTTCTTGTCTAACTCTTGTAGGCTTTCCACTTCAACCTTGAATTTTCCAGTTTCATCTTCGGTTATCTCCTTCTGTCTTCCAAGAAACACTTTCTGATTACCTGCGTACTCAAAGCAAGCTTCCTTAACCTGTTCGGAATTCTTTTCCTTCCTAAAGAGTACGAAATACATTAATGATTGATCGGACCTGATTGCCTCCTGGATCATTCCAAACTTCAACTCTTCACTGAACTTGGCTTCCTTGTACAGCTTCCCAGCCCTTACAATGAACTCTTTGATTTCATCATCAACGTATCAGAGATTGACAGCTTCTCGCATCGTCTCTGCCTCAGTCTTCTTGGTAGAGAACTTCTCCAACACAGCCTTCTTCACAACCTGGAACGACTTCGCTTCCTAATTAGGAGCGTTGTCTTCCGTGAAGTAGTCAAAGTAATAGTAGAAGGCGTCTGCCTTGAGAAAGGCGACCAACTTGTCCGCCTTCTCTTCCTCGGCCTTGCCCTTCATCACAACGTTCTGATACACATAGAAGAACTCCTTGGCATCCTCTTTGCCATCAAACACACACTTAAGCTCACCGGGAACCTCCATGGCCCTGCTGGAGGTACCAATGTTTGAACTACTTTTTCTCTCGCGGGCCTTCCTGTCCGGGATGAGGTTATGCGTGCCCTTTTTACTCCAGAATATTTTCAGACTAATATAGGCCTCTAACTAAAATATCTAGTCGTAACAAGCAATGAACTATCCTGGAGCAAATAGTATGACTACTAACTCTTATAGATAATAGAATAGAACAAATTAAATTCTAATCTATCTGTCATGCAATGCACAATTTGAAGTGATGCTTGGATGAAGTGTCCAAATACTTTTGAGAGGACAGAGCACGGGCGATTCATTTTTGTGGATACTTAAACTGTTGAGGCATAAAGCACATTTATCGATAATAGGAAGCTTATGGGTCAAAATTTCTTAAAATTAAGGTTTTGAATGACACTTAACTGAAACAATCAGAGCAGTTGCCTTGATACGATAAAGACCTTGTCAAGCATTATAATAACCTGTGTATAATTATTAGCAGTAAATCAATTTGGATATGAACAGACTCTGCCACAATTTTTAATTAAAAATGAGCGGAAATGACTCCCATTTCATATTGCACAGAGTGTACATTCATTCAATTCTTAGACCAGTTTGCAAAAACAGCTAAATTTTCGAGCGTTCTAGATTAGCTCGGTACTGCTTGACCGAGGTATCAAAGAATGCTTAAACAAACTTGTGCAACCAATTGGACATCAAAAATGCAAACTAGCAGTACCCCTCATCTTCTCCAGTAGTGGTGCATGCGAAGCTATCAGCCTCTGAAGGAGGTAGTACAGGGTGCAGCCATTTTTCAAGACTTTTCACTCGACGAATCTAACCCGGTGTCAAATCACGAAACTGCAACTCGCGTAGCACGTAGCTAGTGATATGGTGCTTGTTCGCATGATCCCTTATGGCTTCACGAAATGCGGGTTAGAAGAATCGCACGACAAAGAGGGCAAGTGGTTTTGCTGCTCTCTCTGGCCGAAACCGACACCGAGGAAATACTAATTTCGTGAAAACATCATCGCAAGGTCCACGCACTGCTTTTTGCAACGATATTGGTTCGAGACAAATGCCTGAACCACCGTCCAGCGAATCGGAAACCTTGACGAGTTGGAAATATGTTTTCATGCGCTCATTTGATGACTATGTTTCCGCACGAGACGAGAAGTAATTCCGGGCTCTTTGCACCGCCGGGTATGAAAGCTCAGGCCTTCGGCGATATACGCGCGGTGAACCATCACCAGGCGGAACGGTACGACCACCATGCTGGTGGCGGGGATCCACGAGCATAGTAGAAGCAAGTCAGCGCCCGAGTTGCTATCGTACATTGCATTGGGAAAGTTTAAACCAAGTCGAAAAGAGATTCTATTGAAACGATGGTAGTGCTGGCATAGCGTGCGCTCGGTTTTGTGGTCAGATATTGCTAGTGAAAGAAATTTGGTGAAGTGCAGTGCAGGGAGGGCGAGAAGTAGATCTAATTCTTTACTCGAAGCTCACTCCCACGTTTGGTAAACAATAAAAACCACCTAATTTGTCCGCATAAGTTCGAACCAGGAACGTTGGCCACAAACTACCAGAAACTGACACTCGCGTGGTGGGACTGAAATCGAAGGCTACCGCGCATTCTGAAGGCGCCCAGGTACGAAGTGCGGCATTCGGTCTCGTGTAATCCTGAACGCCATCCAACTCTCCTACTTCTTGGGCTTCCAAACAGTACGTAGCCAACAATTCACGAGTGCACTGTAGTCCGGACCATCGTTGTTTTGTTCCGGCCCGGCGCCGAACCAATTGTTTGACTCGCTTGCCTTCTGAGTGTCACTAGTAACGCTTCCTTGCGTGCATCCAGACTGCACCGGAGCCGTAGAACGTCGCTTGTCTGCTTTTCCATCCTTCCCTGTCGGCGAAGACGGTAACGGCGGGCGGGCGGCTTGCAAGGGAAGGTTAGAACCTTCATTTTCGTTTTTCTTGTTCATTTCGGGAAGATTGTGCGTTGGTCGGCTCGAGTCGTTCGAAGAAGGCTGTCCGCGGCTTATAAATTATCGAACTAGTTAAATACACTAATTAGGTACCATTACAGGAGTCATTGAACGGCTCACTGCGCAAACTGGCAGATTTGTCCTAGCAGACCATTTCAGGAGGAATTTGACGCTGAAGAACTGCACTCCAACCACAGCACTCTAAAATCCAAGATTTAAAGTGATTTGAAAACAGCGACCAATTAACTGCTGCAATACGTCAATCCTCGCACGTTGTTAGTGGCTTGCGCTGTAATAACTTCAGCTGACTAGAACCATTTCTGGATACAGTCACCTGTGACTTATAGCCGAAATGGAATACCTCGGTTCGTCATCAATAGTTCACTTTCTGAAGGCACACTGTGGAAGTGGGAATGTCTGAAATGACAGTAAATTAATATTCTATCCACGTTATGAGAGATGAAATGGAGAATATTTAAATTCACATTGTCAATAAGATAAATAGTAGGGATCTGAGTATAGTATCTGAGCGAAGTGATCTCATCATAAATTCCAAGCGCTTGAGTTCAAATAGCATATTTTTTTAGTGGTTATATGCTTTGCGAATATAAGCTGTAATTTTGATGTAATCTTTGGATTACCTAAATCTTTTTTCATAGGATTAGTCGCAGAAGAGTATCGAAGGGAAAGCAAAATAAGCAATTCCACTTTATGTGATATATGGAAAAGAATATATATGAATGGGAAAAAGGGAGTACATTCATCCTGGTTTGGAACAATCCGATTTGTTTCAATTTTTTGTTTTCCTTCAATAGCTGATTGCGATTTTAGTCAATATTCCTTCACAATCATTGACTGGGATTGCAGTCCTTACATTGTACCAGTAGTTGCATTCGAAGCTTAGTTAAATAAGGTTTATTCTTCGGGCACGAACCTTAGTCCACCTCAGAGTTCTACAAGTACAGCTTCCCTACCGTTTACTTTTTTCCGAGCAGATCAAGCAGTGTACTTATGATAGCTCTATCACATACGTGAAGTTTAGATCTAATCTTGATCTTCCACGTAGAATTCAGTTCACAGTCGGATTGCAGACAAAATCAACAATGCAGTCGCATATTGAAGTAGATTGATTGCAAATCATAAATTTCAATCGGATAGTTTTAAACATTGACATTCACAGTACAAGTTCTCAAGAGCAACGTAAATATATTTATTTGAGTGGAGATTGACAAATATTTGATCCCATGTAGAATTCGAGCAGCAGTAGGATGACGGTCTGAACTGAACAATTACAGAAACAATTGAAATTCAAGTTTTATTTTACAGGCAAATACATTCATTGTAGATTGATAGTTGGATACCCAAAGTCACTTGTCGACTTCGATATTCATACTAATTTTTAATTGTGTAGAACATTTTAGATTAATGTAGAGCTTTGTGAAAGTCCCTGGAAGCATCCAAATCAATCTAGAACTAGTTCCTTACAATTAACAGCGGACTCACAGACCACGTACGCAAGAAAGTTCGATGTTGACCAGGATCACACCCTTTAGCCGCAATTGGTTCCAGAGTATTTCAAATGTACGATTGATCGTTCAAGGGTAAAGTACTCGACCAATTAATAATACTGTAGAGTAAATTAACTAACTCGAAATCGCATCCACGAGATCACCCGCACGGTTTTTGAGAATCACCTAGTCGATGATAGCACCAACGATACACCTGCTGACATTTATGAATTTTCAGATGTAGAGCAAGCTGTAAATTCTCTTATGGAGCTACCACGCTCGGTATCTGTGGTAGAGTTCTTCACTTCTCCGTTATACCCGATGCAACTCTTATACAAAGTTGCCACTCTATATGGCGCCTACACGATGGACATTTACTGGTTCTCTTACATGAATACTTCACCCGAAGAGAACATGAGCATACTCATCGCCTCCTGCCTCTGGCTCTGCCATATCCTGTAAATTACTCAGTCCGACGCAAGGCTAGCTATCTATCATTCGAAGGAGAAGTGCAACGTCGTGACGACAAAACAATATAGGTAGCGGATTAGTTGTTCCATCTGTAAAAAGGAACCAGCCAAACTAGATGGAACACATCACTCGAGGAGCACTCACCAACTGGCTATTTCGCTGCATAGTTCTCTGAAAAGCCGGTCTATCCAGATCGAAAAGAGTCGACCATATTGATGATCCACGACTATCTCATCGTCACCGAATTCAACAGTGGCAATCGTCGACTCTATCGTTCTGAAATGTTCCGTCCCGAAGTTGACTGAAGACTCACCTGCATAAGGCGAAAAGGTACTTGTCCGGCGTGTAAACGTTATCAAGAATTGAATTGGATAATTGTTTGGATATTACATAGTCGATAACTATGACACCAAACGAAATCAATTGGCAGTGCACACGAAAGAAAGAGAATCACTGAAGCTCATGAGAAGTTGCGAATTCCGACTACAATGGAGCCAAAGGAGAACACCTTCCTATTCGTGGTTGAACTTCGCGACCGCTTTAAATATTTGGGCAAAGAATTCATGGAATCTTATCTAACGAAGGTTATACCTGACTCGGTTCGACGCTCTAGGTGCGTCGAGGTAACAAAAGCTATAAAAAAAGCCCGCGGCTTATTGGAACGAGGAGCGTTCGATTTTGTACTGCAAGAAGAAATCCCTGCCGACGCCAAAGTTTCAGATTTTCTTTCGCGAGCAATTATGATTGGTCCACGCGGCTGGAACGGATTACTTTCATCGCAGAAGAGCATGGTAACGCCGAACTGATCATGTTATAGTCGTTCAAGGGTCATCGCGTCGTCCGCTCCGCTATGGCAGGAGAACTCATCTCTTTCAGCAACATATTGGATGCAGGAGCCACCCTAAGTAAAGAATTTACGTTCATTCTGCTAGCGGGTACCAATGGTGACCGCAAACGATCGAAAAGCGTGGTGTTGCTACAAGACCCAAGTAACAAAGACTTATACCCAGGAAGGGTAGAAAGAGATTGGGTTGTGTCTACTATCGCCGAATTGACGAGATGATGGTCCAACTCGAGGGTTGGTCGTTGACTTTTCTGGAATGCCTACCTCTCAATAGAAGTTGCGATTGTATTTATTGGGCATCGAGCCTTACATCTGTAATGATTGAACAACTATGAATAAGACGCTCTAAACGTACTAAAAGATGTATAGAAGGAATTGAGTAGGACCTATCTCAGGAAGTACTCCATGATATGTCAAGCGTGGCGCACCAATAGAAAGGTAATACACTCGAATCCTGCGAATTGTCGATAGATTAAGCAACAATGCAATATCGGTTGGATTATCAACGAACAAGACATGTTCAAGAATGCGACACTGGAAACTACCGAGCGTACGCGACAATAATGCGTAGGCGACACCAGAGCGGGGTCGTAGAACTGCAAATTGCGTCGAACTTCAGCAAACTCATGCGGTCATGCGCAGCAATGTCCAACAAATTCTTGGAAGAAGCGTGCCGTTTTACATCCTCACCGATTCCCGTTAACTACATGGTGATATCTCAATGAAGAATAGACCTAAGAGATACGTTTTATGTTGGACATTGCAGCCTTTTGTCAAGCATATCGCGATAGGATCATCTCTGATGTTGTCGCTTTCCGCAACCACATCAACATTTTCTATGGCTCGACGACGCAGATGCATCAGAAGATCCTCCAAACCGCTCTGTAGACTGAATTTCTCAATATTCAACTAAAGCGTTGATTGCTCGAAACTAAATGCGATTTACCACTCTTCCTCTTCCTTTCTCTTCGCTTTGCTTGATTTTTTACTATTGTTCTGCTAATGTCGGTCCCATGCTTGTTATCAAGTCGGTAATATGTTTCCATCCTTCTATATGTCCAAAGGATTGTTTCCCTCAAAATGTTCTCTCCAACCAAGAAGCATACAGCACATCCATTATTTTTCCTTGGGTATTAGTTTTCTTGGCCACCACAACAAACCCAATGGACGGCAGAAAAGACATTGAGGATCCTTAAGTGGTACCGTTCAATAATGAGCAGAGAATCAGAGTCAACGGCCACCGCATGCACGATCCCTTCAGGCTCCCGCATTTGAACAAAATAAGTTCCAATGTCGCTGCCGTAATCGAACCAAGCGAAGGCCGCTTGTGCGTCAATCTGCTCGATTCTCCACACCGCAATCAGAGAGAAACGTTCAATGACCATTCAACTTTTTTTCGATTCTTCTCTGCTAATGCACTGAATGCGGTTTAAGGGTGTTCAAAGGTAGTCGGTCCTCGGGTTTGTCTCCTAAGGCATTATCAAAGTCAATATGACTTTACGCATTAATTCACATAAACAAAATATATTCTACAATATACTTCTGTTTGTTCGAGAGTAGAATTGATTCAAATTGCCACAGTCATTGTCCTAATGAATCATTTGTGCGATAAGATGTATAAAAACGACATTATATACTTAAGCAATGAAATATAATAGTGCACTGCTCCAATTAAACCTATTCAAGTCGCAGAAATAGGCATCTTTATTCTACCGAACTGGAGGCAATCCTGGTATGAACCCCGTATTCACAGAGCTCGTCCAATACTGTCTGAATTAGAGCGGACTGTAACCGAAATGATTTCCCTCATAGAATACTTAAGTAGTACCAAATCAGAGTGTTAAAAATATTGAAATCGAATCTCGTCTTATTCTACGGTCATTTTGCGCGTAGTTCAGAGTGCACAAGCGTCAAATGCTTTCTTCTAAATAATTCTTAAAGCAAAAATGATCCGTGACCTTTCTTAGTGAAGGATTGTGCGGCTAGTATGTAACTTACAAATTAATTTTTTGGAGTGAATTGAGAGGAGGGTCCACATACAGAACTTTCTATTTAAAGTGATCTTCGGGTATTAAACTTATTGACTGCCCAATCAAAGAATTATACAGTATATTGCTCAATTACCGGACCCTTCTAAAGTCCAAAATTTCAAATAACCAGAATTGCATGATAATATTTAATTAACACATTCAAAACAATTGCTTTAATTCATAAATTTACAGTCAAGAGTCAAGTTTTACAACCAAGTATTGAACGCTGTCAATCTATTTCACGCTTTGTTTGTGGGTGCATCTGATGTGCTTCAATTCCTATGTGAGAAATCGCAGAAAATAGTTCATGTTACTGATTGTCCATTCGTAAATTTAATTCATAGACCAGTTGGCAAGCACACCCCAGCATTCGAGCCTTCTTGATTGGCTCCCCACTACTTCAGTAAGGCGTCAAAGAGTATTTTTAGGAACCTGTGCGATTATTTCGACTTCGAATTGAAAATCAATTGCTAGCCCTCAACCTCCGCAGAACGAGTACGTGCGAAATTCTCCGTCTCAGAAGCAGGATTAAATACATGCTGCACTGTACAGTGTTGTGTAGTTTCAGCGAAAAATAAACTTTCAAAACCCATCACTCGGAGCACCTAACGCAGTTCCTCATTGCGAAACTGCAACTAGTGTACCACATGTCTAGTAGCATGGCAGCTATTCAGACGATCCCTTCGGCTTCACGAGCTGTGGATAAGAAAAATTGTTCAGCAAATGCGGCAGCTAGCTGGCTGCTTTCTCTAGCCAACGCCAAGGAGATACTGTTTTCGTGAAAACAATAATTGCAAGGTCCCTGCACTGCTTTTTGCAACCATATTGGTTCAAGTCAAACGCCTGAACTGTCGTTCAGCGAATCGGAGACCTTGACGAGGTCGGAATTAGTTTCACGCACACAGTTCGGGACTGCGCTTCCGCATGAGACGGTAGACATTTCCGTGCTATCAGCGCCAACAGATTTGCAAGTTGCGCCGCTTAAGAAGCATTTGTCCAAGCATTTCGATAGCACCGAACGTTACGTTCGCAATTGAGGAGGCTGATATCCACGCTCAGTAAACGACGAGTCATCGCCGGCTCTGTCACTGGAGACTCCATTTATACTGTAGTGCTGGTGGCGGTGGTGGAATCGGGTGCACAGTTTGCGAGGTTGGGTGCGGATTTGAAAATGAAGTACGCGTAAACTGTATCATTGGGGAGGTAATTGGATCCAATCGTACATTCGAAGCTCACTCTCGCGTTGGGAGAACTATAATAGTCCATGTTACTTAACCATAGAAATAGACTGTAGAATAGATGACCAGGAGGTCCAAAGCTACTCGAGGCACCTTTCATGTGGTGTAACTAAATTCGGTGCCCATACCCCATACTGAAGGCGAACAGGTGCACTGCGCTGTTTACGATGCTGAGGGAAGCACGCCAACGAACGCATCCCAAATTATTCTTCAGGTGAGTGCCTCTGGTGTTGGAAGCGGTAGTAGACATGAGGTACAAGGTGCATATCACGATGACGACAACATCGAAATATCATACGTTCGGATGATTATACGCTGCTCACAGTTCCTGAAATGGACTAATAGCGAAAAGAGGAGAACGAAGGATCTCAAGTATTGTCACTACGGCCTTACTTAAGTTGGAGTCCCACAAAAACCTTGCGCAAGTTCATATTCAAAGCGGTTCACATTTTCAGCTTAGGTGTGCAGCATGTCCTGCGATGTCCCTACCATCACGCACTTGGTTTTCCTGCTTTCTCTGGTCAACGCCAAGGGGATTCAAACTATGTGAAGCCCTCCTCGAAAATGCATTACTATGCGGCCAACATTGTGCTTTCCTCACCACGAAATATGAATGTGGAGCATTGAGTCTAGGCGATTGCTAATGATTTAGAACCTTCTACACTGATGATATAATGCTACAACGAATTGCCCTGTATCGAATACTAAATTTCTATTATTTGTAATAGCTGAGTTGATTCCATTATTCGTGATAGTTATCCGCTCCACCTTGCTGCGTATGGACAAATTTGTAGTAAGATGCAGTACTCATGGCTCAGATCGATTCTCGAAGTAGCTGTTCTAAGCCGTGATGAAAAACAAGTGCTATTGGAAAGGGATTAAGGGATCGTAGAAATGTACGAGATCGACACAAATGAGGTCAAAACGTGTAAAGCAAATTCCTCAGCCGCCATTCTGAGAATTAGAGACTTTGGCCAGTTCGAATTAGTCTTCAAACACCCATTTTACAATTGGGCTTCTGCATGAGACGCTTAGTAAGCGCGCGCTCTTCACTGCCTAGTGTAAAGCTTCGACTTCAGTAATACACGCCGAATAAAGAGGATACCTCAAACCTTTAACCCTGACCGAACGTTACGACCGCCATGGAGGTCGCTAGCATCAACGCACAGTATAGCGAGAAGTGTTTGACGGATCTGCCACTGGACGTTGAATGTTGCACGGGTGGAACCAATTGAATCGAGATTTCAATGGTTATGTAACGGTGGTGGTGGCGGTGGTGGTGGCCTAGCGTAGGCATGGTTGTGAGGCAGAGTGTTGAATTGAAAGTGAATTACCCGGAATATTGCACTGTTGACGCAGTTAAGGGGATCCGATTGTTTATTCGAAGCTCACTCTTGCATGAGGAGAACGATAATGTAACATCCCACTTGAACGCAGAAACAAAAAGCAGAATGAGTGACCACGAGTTACTCAAAACTAACAGAAGCAGCCTTTCTTGATTGCTACGAAGTTTGGCGGCCATCTCAGATACTAGATGCGAGCAGGTGTGTTTCGTATGATGCAAAGCTGACAGAGGCGCGCCAACGAGTACGTCTCAAATCATTACTCAGAAGAATCTATCTGACATTGGACAAGGTATCACGCATAGGACATGTAGTGTGTAGCACGACGCATAACGTGCATCGATATTTCACAGCTTCGGATGGCTAACCATCTTTCACAGCTCCTGAAATGCTCTAGTGCGACATAGACGAGAACGAAGAAGCGCACTTATTGTCGCGACGGCGTTTCCCAAGTTGGATGCACAAAAAAGCCTTTTCGCAAGCCCAAATGTTGTATGGCCTATGTTGGCGGTTTCAGTGTGGAGCGTAACCTGCGATGTTGACACGTCCACATAAGGAGCAATGTCGGGCAGTTTGGAGAACTCAAAGTCACCCTTTGTGCTATGTGTTCCTGTGGAAAGTTATTGGGCCAGTGCGCTTTCTCAATAGCGAGAATGAGCAGCGGATAAATAATCGTACCAAGGAGGTATTCACGCGAGCCAATCGGAGTAAAAACATTGTCCTGCGGCTCGTCGCTATCCCTGGAAGGCACTCTCGCATTACGGGAACGGATAGAGACCTTGCGGTGCACGATTTCATAGTGCTGAGCCAACTGCCTCAAGTCATGGAATCTAGATTGGCAGATAAAGCACCCATATCCGGCCCTTTTCTGGCGCGCATGTGGGTTGCTTGCTTTGCTCCGCTTAGCGCGTCTGACCATGACACTCTCAAACAAATCTGCTTGCCCACCAACGTAACGCCGAGGCCACGATGCGCTCCGCTTACCTACTTTCACAATGGACTTGCGAATTCGTAGCACGCTCTCGGTACCTTGGCCTGTTGCAAATGAATCTGTCCGCGCCGTCATACTACGAACGCCATCTTTCAAATCCCTTCCATGGTTTGTCTCCGAGATTCTTGTACTTCTATTCCCTGGCCGCTCCAATGCGAGCGTCCCCATTAACGCAGGCAAATTCTTCACTTCTGCATCTTGGGTCAAGGTACTACACGTAGTTGGGACGTCGCGAAATGCGGCGAAGTGCGAGACAACGCTGCCTTGCTCTTGCACGGATCCAACTGCCTCGCTCGAGTTCCCCGTTTCCTGAACGTTTTGAGCAGCGCTCGCTTGCTCGCAGTGTGGCAGTTCTGAAGCCCTGCTGTATGGGTGCTCTCTTTCTCCATCCATAGTATTCGGCGAAGATGGCTGAGGGAGGTGAGCAGCCTGCAAGCAAATCTTACGAAATTCTGTTTCGATCTTTTTGTCCGTTTGAGCACGTGTGTGCGCTGGTCAACTTAGGTCGTCCGAAGATTTGCGTCGGCAGACAAAAAATTATCAAACTGCTTACACACGATAACTGGGCCACATTACAGTGGCCTTTGTTTCGTTCAGTGCGCGAATGGGCACCTTGATGTGAGCTAAACAGTTCGATGAATTTCGACGATTGACAACACGAAAACTCGTAATTAGTGAGGATGAACAGAATAGTGTTGACTATTACATGGGCTGGAAGAAAACAAATAATGAATTCTGTTTCAACATTTTTCGGCTTAGGCGCAGAAGTTCCACTTTTACTTTCAATTTGCAGTACTCGCTAACTATAGGTTGGCACTAGGGATGTCCATGGTTCGGTTTTGGTTCGAACCGTTTTCGATTTCTCAGAACCAGAACCAAACCGAACCATGAGACCCCAGAAACATGTCCGAACCGAACCAAACTGGATAGAACCGATTCGGAACCATGACCATTGCACATAAATAAATATAATGAAATTAATTAGTCATAATGACATTACCGGGCGCGATTCCAAATAAAGCACGAAAGCGTAGAGAAAATTTACTACTTTATTCGAACACCTAGCATTGCCTGGCATTCTCAAAGTTGTACTAACCATTTAACAATCTTTGCCATGATTTCAACAGCATTAATCCTCTAACAGATTCATCGCTTAGTTTTTTTCTTTTTGCGTCAATTAAATTCCAGCTAATTAAAATGCAGATTCGCTCGCAACCGACGATGCTTGTTCAGAAAACATGTCACGTGCCAATTTTGCAATTGAGGGAAATCTCGCTTGATTTGCTTTCAACCAGATTAGTGGATCTGCAAAAGATCGTTCACGAACTGCTGTGGCCTGAAAAAGCAAGTCAATTTCGTCTGCCTCTGAGTTTTCCTCAATGGAATTCGAATAATTTTCGGATACATCATGCATCAACTCATGCTTTTTCATGAGGTTCTGTCCGGAATAATTGAACTATAACACCATTTCTTTCAACAAACGTTTTCAGATCCGATTTGGCTTCGTGACTTGAATTTTTAAAGCGTAGGTCAAGTATACACGAAACTTTTGCCAATTCAGACTTTGACAGATCAAAATAAGATGCGATACTATCTCTCATAGATGATGCAATCGAACTAAGTGTTCCAATTTCAATATCTTCAAAGTCATCAATAGCGTCGCAATGCATCGCATAAATCCTTCTAGTCATCCTGAGTTTAACATAATATGATCCCCTCTCAGTAGCTGTAGCACCATAAAATTTTTTGAGAAATCTGCAAAGTTTTCAAGGAATTGTCCACTCTTCATCTGAAATTTTGAACGCTTTCAGTCTTTCATCTTCGGACGACATGGATGTTAACATCACTCTCCCTGTTAGAGACGCTTCAATCATAAAATAAGTTGATGACAATCAAGTAAAAGTGTCAAGTCCAAGTAAATTGGCGTTCGATGAATTTGACACATTTCTTCACTCTTCGAATCGTTCTCTTCTTTTAACAGATGTCCTAATTTGCTGAACAACAATTCTTAAATCTTGCAGACAGGATTGACTTTCTGCATACGCAGCCAGGACAGTTAAATTAACAATACGTGCAATACCTCGTGTGTGAAAGACTGATTTTCCGAGAGATTTTTCCAATAGTCTCATTTCTTTGCGCATTTCCGATCTGTTACCGGCTAACCTTCCATTTTTTTCTGGTTGAAGTATAATTGCGTACACATTTTCACCGTAATGTGGTGATAAAAATCATAATAAATCTAGTAATACTGTTTTCATGTTCCAATCCTCGTCAATGAACTCATTTTTATTTACAGTGAGAAAGAACTCGACTCGGTCGGCATCACTCTCACTCATTACTAGGATCACCTACCATAGCAAAAAACAATGAAAAATTAACTATGGCGAACTATTCGAACAGCCTCGTGACTGTTAGTATACTCCTATGTACCATAGGAACAAGTCTGTGACCTTCTTTCAACAGGTGTGTGTCGATTTCGGTTCGATCACTGACCTTCGTAGTGAACGAGCGTGGCGTCATTCAACTTCCGAGTTGGAAATGGGTTTTTGCTCTGGCAAAAAAAATTTTGCCAAGCAATTTGTCACGTGGCCTTACAACTTGTCATACCGAGTGAATAAATGGTTGCCGGCGGCCGGCAGTGGCGTTGCGCATTTCGCACACCCGGATGGACTACCCATCTTCGATCAGGACCGTGCTTGCTCCAGCGGACGGGCTTAACCTCGGACCGCAGGCCCGAGCACAGGGCACTGTGGATGATAGGGATCCAGAAGGGGTTGCGCACTTGATGTGCGAGCACAAAACGCTCTCTGTATCCGACGTGCGCCTCGACTGGTGTCGTGGCTGGTGGAGCCCTGTCGGTTTCCTAGTAGATCCCGGTATCTCCGGGATTAAACTGTGCGCTCCATAATGATTCCGATGGCTTGAATCACGCTTTCTCTATCCTGTGACGTCCACTTTGGTCATCTAAAGAGGTCCAGGCTCTGCAGTGCAGCGTTACCCTGTTCCCCCAGCTGTGATCTGATTGCAGTAGGGCTGCACGGTAACCGGTGAATGAATGTAATATTGTAACCCCAGCGCTTGATGCTTGTTCTTGCTGCAGTACAAGACGGGTATCAGCGAGTTGCCCGACGG
>JAAUYH010163855.1_pt1 | contig 15100 bp, 15 predicted proteins | sample 7278061 | NCBI WGS metagenome assembly JAAUYH01 (sample SAMN14350203, study PRJNA611818) | marine sediment metagenome | isolation source: surface marine sediment (0.6m) | place: French Polynesia: Moorea | collected 2018-08
CAAGGGCTCATGCTGGGATAACGCCGTGGCCGAGAGCTTCTTCCACACTCTAAAAACAGAGTTAGTCGCCTGCGAGGACTACCGCACCCGGCAGTCCGCACGGCTCAGCGTGTTCCAGTACATTGAGGGCTTTTACAACCGTCAGCGACGTCATTCCTTCGCGGGATACAAAGCGCCGCTGGCCTTCGAGTTAGCCTATGAGGCTGACTCCTAACCAACTGTCCGTTTTACTGGGACCACATCAGGTCTTGCATTGCCACATTTCGGGTTTCCGCGATAACTTAGATGTGTGGTATCGCAAGACATGACGCCGATCCTCAGTGGTGGCGTTCGGCCGGGCGGGCGTCGAAAATGTCTTGGGGAAACCAAATCTGGACAGGCATGGTTTGGAGATAGCCCTACAGTCCTAATAGCGCCGTCCTGATGTACTCGGGTACCGGCTGCGGCATGATTTGACCGTCCCGATAAAGAAGGCCAAACCGTGACCATCGCAAGGAAGCGACAAGTTCATCCCGAAATCACCCCCTACTATCACGTCATCAACCGGTGTGTTCGGCGCGCCTTCCTATGCGGATTCGACAGCGCGTCTGGAAAAGACTTCGAGCATCGCCGCCAATGGTTCGTGGAACGACTGGCTTTACTGGCACAAGCGTTCGCGGTTGAAGTCGTGGCCTATACGGTCATGTCGAATCATTTCCACCTGGTACTGAGGCTGGCGCCAGAGAAGACAAAGGCTTGGACGCCTGATGAAGTCATCGAGCGCTGGTCGATGATCTACGGCATTCCGCATTTGATTGAGGCCGCCAGTTGCCCCGGTGCACCAACAGAAGTCGTCGATGCTGCCAGAGAACTGGTGGAAATCCGCCGCGAGCGCCTGGGTGATCTGAGCTGGTTTATGAAATGCCTGGTGGAGCCAATCGCCCGCATGGCAAATCGGGAAGACGGCTGCACCGGCGCATTCTGGGAAGGGCGTTTCAAAAGCCAGGCGTTGCTGGACGAAAAAGCGCTGCTGGCCTGCATGGCCTACGTAGACCTGAATCCCATTCGTGCTGAGATCTCAGAAAGCCTGCACGATTCAGGCTATACGAGCGTCCAACAGAGAATCCGCGGCGAAGACACGGTGCCGTTGGTCCCCTTCCAGGACCAGTCTGCAGATTTGGACACGTTACCGCTGAAACTCTACGATTACCTGATGCTGGTGGAGTGGACGGGCAGGGTGGTGTTGCCCGGTAAACGTGGCTGGATTTCCCAATCTTCTCCCTCGATTCTGAGAACACTTGGATTTGAGGACCACGCCTGGGCCGCCTCGATGAAGCTCTTCAAGAATGCAGAATTGCAGGCTCTGGGGCCTCTTTCAGCAATCAGGGTACTGGCCCGGCGGATTTCGCGCCACTGGTTTCGAGGGCAAGGCGAATGTCAGGGTGCGCTTGGGTTGGATGCATGAGGCCGTTTCGTGTCCTTATGTAAACATGGCGTAATCTGGACAGGCATGAATTGGAATGATCTGGACAGGCATGAATTGGAATGTAACACGCTCAAAATCCAGGCTCGAACCTGGTCAATGCCGGATATCCCGGGCTTGATTATTGCGGTATCGTTTCGAATCCGTCCGCGAATACTTCCTCGCGGAACTGGACCAGGAACACCGAGGCGTCTTCGGTGATGTAGATCAAAGTGTCTGGATCAGAGGGGCTGATCAGAAAGCTCACGGAATCGCCAGCGGCCAATGTCTGGCGGGCCTGGGAGCCGGTTAGGTTTTCCCGGTACAACACATTCGTAAACGAGCTGCCCTCCGGAATGCGTTCCACAAGAACCAGGGCGGTCTGGTTCGCATTGAGCTGTGGTGGAGACCAGCCCAATTCAATTCCTGCCGAAGCGGCCTCACCCAGGTCCGGCGAGTGACTCTGAAGGACCGACCCATCAGATCCAACACTTTCCAGTTTGTAATGATCGCTGCCGCTCGTATCCTGGTCGAACAGGTAATACACACGGTCTGCAGCCGGCGAGTATCCGACAAAACTTGGGTCGGACAACTTGGGTCCAAGGAAATATGCCACCGCATTGCTGCCGTCAGAATTGACGCCGGTAATGGACCGGGTTTGCTTTAGCGTGAATTTGTCGTTGTAAACCAGCTTGTTCAGGGTCGGTGCCCAGATCAGCTGATTGAGTTTTGCCGACTGAGGAAGCAGCACGGGCGAAGCTGCCAATTCCGTGTCTACAACCTTGATGCCGCCGCCAGCCTGGTAGGCCAGGGTGGCGTCGCCGACGGGGTATTGGAGGGAATCCCCGACGTCGTTATCCAGGAGAACCGTGGGCGCGACGCCCAAAACGGACGCGACGAACAGCTCGCGCCCCAGCGGCCCGGAGTCCGATTGCCGCTGGACTATGAATGCCACCTGCGACCCGTCGGGAGAAACCGCAAACGCGATCACGTTGTCCTCCAGGTTCTGCACCGGCCACGGGACCTCCATGGAGGCGCCACCGGCTGTTGGCACAATGTAGACACGGGCAACGGGATCTCCGGGATCAGCAATGGCTCTATAGACCACCCGTTGACCGTTTGAGGCAATATCGAATGACGGTATCCAGTTTGCGCCGGCAAAACTGAGCTCCCGCTGCTCACCCCCGTCCAGATCTGCCGCAGCCAGTTGTGGCGTCCGGTAAACCACGGTTTGGTGATCAGGCGTTAGCGCCAGGTTTTCAGGCAACATCGTTCCAGTAGACAGTCTCAGGACCTGGCCTGGCGAATCCAGGTCGACGATTCCCAGTCCGCAACCGTTTACAGTTCGCAACAGACAGTCGGCGTAGACCAGGTGCCCGGTACTTTCAGCGACCAACCATTCGCCCAACTCAGACCGGATGGTGGTGGCTGCTGTGATTTGAACGGTGCTGGCGGGATCGCCCAATTGGGACCGATAGATGTTCGTAATGTTATCGACGACCCTGGTGAAGTAGATGAAATCCCCACTCTCGCTGAATCTGAACTCACCGTAGGCAGCAACACCGGACAGATTGTGTACAGAGGCGGCCAGCCCGGGTGACGCCGTGGAAGCGCAGCGGAGATCTCGATTCACAAGGCCCTCGTTGGGGTCCTGAACAACGTTGTCCAAAAAGAAACAGAAATAGTCGCCGGCCGGTGAAAATCTGGCGGTGTTTCTAACGGTAAACGCGAACGACGAACCGGGCTCAAGCAGTTGCGTCTGGGCGAACTGAGCTGAAACACTTGAACAGCCCAGAAGGAGTGCAGCGCATATAGCACGGGTTACCCAACTCGTGAAGCGTGGAAAAAAGTGGCTCTGATCCAATCCGGCAACCATTCTCGATACTCCATGTACCTATATGAAGTCTCAACGCGGCGGAGACAGGGAACCGAACAGAAAATTTCTTAGCCAACCGTGGTCAATGGCACGCATTTCGCTTGCGAAATGAACCATATAATGGCGTAAGCGGCATTTTTGGATCGTGCGGTAACGAGATGATTGCGTTTGACAAAGCGGCAAAGCGCTGGAGCGTGGCCTGGTTGGTCATGGCCTTGCTGCTGGCGATTCACGTGCTGGATGAAGCGCTGACCGGGTTCCTTCCCCGGTACAACGCCACCGTTGTGTCGTTGCGGGAGACCCTGGGGTGGTTTCCGTTTCCGGTTTTCACCTTCGCGTCCTGGATTTCGGGCCTGATCGCAGGCGTGCTGCTGGTCTTGCTGCTGGCCCTGGTGGCCCGTGCCGGGCGCCGCTGGCTGCTGATGCTGGCCTACCCCTTCGGCGCGATCATGGTCCTCAATGGCCTGGGCCACCTGGGGCTCTCCGTTTACCTGCGGGAGTGGTTTCCCGGGGTGATGTCGTCGGTACTGCTGTTGCCGGGTTCGATCTGGTTCCTCGTTGCTACGCGACGCTTTCATCGCGCCGCCTGACCGGGCCTCTCCTGGCACGAATCTCTGAGTGTATCCGGTGAGTCAGATCTGCGGCGAAATCTGGACAGGCATGATTTAGGGGCATCACCATCTTCGGGGTCGCTACTATTGGAATCAGCGCTCCGAGGCAGGGCTGTCCGCGGCCATCGCCGAGTACGATCAGGCGCTGCAGCGGGAGCCCGACTACGTTGATGCGCTGGCCGGCCTGGCGGACTCGTGGCTGCTGATGAATGGCAATCAGGGCCAGACCCGGCTTCCTTGCGCTGGTCATGGTTCCGGTCCTTAGACAACTTGATGATGCCGGACCCGGCACACTGATTCCTCGAGCCGTGTTTGGGCAGTCTGACCGCCCCGTCAGCAAACCTCGTCGGACAGGCGTACAATTCCAGGTAACCATAAGTATTTACATGGAGGGGTATTGGGCCTGACGAACTGAAACCGACAGGAGGGCCAGCATGACCGACATATTTTTTTACGACAGCACACCATCACCGGGCAATGCGGGGTTTGCGCATATGGGGCCCTATTTCACAAGGACCCTGCATGGGAACATTCCCCATCAGGATATGGCCCGCATGCAGGTCAACGCGGTGATCACCCAATTGGAGACTCTTGCGAGGCAGCACCGACAGGGGTTTCGCTTCATCGTTTTCCTGGACCACGGCAATGTGAACAACCAGCAGCTTGGCAACGGCATGCTGAACCTCACCGCGACTAATCGAACCGTGCTGCAAAGGATAGGCAGGGTCAGATGCCAGCGGATCTATTTCCTCGGTTGTATGCTTTCGCGACCCGCGGCAGGCGTAGCCAGCACCATTGGGCGACTCGTTGGGCGCGACGTCGTGGGTTCGCAGGCCACCGTGTACGCGCATACCGCTAACGGAATGTCCAGCGACCAGCAATGGCTCCGCTTCAGGGCCAACGGCACCTGCATCAACGAGCCCAACCAAACGCCTAATCTGTCCATGTCCCGGTTCCGGCTGCAGATTCGGCCCTAAAGCGCGGGGACTGGAGTCTATGATTAATTCTGGACAGGCATGAATTGGAGAAAGCACTATCGCTTCCTCCTGATGTTCCATGGGAAAGGTCACCTGTCCTGGGTTTAACTGGATTTACTGTTCTTCGCGCTCCAGCGGCCCGTGGCGCTAGCGGTCTGAACAAGCCAGCCGGCTCCAGTCAAATTGCCCGTCTGCACACCGGCGGTAACTCACGCCGGAGTCAATTCGCATGATCAGCGGGCCCAGGTCGAAAAAACGCTCCGGATACTGATTGAACTCTTCTCGTACCGCCTCGAAGCTGGCGCGCTTTTGCTGGCCGGGAGCTTCAAATCCGTCGGCCAAAATCAGATCAGTGCTTTGGGTGGGATCACCGATGAAGGAGAGACCCGCCAGATCGAAGCCGCCGCCACCACTGGTTCCACCTTCATCGAAGGTCAACGGATCGAAGAAGAACGCGCTGCCGCTTTCACCGCCGTTCTGGAAATCGGACAGCAGCACTTCCGTTGTCCAGGAATAGGTGAGCTCAAAGGGCGCACCCACCGAAATTCCCGAGAGATCCACGATGCCTTCATAGGGGTCCCAGGCACACTGAAAATAGCTATCCGCGCCGAGAGCGCTGCTGGCGCAGTTACCGGCGGGTAAACGCTGCGGGGCAAGCTCTTCGAACTCACCGGAATCCCCCACAAGATAGTTCAGGCGGACACCTCCGGCATCCTGAAACACTGGAACGCCGTCCAGGGCAATGGTGAAGGCCCAGGTCGATTGCACCAGATCGTCCGAAGCCGGAAGCCTGACCTCACCACGGACGAGATCGGTAAACAGATTGCTCAATCGAAAGCTGACACTATCTGTTCCCGCCTGGCGCGCAAAGATGCCGCTGAAAGTTCCACCACTGAAGTTTCGGATCGACACGTTTTGAGGGCCCGCCACGACCCGCGAGCCAAAATTGGCCGTCGACACGAAAGTGCTCGTCCACTCAGGAGAAACCGCGTAGCCTGCCGGCGCGGGTGGGTTCCCGATGGGACGCTCCCACCTTCCTAAGCTGACGGAAGCTGGATTCAAACCGGTCTCGGCGATGGTCCTGGTCAATCCAGGGGTGCCGTTTGCGTCTTTTAGATTATCAAGCAGGTAGGTAAGAGAAACTTCCGCCGCTGCAGGGTTTGCCCAGCACAACCATACGGTCAGAGCTGTCTTCAGAGACCTGGATCGAAGATCCGTAGTACGCCTGGGCATCTTTACCTCCTGAGCTTGTCGCGCGAACATCCACCACCCATACTTGGGATACGAGATAGGAGGCGGAGAGGGGACAGAATGGAAGCAAAATCTTCGGCGTACGGGTTTCAGAAAAGCTGCTGATGTCGTCCACCGAGCCCGGAGACCCGGTCCGCCACCCCCGCCGTGCCTATTCGGCGGCTGAGCAGGAATTGGCCCGGCTCCTGTTCACTGAGCACTACGATGCGCTGATCCGCGTGGCGCGCAGCAAACGTCGCCGCCATCAGGATCCGATTTCCCTGCTGACCGCTGACATCGTCCATGAAAGCTTTTTGAAGCTGCAGCGAGGTAACGGCTGGCAGTCCGACGCGCACTTTCTGAACGCTGCAGTGCTGGCGATTCGCCAGGTCATTGCTGACTATGCCCGGGCACGACTCACGGAAAAGCGGAATCGTCAAATCGAGGTCCAGTGGGAGGACGCAGGTACCTTGTTGCCCGAGTTTCTGGAGACGCCACAAGAGGTGGTCGCCATCGATGCGCTGATGGAGTCCATGGCCGAGTGCAACGAGCGGTGGCCCCGTATCATTGACGCCCGCTACTTTGCGGGCCTGACCGAGGCCGAAACCGCTGAGTTGATGGGCCTCTCGACGCGAACGGTGAGAAGGGAGTGGAAAGCAATACGTGCCTGGCTGGCAGAGCAGCTGAGGCAGTGAGCAGCTCCATCACATGACTGGGAAATCATCCGGCAAAGGAGCCGCACCCGGCAATACGCCTCCAACTGCGCCGACGGATTTCCTGCTCACCGCGCATCCCGATCCCGTGGGCGCGCACTGCGACTCCCATCACCCGGGCGACCGAATTGGCGCCTGGCGCATCGAGGCGCTGCTGGGTCATGGTGGGATGGGCGCCGTCTATCTCGCTGCACGGGCCGACGGCAGCTACGACCAACAGGTCGCCCTCAAGCGAGTTGCCCACGCCGACGAGCAGTTCCGCTTGCTGTTTCACGCAGAGCGGCAGCGGCTCGCTGCTTTGGATCACCCCAACATCAGCAGAATCATCGATGCCGGAGAGGATGACCAGGGCGCTCCCTTCGTCGTCATGGAATACGTCGACGGGGTCGCCATAGACCGATATTGCCTCGAGCAGCAGCTCGGTGCTCGCTCTCGACTACGACTGTTCTCAGCACTGTGTGATGCGGTGGCGCACGCCCACGACCGGTTCATTCTTCATCGGGATCTGAAGCCGTCAAACGTGCTCGTCGATCGAAGTGGTCGGGTTCGACTCATCGACTTTGGCGTCGCCGCAATCCTGGATGACGCAGGATGCGCAGAGCCCGGTCCGCTCACCAGAGCCTACGCCGCTCCGGAGCAGATCGAAGGTCGACCGCTCACCATGCAGACGGATATCTTTGGCCTGGGCGCCACGCTGTACCGCATGATGACGGGGCGGGACCTGGGCCGAAGCGCCAATCACGGCGTCGTGCTGGAGCAAGGATCGCTTGCCTCCAGGGATCTGCTGGCCATCATTGAACAGGCGACTCAGCACGAACTCGGTGCGCGGTACCAGACGGTGCTCGAACTGAAACAGGACGTACAGGCGTTCCTCGACCACGCACCGGTGAAAGCCAGAAAGGGCGGTGCGCTCTATCACCTGTCGAAGTTCATCACCGGTCGTCCGGCCATCGCCGCCTTGAGCGGCGGATTAACGCTGACTCTCGTAGCCGGGCTCGGCACCAGCCTGCTGCTCATGGAGCGCGCCACTCAGGAGAAGCTGACCGCGGAGGCCGCCCTGGCTGAAGCAGAGTCCTTCCTGGAGGAGGGAAACATCGTTTCGAAGCAGCGAACGACCTATGCCAATCTGCTCCAGCGGGCGTCCATGGAACTCGGTCTGGAGAACGAAATGGATGCAAAGCTGAAGTCCATCGCCCTCGAAGCGCATGAATCTGCGGCCGCAGATCCAGGTGGTGCTGCCGCCATCGCTTATTCAATCGGTCGTCACTTTGTGTTCAAGAACAACCACCTCGCGGGCCTCAAGGTGCTCGAGCCGTGGCTCGCCGAGCCGTACGGTGATGCACGCATGGTTGAACTCGGGGAATCGCTGCTGGCGATTGCGTTGGTGAATACTGGAAGAGAGCAGGAGGCGCTCCCCTACGCGCGCCGTGACGTGGAGCGCTTTGCGGAATCTCCCAGCATGTTCTCCGCCGATCACGCCGCGGCCGTTTCCCGTCTTGCCTTGTTGACCAGGAAAGAAGCTGATCTCGTGGACGCAATCGACGTCATCCGGCGGGCAACGGAAGGAAGTTACGACGTCGACGTCATGCTGTTTTTCTACAACCGCCTGTCCATTCTGAATTTGCTGCTGAACGATCCGGAGGCGGCCTATCGCGCAGCCGAGGACGGATACCGAACAGTTTCCGGTGCCCATATCAACATAGATGCTGTCCAGTTCAACACCCACAAACTCCGCATGGCTGAACTTGCCCTCTATTACAAACGGGACGCGGGCTACGCGGAGCAACTGGGCAAAGAAGTCATTGAGGGCCTCGCCCCTACCCAGGGCAGCACGACGGTTGGACGCGCCTGGGCCCTGCTCGGGCGGGCTGCCGTGCATCGCGGCGATTTCCCCAGCGGCGTTCGTTACCTGGAGAAAGCGCTGCCGATCATCGAACGATTCGCTGGTCCCGAATCAAAACCGCTGAGGCGTTCACGATATGCCCTGGCTGAGGCCTACGCCGACGCGGGGAACCGCCCTGCAGCAGAGGAACAGTTGGCCATAGCGTCCGAGCATCAGTCCGTCCGAGCCCGTCTCGCCAGGGCTTATCTGGCCAGTGGTCGCGGACGAGCCGAGTTCCTGGCCGCCATGGGGGATGACCAGTCGGAAGCGGCGACCGAGGTCCGTCAGTCCTTTGAGTTGCGCTATTACGCCAACAGGCTTCTGGCCCGTAAAGGGGAGGGGCCGCGCGCGATCCTGGCCGAATAAGAGCCTTGTCGCAGTCACTATCCCGCTCGAGCGGCCTGCCCGACTCGGGCTCACTCTGCCGCATCAAGAAAGTCGATGACCGCCGAAATCACGCGCTGGTGCACGTCACCGCGGTCGACACCATCCGGGTCGACACACGCGGGTACGTGGCGTCGGCCACGGGCCGTGCACTGGGCAAGGAATACGTAGTGCCCGGCGCCCTCCAGAATCTCGAGCCGGCCACTGGACAGGTGTGCCCCGATATGAGCGGCATTGGTGGTCGCGGGCGCCACGTCATCCTCGCTGCCGACGATGATCAGGACTGGCAGGTTGATAACCGATAGCGCCTCGGACGAGAACGCCTGCCCGATGGCCGGCGCGATTGTAACGATGCGGTCGATGCGGGGGTCGCCGTAGTCGTCGCCGGCGCGTTCGAATGCTGCCGCCAGCGCGGGGTCATCCTCGAGCATATCGGCGAAGTCCTGCGCTGCATCGGGATACTCGCCCTGCGGTTCGCAGGTGCCGTCGGCATTCGCCCCCGCACAAAATGCCTGCAAGCGATCGAGGTCGGTACGCGCGCCGGCCAGCCCCAGGACCGTGTAGCCGCCAAGCGAGAATCCGACGGCGCTGACGTTGCCCGTGTCGATGCGTGGGCCAAAGGTGGGATCTGCAGCGAGCCGGTCCAACGCGACGCCGAGGTCCGGGATGCGTTCCCAGACCAAACGAAAGCCGCGCGCGTCGTAGGCCGATTCGGCAGCCGTATTGCCGTGGTGGTCGACGGCCACCACGACGTAGCCGTGCGCCGCCAGCGCGCTCCCCAGCCACATCATCTGCAGTGCGGCGCCGCCCGTACCGTGCGAGAGCAGCACAACGGGGTGGCGTGTGTCACCGCGTACGAGCGGCGCATTTCGTGCCGCGTGGCCCATGAAGAACACGGGCCGCTTTGGCGGAATCAGGACTGCCGCCTGCTCCGCATCCTCGGCCGGGTACCAGACTGTGGCGGCCACGGGCCGCGGGCCGGCGCCGTCCCATGCCGTACGTTCCGAGTCCGTCCACGCGAAGCGCTGCATGCCTACCGCCGGGCCCTCCGGTGGCGGCGGGAGCGATTCCTGGCCGCAGCCCGCCATCATGGCAGTTATCACTGTGTAGAGCATGAATCGCAGGGTTACGCTCATCCGTTTTTGGTTCTTCCAATCAGAGTATTCAGCCTAGCAGGCAGAACCGCGCCCCGACCACGGTTCGGTCTGATCGGGACGGCGAAATCGGGCGAAATGGCGAGCGCCTTGTCGCCCTGGGTCGCCCTGGGTCGCCCTGACCCTGCCACCCTGGCCACCCGTAGGCGCAAATTGCGTTGTGTGCAGGCTACGAGCCTTTGCCACCTGATTGAAACCTTGTCTCCCGGCGCGGACTGGTACACAGTTTCAATAGGGCATTGGCGTTACCGCAGCGGGGGTACTCATGATCACACGGGCGCAGCTTTTACTGGCAATCGCGGTCGTCACTTGTGTCCCATCGGCCTTGGGACAAGAGACCGGTTCCTACCAGGGACCGGAGCTGCGTCGGTGGTCCGCCGTCGTTTCCGACCTGGATGAGACCATTCATCTCTATACCGATATCCTGGGTTTTGAGCTGGGAGAGGTCTCAACGGATCCAAAAACCTCGTACGTTTACGAGATCTTCAACATCAGCCCAAGCGTCACGACCCGTCATGCCACCTTTCACGCTGGCGAGAAAAAACGTGTGTTGTCGGTGGTTGAAGTGCCCGGAACCAGGCTTCCGGCGTTGCCGGACAATCCTCGGATGTCCGTTGCGCTCATCAACGCCAACGGCCGGTTCGATGAAATCCTGAAGAAACTGACTGAAGAGGGATACACAACCATGAAACCCCATGCCCTGGGATCAAGCGGTATCGAGGTAGGCTTTGTCGATAGAGACGGACACCTCTACGCGCTCTATGAGTATCCCTACGCCGGCCAGGTTGAAGTCGACCCCCACGCAGACGATTGATGTGGGTTCCTGGCTTACCCCAGGGCGTGCGGTCAGTCTTTTTGGGGTCGTCTGGTCCGACGCCTGCCCGGCCACCCGGCTTTTAAATCCCCAGGGACTGTCACACAATGAAAACGGACTTCGGAGCGGGGGAAAATGGATGGTGATCATGGCGCAGATCGGATCGTGAACAATGCGAGCCGGCCAGGCGCGATGAGCCCACTCGCTAATCTGTGGCGCGCGCTGCTGTTCTTTGTCCTGTACCTGGTCGTTTACCGGGCTGCCGTGCTGATGGAATATGCGCCTCACGCCAGCCTGTGGTTTCCGCCGGCCGGATTGTCGTTCGCGGCCTTTTTTGTCATCGGTTGGCGCGGCCTCCCCCTGGTGCTGCTCAGCGCCATGGGCGCGGGATTGTGGTCCGACGTGGTATACGGGGCCGACCAACCCTGGACGCAAATTCTGTATGACGGCGTGCTGTTCGCCGGCGCACACAGCCTGGCCTACGGCACTGGCGCAGCGCTCCTCCGCCGCTTCAGCTATACCCGCAGCGGCGGCACCTTCCCGCGATTGATTGTCGGGTTCCTGGTTTCGGGTTCGATTGCTGCCCTGCTTGCCACCTGGCTGGGGATTCTGGCGCTCTTTGCCAGCGGCGCCTGGCGGGCCGAGAGCGTGGCCGACGTGTGGCTGGCCTGGTGGATCGGGGACCTGGCCGGCGTAGTCGCATTGACGCCGTTCTTTGCGGCGCTGATCGACCGCTATTACGCGAGGGGGCTGCAACTTGAGGGTGAGTTCCCCCTTTCCGCCCGGGCCGGCCCGCGGCGCGCTTTCCTGCTCAAACTGGCGACCTGCCTTGCCCTGCTCATCAGCGCGCTGGCCCTGGCCGCCTTTACGGGTCGTCAGGAAGCGGTTTTTGGGGTCTTCTTTATGATCATTCCGCTCATGTGGCTGGTGTATTCCGAGACGCCGTTTCGCACGGCGCTCAGTGTGGCGGTGGTCAGTTCGGCGACGGTTGCCCTGATCCGGCCCTTCGGGCTATTCGAGTATGCGCTGGTTTACCAGTTTGCGATCACCGTGTTCGCGGCAAGCGCGTTCTTTGGATTGGCGGTGCCCGGACTGGTGGCGGACAACCGCCATCTCCGCCGCCTTGCGACCACCGATTCGCTGACCCAGTTGCTGTCGCGCGGCAGCCTGGAAGAACAGGCCCAGCGTGAGATTGCCCGGGCACACCGCTATCGCTACCCGCTGTGCCTGGCGGTGTTCGACCTGGACCACCTCAAGCTCATCAACGACCGCTTCGGGCATCCGGCCGGCGACAAGGTGTTGCGCGACCTGGCCACGGTGGCTAGCGATTCGGTGCGCCACATGGACCTTCTGGGGCGCATCGGCGGCGACGAATTTGTCGCGCTTTTTCCCAACAGCGATCTGGCTTCCTCGCGCGACATCGTAGAGCGTATGCGCGCTGCGATTGCCCGGTGCGCCGTCGCAGGCCAGCCGGTCAGCGCCAGCTTTGGTTTGGCACAACTTCTTGATGAGGAGGATTTTGACGGCTTGTTCAAGCGCGCGGATACGGTACTGCTCAAGACCAAGCGCGAAGACCGCGGTGGTCTCGGGGTAGTGTCGGAAATCCTGGGGTCACCCATCGGCCAGCCGTAGTCAAAGGCACGATCTCAGAATTTCCGACGTCACCCATTCGTCTCTGCCCCAATATCCGGCGGACCACGCAAAGCTATGGCCCGCCTGGGAATTGGATTGGTCCGACCCGTAGTCGCGGCGTAGTCGGCCGGTCCTGCATTGCCATTTGTCGAGTCACCGCGCTAACTCGATGTGTCATCGTATGACCCGACTCCGGCTATTCAGAAAGGAACTGGCCCTATGAACAGAGATTCCACTACGGCTCCTGAACTCCTGCCGCTGTGCACTGTAGACCTCGAGCTCTCTCCCGCAACTATCATCGGTGAAGGACCCAGTGGAACGCGCATGGTCATCGATCTCGTGTCGATGACGCTCACTGGTGAGCGGCTAAACGCAAAGATGAAGGGACGAGCAGCGGCGGACTGGCTGACGATTGTCGGTTCGGTGGCCACCATCGACGTGCGCGCGACGGTGGAGACCGACGACGGCGCTCTAATCTACATTCAGTATCGTGGGAGAGCGGATGTCTCCCAGGGAATTGGCTCCAGTCCCGTCTACGTCGCGCCGACCTTTGAGACCTCGGACCCGCGCTACCAATGGCTCAATTGCATCCAGGCTGTCGGCAAGGGTGATCTGAAGGCCCTGCGCTACGAGTGGATGGAACTGAGATGACTCGGCTCGACGGATTCAAGAGGTTGCGCGTTGCGATTCCGCGGTAACTTTTCTGCAACCCTAAATGGGTGTGTGGGTCTGATATCTACGACAGAGTCGTTTAGGCCAGGCCACAGTGCGCTTGGGCTGGATGCCTGTAGCCGTTTTGTCTGACCCTGCCATTTCTACGGTATGACGGAAAAAAGACTCTTACTCGGACCGAAGCGTCTCGTCGGTCCGGCCATCCCAATACAAGCCGGTTATGCCGGTCACTTCACCAGTCTCATCACGATCAAAGCGCATCCCGTCGGCGGCGATCTGGTAGTTCTTCCCGGCTGACTTCAGTTCATCCTTCAGCCAGGCCAGGCCAGGCCAGGCCAGGCCAGGCGCGGCGCGATAGCTTTGCTGCGTTCCGCATCCAGGGCAAGCGCGGCTGAGAGCCAAATCTGGACAGAGCCAAATCTGGACAGGCATGATTTGTTCTATGCTCTGCCACCAGTACCAAGATTGTCTCCAATTCCAACGTTATCGCAGGGCTGATCTGGACAGGTTTTTTGGAACTGGCGTACGCACAAAGACCGAGTGACTTGGGGGGCACCGAACGCATACGCTTGGCAGTTGGTGCCTTGGGAATGACTTTTTGCGCCCTTATGGGGTCAGTCTCATTTACTTTCAGTAATCAGAAACGCCAAACTCGCCATTCCATCCAATCTATGTGGTTCAGCCGACTCGCGCGGCAGTAATGTCGAGGAAATGGTATTAACGTATAGTCACATCCCAAGCGATTGAGGGGGAATTGAGTCATGTCACTATCAGATGCTGCGACTAACGCGCGGATTCTGCGCGAGGCCTACGCTCTGTGGAACGATTCTGGTGCCGGCCAGGGGGCCGTTGACCATTGGCTGGGTTTGCTGGACAAGGACATTCGCTGGCGGTCAATGGCGAATGGCGCGGAAGGCATGCCCTTCACGCGCCCCATGGACGGTCTCAGCCAGGTGCTCGAGTACTTTGCCGGGTTGGCCGAGGATTGGGAGTTGCTCCACTACACGGTGGACGACATCATTGCCGAGCGCGATCGGGCGGTCATGGTTGGAAGCTGTGGCTGGCGCCATCGCCACACCGGCAATTCGCTTGACACCCCCAAGGTCGACGTCTTTCGGTTTCGCGACGGCAAGATCGTCGAGTTCCACGAATTCTACGACAGCGCGGCGGCGCTTCAGGCCACCCGCGGCTAGTCCGATCTGTGGGTTCCTAATCCAGGAGCCCACAGCACCCGGGACCGACTCCCGCACTCTAGAACACTGAGCCAACCGACGCAGCGGCGGCGGCCGTAAGGGCGAGAAAGGTCCCGACCACGGCCGCGGTGGTCTTGAACATGCTGATGCTTTCGACCGTGATGCTCTCTATGTCCGGATAATCGTAGCAGGCTTCAGATCCGCAGATGCCGGAATCCGACAGTGCCTCGACGGTCACCTGGTGCATCGCGCCGTCGCGGGTCGCGATCCGTATCTCGTCACCGGCTGCCAGATTGGAGGTCGCCTTGGCGTAATCCTCTGGCAGCGTCAGTTGGGTCGTGGACGTGCAACCCGCAAGGAAGCAAACGATCACGATGGACAGCAGAATTTTTTTGTTCAGGGTAGTCATGGCGTGGGTACCTGGTTTGATGGGTTCATGTTACGAGTGTGAATGCTGGCCGAATACGCCCAGCGAGGTATGGCTGCTATACATCGGCGCATGGCTTTAGATTCGGAGCGCC
>JAAUYH010245445.1_pt1 | contig 15100 bp, 9 predicted proteins | sample 7278061 | NCBI WGS metagenome assembly JAAUYH01 (sample SAMN14350203, study PRJNA611818) | marine sediment metagenome | isolation source: surface marine sediment (0.6m) | place: French Polynesia: Moorea | collected 2018-08
CGTAGATGACCGAGAATGGTCAGGATACTTCAGGTATTTTAAGTAAGCCTTAGTGCTTGAATCTCTTGCATACATAGTATTTCAGTCATCCTTTACAAAAAATGACTACCCGGCTCTATCTTGCTTGAGCTGACGCTGATACTGCTCCAAGGCTCCCTGAAAGCTATTTTTGCTAACAGTTTCTCCCAGCGCTTCACTCAAATTGCGCCATAGTTTTAGACCCGCTTCTTTACGCAGATATCCGGCTGAATAGGCGGAACTTTGGGCAATTTTCTCGTAGGTCTGCTTTTTCCAGGCCCCTGATAGAATAATTCGCTCCACCTCGTTCAATCGGCGCCCAAATCGGTTGAACATAGCGGCATCGGCAACTTCCAGAGCTTGCTTGACGTCCATTTAGCTTCTGGAGACACATCCACAGTCTTTTATCCTTGTATATCTACTTTAAATCTGGACCTAAATTAATGTCAATTCGGCGTATATGTCATGACATTACATGACATCCGCCTGTTTGGAGCTAAATTTTAACGTTAAACAATTAACTCCGACCCCTAATAGGCATGAATTCGATACGCTATCATCTGTCATGTCATTGAGTGCAAAGATCATGACTTTTTCGGTAACGACAGTGACCCTTTGAGCGGCTATTCTAGGGAGTGTAAGGTAAAGCATTAAGCTCAAGTTAATCCGACCTATCCTACTACTCTTTCAAGCAACTTTTGAAGGTTTGATTATCTAAATTAGTGGGTCATTTATTATTAGCATCGCCATTATCAATAGAGCGGTTAACTTGATCAAACTGCTGATTGACTAACAAAACTTTATTGTGAATGTTTGGAAAGCCCTCTCCCTAACCCTCTCCCGAGGGGAAGAGGGAACAAGAAAGCGGATGTGCTCCCCTCGCCCTCTGGGAGAGGGACTGGGGGTGAGGGCTCGAGACTTTTGTCAGTCACCCAGGATCAAACTGTCCCCTAGGGATCAGATCTGGAATTGGCGCCTAGTTGATCCGCACGCTTGGGATTGAACGAGCCAGAGCCCATTTGGGTTTGAGGAGTCTGGCGTTCAACTTGAAACGATACGTGTATCTGGAAACCCGATCGACGCATGCGGGGGTAATTGGAGATGAATCGGGCGAAGCTACCTCAGCTAAAGGCTTTCAAATGATTGCAGGCGCTACAGTCAAAACACGAATAGGGAGGGATGAAGTTACGGTCCCGTCAACTTTTCAAAGAACTTGCCTCAGAGATTAATCTTTTGAATTTTTCGAGGCGCCCTTTTAATATTATGAGGAGAATTTTGAGTGATGGTTAGTCAAAGTACGATTGAAATTGTTAAGGCAACTGCACCGATTATTAGAGAAAAAGGGGAAGAGATTACCAGACGGATGTATCAAATTGCATTTGAAGAGAGACCTGACTATAAACGCAGCTTTAAAACTACTTGGATGCAGCATCTAGACGGGGGTCCGCAATCACGCAAGTTAGCCGCAGCTGTTTATGCCTATGCTACTCATATTGACCGCCTAGATGAGTTGGCAAAGGCAGTAGACAAAATTGGCCGCCGTCATGTAGAACTTCGAATACTGCCTGAGCAGTATCCGCTGATTGGCGAAAAGCTTTTGCAGGCGATGAAAGATGTTTTGCAAGATGCCGCAACTGATGAAGTTATTTCGGCGTGGGCTGAAGCCTATGATGCTTTAGCAAACATCTTTATTCAAAAAGAGACTACGATCTATAAACAAGAAGATCAAGAACTAACTGAGCGATTGGCGAGTGCTAACAACCTAACCTTGGTGCATCAGACTGACCAAAGCCGCTGATGCTGTCTCAGAAGCGTCAGATAACCCGCTCTTTAGGCTCTTGTCAATTTTTGATACTTTGAGTTCGATATTAAGAGGGATGAGAAATGTCTGACAGTGAGGCCATCAAATACTCAGGCAAGAGTGCAAGGGTTTCGTGGCGCGGTAGCTTGTGTATTCATATCGGTGAATGTGGTCGGGCCAAGGGGGCGCTATTTGTCGGCGGACGACAGCCGTGGTGCCAGCCTGACCTTGCGAGCGACGATGAGGTCAAAGACGTTGTGATGCGATGCCCAACTGGGGCGCTATCCGTCGAATTCGACGATCAATCGATTCTAGAAACTGCGAGCCCCGAAAACACGATCAATGTAGCCTACAACGGCCCGCTGTTTGTTCGCGGCCAACTTGAAATCGAAGGCGCTCCATCTGACGCGCCTGGGCTCAAGTTCCGGGCTGCGCTGTGCCGTTGTGGGCAGTCAAAGAATAAGCCATTTTGCGACAACAGTCATGAGGACACAGGCTTTAAGGATTACGGCGCGGTCGGCGAAACTGGCGAGCCTAGCACTGGGTCGGGCGGCCCTTTGGCGATCAAGGCCGTGAAGAATGGTCCGTTGCTGATCAAAGGCAATGTCACGATATACAGTGGCAGTGGTCGTAGTTCCTGGCGCGGTGATCAGGTCGCGCTATGTCGCTGTGGTGTGTCCGAGAACAAACCATTTTGTGACGGTAGCCACAAGAAAGTAGGATTTATCAGCGATTAGTATCCATTTTTTTTCGAGGCTCGCTAAATTTCTTTTTTTTACAATCCTTCCTGCTGTCAAACCAGGCTCAGTATGATTTTCCTATGAGGAAGAAACCATACTGGGCGATTAGTCTCTTCGCGCTTATGGCCATGCGCAGCATAGCTGTTCCTGCCTCTGCCCAGATTATTGAAGATAATTCTTTAGGCCCCACTCCCTCAGTCATTACCCCGATTGACGCCCAAACAGATCGCATTGACGGCGGGGCGCAACGGGGCGCGAATTTATTCCACAGCTTTCAAGAATTTAATATCGAAGCAGGGCGGGGTGTTTATTTCGCCAATCCATCTGGGATTGAGACTATTCTGACTCGCGTGACGGGCGGCAATGCCTCAGAGCTAATGGGTACTCTAGGGGTTTTAGGGAACGCCGATCTGTTTTTTCTCAACCCAAACGGCATTATTTTTGGACCGAATGCTCAGCTTGATATTAGGGGCTCTTTTCTTGCCACAACAGCAGATGGCATTCAATTTGACACTCAAGGATTATTCAGTGCGTCTGATCCTCAAGCGCCTCCGCTGTTGACGATTGCGCCCTCTGCTTTGTTCTTCAGCGGATCTGCCGCTGGGGCAATCATTAACCGTTCCGTTGCCCCCACTGGTACTGATGCGTCCGGAGGCCAGGCATTGGGTTTACGAGTTCCTAACGGCGAAAGCCTCATGCTGGCTGGGGGGGAGGTGATCATGGACGGAGGCGGGTTGAATGCATTGGGCGGTCATATTGACCTGATTGGGATTGCGGGTGCTGGGCAAGTGGAAATTATTTCAGAAAATATGATGACAGCCACACCCCTGTCGCTGAATATACCTGAAACCATTGCCAGGAGTGATGTTCTCCTACAGAATGGCTCCAAACTAGATGTGACCGCAGACAATCGTGGCAGCATCACCTTACAGGGACAGAATATTGATATTCTGGGGGGCAGCCGTCTCTTGGCTGGTATTGCTCCAGGGTTAGGGACTAGCGCCAGTAAGTCTGGAGACATTATTCTGAGAGCTAGCGATGCTCTCACCGTCGAAGGACCCAATAATGTTATATACAACGTACTGGGGGATGGTGCAACTGGCAACAGTGGCAGTTTGATCGTAGAGGCCAATAACTTTATCGCTCAAAATAGCGCCTTTATCGTTGTTGCTACCTTGGGCGAGGGTAATGCAGGTCGAGTGTCTCTTCAAGTAGAAGACTCCGTCGAACTCACAAACTCAAGCACCATTTTCAACAGTATAGCCTCTCCGGATGGCGGCGAGACAGAGGGGATTGCCATTTTGGCGGATTCACTCACCCTGTTAGAAGGTGCTGAGTTGGTTTCGGGCGTGAGGGGGATGGGACAAACAGGTGGAATTCGTCTCAACATAAGCGATGCCATTGTCATGGATGGGGTTGGTTCAGATGGATTGTCCAGCGGAATATTCGCCTCAACCAGACCAGGGACAGTTGGGTTTTCTGGCGACGTGTTTGTCTCAGCCAATTCGTTAGATATCACCCGGGGGGCGAGGATACAAACTGGCACACGGGGGCAAGGCAATGCTGGCAATGTCACCGTTGAGGTAGACGGGCGCTTTCTGCTCGATGGAGCTGATCCCAGTGGTTCCCTTACTGGAATTTTTACCGACCTAGACACAGATGGAGAAGGCCGGGGCGGCAATATTCAAGTAACGGCTGGCTCTCTCGTGATGAATAATGGGGCTCAGTTTACGGCCGCCACCTTTTCACTGGGAGATGCTGGAGATATCACAGTTGACGTTCGGAGCACAGCCAGTTTCGATGGGGTCGTCGATGGCCTAACAACGGGCTCTACACCAGATGTATTAGTTGCAGCTCGCAGCGGCCTCTTTAGCAACGTCGGCCAAGACTTGGGCAATGGTCAAACCATTCCCGCCATTGGTAATGGGGGCAAAATCACCCTGAATGCAAACAGTATTTCTTTAACCAATGGGGCTAGGTTTGGCACCACTATTCTCTCTGATAGCGTCGGTAATGCAGCTCCAATTTTGGTCACCGCCAATGAGGGAATTATAGTCAGTGGGGAGAATGAGCTGGTTGGCTCCAGCAGCATTGCCACAGAGGTTCAGCCTGGCGCAAGAGGCAATGCGAGTGATATTGAAGTATCAGCAGCGTCGCTCAGAGTTAGTCAGGGTGGGCTGCTCAATGCCAGTATTGCCAATGATGGGGTGGCAGGCAAGATTGTGATCGATACGCGTGTTTTAGATATCGTTGAGGGCGGGCGGGTGATTGTCGCAACGTCAGATTCAGGGAATGCGGGCAATATCATTTTAGTGGGTCAAGACAGTATCACCCTGGCTGGCGAAAATAGTGGATTATTTGCGAATACTACAGCAGACTCTACAGGCAATAGTGGCAGTATTTCACTAATTCCCAGGACTGCCTCTGCGCATCCCAGAACGGTGTCTATTCGAGATGGAGCCCAGATTGCGGTGGATAGTCAAGGTACTGGTACAGGTGGAAATATTCTGCTGGAAACGGATGCGCTGATTCTCAATAATAATGCGCTCATCTCTGCTGAAACGGCTAGCAATCAGGGGGGGGACATTACCCTCCTGATTGGTGATTTAGTGCTATTACGCAACGGCAGCAACATCTCCACCAATGCGGGGACAGCCGAGGCAGATGGCGATGGCGGCAACATCATGATTGATGTTGAGGATGGCTTTATCGTGGCTGTTCCCCAAGAAGACAGCAACATCACGGCCAATGCTTTCCTGGGTCAAGGCGGTAATGTCATCATCACGGCCCGGGGTATCTTTGGGATTGAGTTCCGTGAGACAGAAACCCCCTTGAGTGATATCACCGCCAGCTCAAATTTTGGATCGGCTGGCACAGTCGTGCTCAATTTGCTAAACATCGATCCAACCCAAGGGACCGCTGAATTGCCCACAGATACAGGAACATCTCAGATTAGCCAGCGCTGTAACCCAGGCGAGGGGGCATCTAGCTTTGTCGACACGGGGCGAGGGGGAATTCCGCTAGGGCCAGGGGAAACAATCACCAGCCAAGACCTCTGGGAAGACCTATATCTGCCCGAATCCCAAGCAGGCAATAGAAACATAACTTCATCGTCAGTTACGAGCGAAGTCACCCCCATTGTTGAGGCTCAGGGGTGGGTTGTCAGTCCAGATGGTCAAGTGAGGCTGGTGGCCAATGCCCCGACAGGCTCCCCCTCGGATTTATGGCGATCGCACCCTACCTGTTCACTGTCGGGGTAGTCATGAAACGGATTGTTCAGCGCCTACTTTTATTTCTGTTGGGAGGGATATTCGCCATCGGCGTCATGCCCGCATTTCCTCAAGCTTTACCGACGCCGCGTGTAGATCCTCTGCCCTCCCAGGAACATATAGACCAGGGCAGAACTTTCTATCAACAGGGGCGCTGGGCTGATGCGATCGCCACCTGGCAAGCCGTTCTTGAGCATCCTTCATTCCAAAGCGACCCCGTGCGGCAAGCGGCAGTATGGACCTATTTGGGCATGGCTTACCAGAAGTTAGGGCAGTGGTCAGCGGCGGCTGATGCGATCGCTGCCAGTCGAACCCTTTTGAATCAACTACCTGAGGCGGAAACCCCAAACCGGCTGCATATCCTAGCTCAAACCTTGAACACCCAAGCCCAGCTGGATTTCGCTCAGGGCAACCCCGAAGCGGCCTTCACCACCTGGCGGCAGACAACTCAGATTTATCGCGATTTAGGCTATTCAACCGGCATCACTGGCAGTCTGATCAATCAGGCCAGAGCTCTGGAAGTGAGCGGACATTATCGTCGGGCTTGTCAGACTTTGTTGGAGGCGGCAAATCTCGATCAGCCCTCCTGTGATTTCAGGGATTTGGCGTCGCTGGAGCCCGTAGCGCAAGCCTTTAACCAGCAACCGAACCCAGATCTGCAAGTTTTGGGATTGCGGAGTCTCGGGAATGTGCTGCGGCTGGCTGGACTTTTGGCTCAGGCAAACCATCTGTTGGAGCAGAGTGTAGCCATTTCAAGAGAGCTGGACGCATATCCCTTGGGGTTCTCACTGCTCAGTCTGGGACTGGTGGAGGAGGATTTGTATGAGCAGGCCACGTTTCGCTATCAGCAGACTGAACTCGAGACTGATCGCCAGGCCGCCCTGACGTTGGCCCGTCAGGCCTTAGAACGGTACGCAGAGGCTGGAAAAATTGCTCAAGAGACGACTGGCGATCGCCTGCTGATTGTGCAAGCCAACGTAAAACGGCTCACGCTTTTGGTTCAGCTCAGTGCAAACCTGAGAAACCAAGATGCATCCGTGGTTGAACCGGACGAATTTCGCGACCTGCTGCGGACCCAGCTGCAGGCCGTGTTGAACTTACCGACGCAGGATTTACCCCCAAGCCGCGCCGCGATTTACAGCCAGATCAATTTAGCCCAGAGTTTCCTCACCCTCTGGCAAGCCTCCACTTTCTCTGATAGCCCTGCTCCAGAGGTCATTCTCCAACAATTGACCCATGCCCACCAGCAGGCCGTTACGTTACAAGACCGTCAGGCTCAGTCCTATGCTCTGGGTGTACTGGGCCTCCTCTATGAACAGCGCGCCCACCGTCAGCCTGAGCCGGTGGACTTCTTGAGTCAAGCTCGGCAGTTTACGGAGTCAGCCCTTGGGTTGGCCCAGGCAAATCAGGCCTGGCACATCGCCTACCAGTGGCAGTGGCAGCTTGGACGCATTCATCAAGCTCTGGCGGAACCACAACTGGCGATCGCCCACTACCAGTCTGCAGTCGAAACCCTGCAAGCGGTCCGTCACGATTTACTGGCCATTGAAGCACATGTTCAGTTTTCGTTCCGAGACACGGTTGAACCCCTCTACCGAGAATTGGTTGCACTGCTGATCGATAGTTCTGAGGGCGCTATCCCGGCTCAGAGAAATTTGCAACAGGCCCTTCAGGAAATCGACGCCCTGCGACTGACAGAATTAGAAAACTTTTTGAGCTGTAACCTGACTCAAACATTTGAACTCAGTGATGCTCAAACCGACGCCCAGACCGCTATCCTCTATCCCATCATTCTGCCCGATCAGTTGGTTGTTATTTTACGACTGCCGCGGTCAGAGGCGCTGCAGTTTCACCGAGTCACCTTACCCGAAGCCGAAGTCAGTCAGACCCTGAAACACCTGCGTCAACAAGTAGAGAATCGCTATCTATCGAATGCTTTCTTTGACCTATCCCGGCAGGTTTATGATTGGCTCATCCAGCCCTTTGAGGACACGTTGAATGAGCAATCTGTTCAGACTTTGGTGTTTGTGTCCGACGGGGTGCTGCGGAATGCGCCCATGGCAGCGCTGTACAACGGCCAGCATTTTCTGATTGAAGACTATGCGATCGCCCTCAGCCCTGGATTGCAGCTGCCTGCCTCACAACCCCTCAGCCAACTGCAGCTGAGCGCGATCGCCTTTGGATTGTCAGAAATCCGATCAGATTTTCCACCGCATCAAGGGTTTGCATCCCTGATTAATATTGAACCCGAATTAGCCGAAATCCAGGCTCAAGTCCCAAGCCGCGCCGTACTGAATCAGGCATTTACTCGCGAAGCTTTGCAAGACTTTGTAAGTACACTCTCCACACCAGTCGTTCATCTGGCAACCCACGGACAGTTTAGCGCTAACCCTGAAGAAACCTTCCTGCTGGCGTGGGATCAGCGCATCAACATAGATGATTTGAGTCAGATTCTCCAGAACCGTGAGGCCCAAAATTCAGCCGCGATTGAACTGCTAGTTCTAAGCGCTTGCAAGACAGCCGACGGAGATAGCCGGGCAACGTTGGGTTTAGCAGGCGTCGCCATCCAAGCCGGTGCGCGTAGCACGATCGCTTCGCTCTGGTATATTGACGATCGTTCGACGGCTGAACTGATGAAGCATCTCTATCGAGAGTTGGCGACGCCCACAGCGGATCTGACTCGGGCGGAAGCCCTTCGCCGAGCCCAGGTTGCGCTCCTGCACGCCCCAGGCTACCGAGCGCCCATATACTGGGCTCCCTATGTCCTCGTCGGCAACTGGTTATAGTCCAGTAGGCCAATACTTGGTTAGACAAGTATTGGCGCTGGTTCAGTCTGGTTAGATCCTAGAAGTCCTGTGGAACAAGGAATACGGGAATTCTCAGCAAACCTATAGCCGTCAGTTTATTGAGATTATTCTCATTAGCCGTTTCTGAAATCCCTAATATATCGTTGAATGGCCCTGAATTGGGTTTAACCTATTCTCTGAGCCCCGAACGCTACAATGCCTTTTATACAAGGATTCTATCCTTAAATTAGACTGAACCGGCGCCATCCTCATCCCTCTGGGAAACGAGGTTTCCATAAGGCGTACCAATCAAACCAAGCCTCTTCTAAAACGGAATAGAGTAATTCGGGGGATGCGTCTTCTAACGGAATGGACAGATGAGCCCACAGGCAACGTTTATCTTGTAGCGGGTGTTGACCTAAAATCCATCCCCAAAGGCGATCAGGGTATAAATCGTAAATCATACGATTGTGGAGAAACTGTTTCCTGGTTACCGTACTGCCTCCCCTGGGATTGATGCAGGTACTCAGATAAGCATGCTCTGAATCAGAAAATAAAGTATAAAAACCAGTATTCGGCTGCCGCTGAATGGTTCCTTCGGTAACAGTGGCTGATGAGATATCTGTTGAATCCTGAACAAGCAATGGAATTTCGCCATTGCGGGTGAGCGGATCTTGGAAATAACGCATCTGAATCGTTAGCGACCAGTCCTGTTGCTGATAGCGATATTGTCGTCCAGGAATACTGATCTCCTTTCCATTTTTAGATGTTTTGAGGGAAGAACTGGAAAGAAAATCCCAGTCTGATAAGGACGCCTCTGAGGTTAGATGGACAGGATTACTGGGTTGTTGACTGCCGACAGGTCGTCCTAATAGATGGTGCCCCAATGACACCAGAATCCCAACCAAAGTAGTGGCCAACAACATTAATCGCATCAATTTCCAATGCTGCATCACTATGCCTCCGTGGATTGAGAAGAGTTGGTCCCTGTTTGACAAGTTAACCGCCAACAAATTCCCAGAAATATCAAAACAGTGAATAAGGAAAATAATGAAGACCCTTGTCCGGCGTGCCAATAATCGAAAGTCTCTGGATTGCCTGAAGCAACGAAGACAGCCATAAGGGCAACGCGTATTCCATTCATGAAAAAGGCTAAGCCAGCTGCAAAGAGGGTGATCAGCAGGCCTTTAAGCCAACTCCACTGAGTGTAGAGGGTCATTAAGAATAGGACGGCGACACCAGTGAGTTGGGCAATTAATGATAATCCTGAACAGGCAGAGTATACGGCGACGCTGCCTCCAGGCAAGTGGATATTAACCCCCTGACGATAAACATCGAGGCCGAGACACCATAACAAAAACGTAGACAAGCGAGCGGTTAACTCAGAAAACTCAATAAAGAAATAGAGTAAAACTTCGTGCCCCCCCAAGAAGAAGGATAGGGTTAGCTCTTTCCAATATTGACGAAACCCTTTAAACCCAGATGCCAGCAAAATCAGGCCCACGCCAAATAGAAATGGAGTAACCCGAAGGAAGTGCCCCGTAACGGATATACATTTAAGGAGGACTACGCCGAGGATTAAAAATCCTGCAAGACTGGCTAACCCACTGCTTTCAAACGTAAGTGAATGACGTCTCCCCCATAAGAGAGAGGCAATGGCTCCCCAGAAAAGCAAAGTAACCCCTAAAAAGCTCGAATCGTCAGTTTGCCAAACGAGGGTGATGTGGATGGCGATACATCCCGCCGTGATTGCCAACATCCAATAACGAATATTTTGTAGCGATCTTAAAGAGCCTAGAAGAGACTCTGAGATTCTTTCCATGATGAAAACAGCAATCCTAAACGCCTAATAAATCTGAAAGTTTTTTAGGACTGTAGACTTTTGGTTTGACCCTATATCCCTATTTCCTAGGACATGTATCCCAAGTCCAAAAGATAAATCCGTAATTACACGTCCAATAATAGCAATTTGAAATACTAAATATTACATATATCGACCAACTTTATTTAGAGGTAAACTTTTTGACAATCAATTTCTCAATCTGCTATTTCAACCTGTTATTTGGGTAGTAGAGCGCCGCTGCATTTGGAGCTTAAACCGATCTCCAGACAATTGAATCATGCGCTAATAACGGGTATCAACTTAAGCCGGGATGTTCTGACGGGGCAAGAATACAGGCGCCAGGAGTCAGGAATCAAAATCCAGTCCCTGAATGACTTCTGACTTCTGTATCCCTTCTCTACTGGATTGTCCCACTTTAAGATGACGCCCCTCATAAGTCTTGAAAAATAGAGAACATAAACTGATAACTCAATTCTCCAGATGCGTCATCGGCCCTTTTTATGAATCTTGGAAAACTTTAAAACTACATATGAAACGGTTGAATCCTTTGTTGGAACTTTACACATCACCCAGGTCAATCGTGTTAGAAATAATACTGTAATGAGTGAATACACGTACGGCTTTATATGTACGTGTTCTGTGTAAAACATACGGAGTTTCTAACCTAAATGCTGAAAAATACTTTGTTTGCTGCTGGCGCTGCGATCGCTGTTATTGCTACTGCTTCTTTACCGGCGTCTGCAACCGGTGGACTGCCTACGAAGTCAACTAATCCTCAGCCTGTGCCCGAGCCCATAACTATTTTGGGGACTCTAGCGGTTGGCGGCGGTTTCGTCGCTAAAAAAATTGCGGACGCGAAGCAAAAATAAGTCATATAGTTAACGCACGCTTGATAGCGGCGGATAAAAATCCTCACCGCTATCCCTGTTGATGACTACGGCGCTCACAGATCTCGATTAAACAGAGTCAATTCTAGCGCCCTCCTTACTCTCCTCTCACAAAGGGGAAACTATTGAAGCTCTTCTTTGTGTGAGGGCGCTAGAACCACTCTTTATTTTGTATTGCTTTCAGATCATCTCTTTAGCGAGAGTTTCTGTTGTTGGCAAAGAAGCAGAATCATCGCATTTAAGCAATCCCCCCACTGCCAAAATTTCAATCACGCAAGCGAATTGAGCGACTTTTCCATAATTCTCTGAAGATAACAGGATTAAGAAAAGCGCCTGTCTATGGTCGGCAATACCATTGACTGTACCCGTATCGCCTGACTGAATAACTTCGAGCGAGAACTAAGATTTCACCAGTTATTAGTCTTCCTACTGTCAATCGTATTGCTGTCTTAAAACCAATGCTTAGCCAACCGTATGGCAGTTGGCTGCTCAGCGTTTTCTGTCTTTGTCTAACAAACCCACATACCTCGGGATGGGCTCTAATCATCCATTCTGGGGCAAATCTTCATTTTTTGTGCCACATACATCAACAAAGGATCCTAAAGGATGAGTAATTTCCTTCAAAGCTTGAACGGTCTTCTGCCAGAGCAAGTCACGCTTAGCGCAGTGCTTCCCAACCTTTCGGCAGGTGGACCTGGCGTGGGTAAGCCGAGCTATTTTGATCTGAACATCACAGATCCGAGTGGAATATTACACGGGTCCTTGGATGCTTTTTGTATCGATACTGATCGTCCCTTGGGGTTTAACGCATTTGACCTCGACAACGATGGAGTTTACAACGAAACGAATATTAACGTCCCAACCCTGGGAGGGGCCTACGACGAAGGTGATCCGCAACCGTTCCAAGCAACCGTTTATTCCAGCTACGATCCAACCGTTCTCGATGGACTAGGGGGGTTAATTGAAAATCCTGGCAATCTAGATTTAATCAACTGGATTCTCAACAATACAGAGGGGACTCTGGCTAGCTACACCACCGGTGAGATTCAGATGGCGATCTGGGAGCTGATGGACGATACGCCCCCCAGCAGCGATGACGTGACAGGCATCAACGCCTTCTTCGGCGGGTATGAGCGTGCGAATGTAGACGCCATTAAATCGGCAGCTCAAACTTATGGAGAAGGGTTTGTCCCGCAAGCGGGGGAGAAGGTCGCCATCATTTTGGTGCCCGATGGCAACAATGGCGCTGTTGACGGCGTTCCTGACGGTCAAGTCATTATCACAGCGGTTGAGTTGGCTAAGTTAGGAAATTTTGTCTTTGAAGATCTGGATGCGGATGGAATTCAGGACGCCAATGAGGTCGGCATTGAGGGCGCTAAAGTCAATCTGCTGGCCGATGTGGACGGAGACGGCGTCATTGAAGTTGGCGAAGTTGTAGACTCCACCACCACCGACGCAAACGGTGAGTATCACTTCACGGTGCTTCCGGGCGACTATAAGGTCCAGTTTGAAACGCCAAACGGCTATGATATGGCCAGCCTCGCCAATCAGGGGGGCAACGATGCCGTTGATTCTGACGGTCCTATCTCCGATGTGGTCTCCCTAGATCCCGGTGAAGTTGACCCCACAATTGATGCAGGGTTCTTCAAAAAAGCAAAATTGGGCGACAAGGTCTTCTATGATGTTGACCGAGATGGTGTCCAAGACGCCGGTGAATTAGGAGTTGAAGGGGTGACGGTAACCCTGACTGGCGGCGGCGCAGATGGGGTGATTGGCACAGCCGACGACACAACTGCTACAACGGCCACCGACGCCAATGGGATGTATCTCTTCGACAACCTGACCCCGAGTGAAGAGTATAAGGTCACCTTCTCTAACCTTCCCCAAGGCTTTGAGTTCACGACAGCGGATGCGGGCGCTGACGATGCGGTTGATTCCGATGCCGATCCCATAAGCGGCATGACTCAAGTGGTTACCCTACAATCCGGGGAGTATAACGACACCCTTGATGCTGGAATTGTTGAGAAATTGGGAGCTATCGGCGACCGGGTCTGGTATGACAACGATGGCGATGGCGTTCAAGATGCAGGTGAAACGGGTATCAACGGCGTCACTGTCAAGCTGATCAACAAAGATACGGGCGCGCTCATCGCCACCGATATTACTGAAGGCGATGGAGGCTACCTCTTCGAGGATTTAGCCCAAGGCAACTATACCATCATGGTGGATACCTCGACGCTGCCTGTAAGCAACTTGGCGCAGACGGGGGACCCTGACGCCACCTTGGATCATATGTCTATGGAAGACCTGGCTGCTGGCGAAGTTAACTTAGAGCAAGACTTCGGTTACCAGCGGCTGGGCGCTATTGGCGACCGGGTCTGGTATGACAACGATGGCGACGGCGTTCAAGATGCGGGCGAAACCGGCATCAACAATGTCACCGTCAAGCTGATCAACAAAGATACGGGAGCCCTCATCGCCACCGATATTACCGAGGGCGACGGCGGCTACCTCTTCGAGGATTTAGCCCAAGGCAACTATACCGTCATGGTGGATGCCTCAACGCTGCCTGTAAGCAACTTGGTGCAGACGGGCGACCCTGACGCCACGCTGGACCATATGTCCATGGAAGACCTGGCTGCTGGCGAAGTTGACTTAGAGCAAGACTTCGGTTAACAGCTGCAGGCCGCTATCTGCGACCGGGTCTGGTATGACAACTATGGCGACGGCGTTCAAGAAGCGGGCGAAACCGGCATCAACGGCGTCACCGTCAAGCTGAACAACAAAGATACCGGAGCGCTCATCGCCACCGATATTACTGAGGGCGACGGCGGCTACCTCTTCGAGGATTTGGCCCAAGGCAACTACACCGTCATGGTAGATGCCTCAACGCTGCCTACAGGTAATTTAGTGCAGACCGGCGACCCTGACGCCAAATTGGATCATATGTCCATGGAGAACCTGGCTGCTGGCGAAATTAATCTGGAGCAAGACTTTGGCTATCAATTGGCCAACCCTGGCATTGACATTGAGAAATATGTCAATGGAATTGATGTCACCGATCTCAATAACCTGCCCAGTATTGTCGCCGGGGAAGATGTCACCTTCACCTACGAAGTCACCAACACCGGGAACGTCGCTTTTGCAGCCCATGAAGTAGTTGTGACCGACGATCACGGAACGCCCCACAACACCGGTGATGACTTTACGCCAACCCTGATTACGTCCAGTGACGTTGGCTCAGATGGGATTCTGAGCGCAGGCGAAACTTGGGTTTACACCTCTGAAACCTATGCCGCCCAGAACTTGACAACGTCAAGCGACCCACAAGATTTGAGATTTAACTTCACCGGATCAAGTTATTTGGACGGGGCTGATGGCAATGTCCGTACATTCACTCAAGGCGATGTTTCAGTGGATGTGAGCGCTTTCAGAAGAAAGAGCGGCGGAACTTGGGATACAGCTTATCTCGGTGCCTACTCCGGCGGCTTAGGGGTGACTAACCGAGGTGAAAGCACCTCTTACCACCGAGTGGATAATGGCGGTAGCGTTGAGTATTTGCTGTTTGAGTTTGACCAAGATGTCACTCTCAACAAAGCCTTCCTCAATTATGTCGGACAGGATAGCGACATCTCCGTCTGGATCGGCGATCGCAACGGCGCTGACCTCTCTGCCCTGAGCGACAATCTGCTCAGCAGCTTTGTTAAAGAGAACAACTTCACCAGCCACGGCTACTCTCGCTGGGCTGATGTAAAC
>JAAUYH010146196.1_pt1 | contig 15099 bp, 9 predicted proteins | sample 7278061 | NCBI WGS metagenome assembly JAAUYH01 (sample SAMN14350203, study PRJNA611818) | marine sediment metagenome | isolation source: surface marine sediment (0.6m) | place: French Polynesia: Moorea | collected 2018-08
AAAGCAATGAACAATTAAGTATTAACAACATAATTTATTACATATTCATCGTAGTTTTAGTAGTTTATGTGCGCGAAATTGATAAATTTATAAATTGATCTGGGAATCATAATTACAGAGGTTTATTTCTTCTAAACAAAATTCTGGAGTATGATTTTATGGATTTCACCGATCACGTCAAGGCATTTGCAGCAATAATTCCCCAAAAATTAGATGGAATCAAGACTGAGGCTGCAACACAACAATTTCTAGTGATGCCTTTTATTCAACAAATATTAGGTTATGATACGTTTAATCCTAATGAGGTGATGCCAGAATATGATGCTAATGTAGGAGCATCTACCAAATTTAAATTAGACTACGCTATTTTTCAAGATGGTAAGCCTTCTATCCTAATTGAGTGTAAGTGTTATGGCAATGACTTCGGTAACGACCATGAATGGAGTCAGCTATTTTCTTATTTTGTCGCTACAGATGCTCGTATTGGAATATTAACTAATGGTGTAATTTATAAATTTTACGCAGATTTAGAAAAGTCTAATAAAATGGACAAAACTCCTTTTTTAGAATTAGATTTACTCAATCTCAATGAATCTATAATAAGGGAACTAGCTAAACTAACTAAATCTTCATTTAATGTAAAAAATATCATTAATTCTGCCTCAGAATTGAAGTATGTAGGGGGAATCAAGGATTTACTAAAGAGACAAACTCAGTCTCCTAGCGAAGATTTTATTAAATATTTTTTCAAAGAGTTATGTCCTGGTAATAATTTCGCGGGACAGTTAAAAGAAGATTTTTTTGCTTATACCCGTAGAGGTATTAAAGAATTCATCACCGAAGAAATGAAACATCTTTTAGATGATGCGGTTAATCAAACAGAGGAAAATGAAATAGTCATAGAGCCTAAAGTAGAACCTAAAACAAAGGTAAGTAACTTTACAGAAGAAGAGCAAGAAGGATATTATATTTTGAAAGCAATTCTCACTTCTATTGTTGATCCATCAAGAATTACATACAAAGATACAGCTAGTTACTGCAATATTCTTTTAGACAATAATTCTTGGAAACCAATAGTTAGATTGCATTTCAATAATCTCAAGCATAAAAGATTAGAAATATTTTTTATGAATTCTGAAGGTAATAAAGATTCAGAAAAACTATCAATTGAGAGCTTACAGGAAATTTATCAATATAGTGATCGCTTTAAATCTATTGTCGAATCTTACGATCAATAAAAAACATTGATAAAAATGCATCTAAATATTTTGAGGTTGGTAATCAATTTAATGCCCTTTTCCCCTTAACCCTCATAGCACAGATAAATTACAGAGTAGGTGCAAGATCTCAGTATTAGAAAACGGAGGGGGTCAGCCTATCTCCAATAAGATAACTCAGCTTGTAAATATTTGATTAGCAGTAAGTTCAATTTGAGGAAAAACAAGAGATGCGATCGCATTGTCTCCTGTAAAAACACTCTCTTCGTAAAGTCCCTCATTAAGAGTCAAAATCGTCGCCTTGTTGATTTGCGGATCGATAATCCAATATTCAGCAATCCCTCTAGCTGCATACTCAGACCTTTTATAACGATAATCTCGGTCTTGATTTACTTTTCCAGGAGAAACTACCTCTACTACCAAAGCAGGTGGAGGCATATCAGATAGAATAGTGCTGCGTCCACTGTCATATAAAATGTCAGCTAATTCTTCTGTCAAAACCATTAGATCGGGCAAGCGAACAGTTGTACGACTACCACTAACTACAATTTCTGTATCCTTACAGCGAAGTAATCGAGGAGTAACTACAAATTGGGCGAAAATCAATAGTAGTTGAATTGCTATCTCCGCATTCTGAGGGCTTTCTGGAGGCATTTCAAATAAACATCCCGCAACTAATTCGTGATGTTTTTCAATTTCATCACTGCGATTTAAATATTCTTGGAGAGTTAATCGTGTTGTGGCGATGCTCATAAAAGGTCACCAACAGATTTTCAGTGAAAAATAATATTAATATTTTAGCTGAAGTAATAGCATCCTATAAATTACTCATTGAGCGGGGTTATTTCTGTATTAGGAGCGAATTTCCATAGGGCGATCGCAATTCCTTTGCATCTTCCATTGCCTGACAACCCCTTGTCCCAAAGTTGGGGTAGTAGCTTGTGCTGAATCTCCGACTAAAGCAATTCTATCAACCTAAAGGTTAAGCAAGTTAAGTTAAGTTTTTTTATTTTGTTATGTCGATTCTCATAATACAAGAGAAAATTAAATTGGATGCATTTATCGTGTCTTTACCAAAAAAAATAGATGATGCCCATATCTTGTAGTTGAAAAGCTGTCCGTTTATCCAGAAAAAATAAAGCAGAATTAAAGTCTCTACACATAAGCATTTTGGACATCAGATCAAAGCCCAAAAAACGCTTTTCAGTTCCAAGGAGGCGTAATATGTAATGAATAATTCTCGGATAAAAGATGTGCTGACGCACTATCAAGAAGCGTTAACTAACCTTGAAGAAGCAACTGACAGAGTAGTTAAGATGGATAGGGAGAAGCAGAAGAAACAAAGGACAAAGCTTCTCACCAAAGTCAAAAATGCAATAAGACTTGCGCTCAAGAGAGGTAAACCTGCTCCCCCTATTCACCGTTCAATAATCCTTGATGTACTGATTGCTCGCGATACAGTTCAAAAAGTCCTGGAGGACAAAACTCAGGACTTAAGTGGGAAGATTGACGATCTTGTCGATCTTGTCGATCTTGTCGATCTAGATAACCGCCTTAAAAAACAGTCCAAGTGGATTGCTTGTGTTAACTTGCCTGATTGCCGTGCTAGTTTTAACCCTCCAACTCAGTCATGGTGGTGGTTTATCGAGCCAAGATTTGCCCAATGGATGAATTTGCTGTCTATCGTGTGTTTAGTACTTTCTCTCAGCTTGATCGGAGATATTGTTCCTCGCTTCTTAACTGGCAGTCCGAGACTCTGGGAAAACATTGTGGTGATTCTCCAAGGAATCTTGGTTCTGATTGCAGGCGGTAGTGTTTTCTCCAAAACTGCTGGACGCAAGCTGACTAATTTATTTCCCAGATGGTTTGGGGACAATAGTTTAGCACTATTGTCATTTTCCCTAGCATTTTCGTTATTACTTTACCAGTCTTTACCCCAAATAGCAGTTTACTATCGCGATCGCGGTTTGAGTAATTACCAAGCTGGTCGTTTAGTCAGTGCCCAATCTAATTACGAACGGGCTATTGCTTTCAATCCCAACGATGGAGCAGCCCATTTCTATCTCGGTTCCCTATACGAAGAATTTCATAATTTTAAGGGTGCTAAAACTGAATACCAGATTGCTATTGGAAGTGGTTCTGCTGCTGCCTATAACAATCTGGCTCGCATGCACATACTAGACAAAAATTACGATGCTGCTGCTTATCTTATGCGGCGGTTAGAATCAAACCCATCGATTAAACTATCAGATAATCAGGTTGTGCATTACGCTCTCCACAAGAATCTGGGCTGGGTGCGATTGGAACAAGGACTCCAAACACAGGACAAAGACTCAGTAAAGATATTTCTCGCAGAAGCGAAAGCAAACCTTGAAACAGCAATTGACCTAGCCAGAGAACAGCAACTGTCTCCCAATCAACAGGCATCTGCACATTGCCTATTAGCAAAGGTACTGGAAGCCAAGGCAGAAGACTCAAAGCAGGAGCTAGAAAAATGGGAATACTGCCTCGATCACAACCCTGTCAATACCCCTGAGGAAGATGCCTGGAAAGTTGAGGCACAAAAACGGTTAAGTCTTGAAAAAATTCCGATATTGCCAGGAGGTGGATCGTGAAAACTAATATTGTTAATAAATTGGCGAGGTATTTACTTGGAAGTAAAAACATTTTATCGCCAGGGAGAGCTTTCTTGGTCTTAGTGATAGTTGCAGCTATTATTGGGCATGTTTCCACCGTGCTTGCACAGGAAATTATTGAGTGCAGAGGTCAAGTTTTCCTTAAACGTGGATCTTCTGATTACCGCTTAACTGGAGTTGGGGAAAGACTACAGCTTGGCGATCGCCTGTATCCTCAGTCAGGGGCAATGGCTAAGGTTCTCTGTGAAAATTCAGATATCTGGAGAGTGCCTGTTGGCATCCCTTCAGGTATCAACTCAGGTTGTCCTATATGGATCGCGTCCTTAGTAAAGGGAGAAACAAGATACAGACCAGGCGGTAATAATCCGCAGATTCCTTACATTCTCTATCCTCGCATGACCTATTTGTTCGACGATCAACCAACCTTTCGCTGGAATAAGGTTGAAGGGGCAACTAACTATACTGTACGCTTGCTTAGACGAGGTAGATTAGAGTGGGATACAGAAGTAAGTTCAACCGAGGTTATTTATCCGAATGATGCCCCTCCTTTGAATAGGGGAGTTAAATATTTGGTCACTGTGGAAGCGGACAACGGTTCATCTTCGCTGCAAGATGATGGTGGCATTTTGGGGTTCGAGCTGCTTCGTGAATACAAGATCCCGAACATAGAGTCAGAGGTAGCAAAAATTTCTCAATTAGAGGATAGGGCGGAGGAAGAACAAACCTTAACCTTAGCTAAATTCTACCGCAGAGAAAATCTAAATTCTAAAGCGATCGCCACCCTAGAAGGGTTGGTAGAACAGGGCAGCGAAACCCCACTGGTTTTCCGTACCTTGGGAGATCTCTACACAGAAGCAGGACTAAATCTATTGGCAGAAGCTCGCTACGAAAGAGCCAGCGAGCTGTTTGCATCTACGTCAGATCGGTATGCCCTGACAGCAACACAGGATAGCTTGGCGAGAGTCAAATTGATGCTAGGTAAAGAGCAGGAAGCCAGAGAACTGTCAGTCCAGGTAATAGTTGCATACCGGGAATTGGGTGACGAGCTAAACGCGACTGGCTTAGAGCAACTTTTAGCAGAAGGGGGACAGCTAGACACAAGATCTAGGGAAACAGATCCAAGTTTTGTAACCCAGATAACTACACCAAGGGATTGAAATCATCCTCCATAGCAGAACTGTTTCATCGAATTATAAAACTTTGAAACAGTCCAGTTCTGCTACCAAGGGTTACCAATGATCGTGAAACCGCTCCAATCATAGGGATGGTCGAAATCTCTGTCAGGTAGGTCAGCAAGCTCTTCTGGGAGGGGAAAACGGTGCACTTCTGTTACTAATTTACCGTTCTCCTGCCGTACTTCCTTCCGAATCATAGATAACTGGGCTTGTCGTAGAGCCTCTGCTTTGATGGGGACTTGCTTCAACTGCGTATAAAAATCAACCATCAAACCGAATGTGCTTATATGATCAACTTTCCAAAGACTGGCTAAAGTTGACTTGGTTCCTGCTTTCGCGGAAAACCCAGCAAAGCCCAACTCGGCATACTCATCTCCCAGAGCTGTGCGACAGGCACTCAAAACTACGAGTTCTGTGTCTGGGTCATTCAACTTCAGCTCCCGCACCTCGTTAAGTCGCAGCTTGTTTTTCTTAAAATGAATATAGGTATTATTGGGATCGGTTTGAAAGTCGGCATGGGTGGATAAATGGACTATGCCAAACGGGTCGTGGTCACGTGCTTCTAATAGCTTGTCCTTGGTAAATTCCTCGTTGAGGAAGGACTTGCCAGACCATAGTCGGTTTGAAATTACATCCACTTCAGTTTTCACCACTGGTAAGCGGTATTGTCCAGCAATGTCCACAGCTCCCATTGCCAAGACTGACATGTTTCTCACATCTTTGTAGCGAGTATCAGTCAGTGAAAGACTGGGCATCAAGCCAACGCTGTATTTTTCCACCAGAAACTGTTGCCCATCATAGAGTGCCGCTACTGGTAAGGAGCGTAAATTGGTATCCATAATGAACACAAGATTATTTATTTCGTGTTTTTCTAAATCCTCCTCCAGAGGAGCAACTAACCACTGATAGAGCTGTTGAGCCGATGGGTAGATCTCGGAGAGTGGAGACTTCTCTCTCACTAACCCTTCGAAATCATTGGCTTCATCCCAGACTCGCTTTTGTGTTGCTCCTTCTACCCACTTCCGAATTGGTTGTCCTTCAGGGGGAACTAAAATTAGTTCTAACCTATCGTATGACTGAAGCTGTCTTGATTGATGTTGGTCTAGCTGATCTAATGAAAGAACATTTTGCGGAAAGAAAAGGGCATAAATTAGGGCGGGTTTCTTTCCAGACGCTTCTTCAATCTGACGCAGGATTGTTTGGGACTCGTCCAGGTTTTTGATGGGAGTTTCAGTGATGCCCAGATAATTTTCAAACTCACGGGTAAAGCGCTCCTCTGGGGTCACTGTAGAGAAAGGCTCGATTCCTATTGGTGGAATTGGATCTTTTCTTAGAGGTAGATGGGGTTGTACTGAGGGGCTGATAGTTTCCTCGACGGGGGGTTCATCTATGCTAATAATCTGAATATTGCCTTCCGTAAAAGTAAAGCGGAAGGATTGCAACGGCAGAATTGAGAAGTCGCCACTGGTAATGGCTCCAGCCGTGCCGTTGGTAGTAGCATTGCCAACATCAAAGGGAGTCAACCCCCGTCCCCCGTGCCGGATCGTAATATCTCCCCCACCATTGCCACCAGAGGTGGAAATACTGATATTGCTATTAGGAATTGTGTCTGTGGCTCGGAAAAATTGCTCGGTCGTGATGTCCACGGTACCGCCTTGACCTTCGCTGCCACCTTGAGCGTTGATGGAGGTAACTTGAATGTCACCGCTGGGGTCGAGGGTAACATTTCCTCCGTTACCTACACTGCCGCTGGAGTCAATTGTGCCAGTGGTGATGCTAGTATCAGCCTCAACGGTAATTTCTCCCCCGCTGCCAACACCACTGCTACTGGTGTCCAGTGCTCCCGTAGTTACGCCTTCAGTCCCGGAAAGGGAGATCGTTCCCCCGTCTCCATTCGCGGCACTGACATCAAGTGTTCCCAATGAAGTATTGATCGCCCCCTGGGTTGCAAGATCAATGCTACCACCGCTGCCCTCCACTGTGGAGTTTGTCGAGATATCTCCAGTGGTGATGTTCCCAGTTGAGGTTGAGAGTTCAATCGCCCCCCCATTTCCTTGATTTGCAGTAGTTTGGAGCGTTCCAGCAACAGTGTTAATATCACCATTAGTGGCTTCAAGAGTAATTTCTCCCCCGTTGCCAATTTCACTGCTACTGGCATCTAGCGCTCCCGTAGTTACGCCTTCAGTCCCGGAAAGGGAGATCGTTCCCCCGTCTCCATTCGCGGCGCTGACATCAAGGGTTCCCGATGAAGTGTCGATCGCCCCTTCGGTTTGAAGAGAAATCGTCCCGCCACTGCCCTCCACCGTAGCATTTGTAAAGATATCACCAGTGGTGATGTTCCCAGTTAAGGTTGCTAGGTTAATTTCCCCACCATCTCCCCCGACCGAACTAGCATTGAGGGAACCAGTCGCCGTATCAATCGTTCCGTCGCTGTCAAGGCTGATATTCCCCCCGCTTCCAACTTCACTGCTACTAGCGTCCAGCGCTCCCGTAGTTACACCTTCAGTCCCATCCAGGTCGATCATCCCCCCGTCTCCATTTGTAGCACTAACATCAAGGGTTCCCGATGAAGTGTCGATCACCCCTTCGGTTTGAAGAGAAATCGTCCCGCCACTACCCTCCACTGTGGAGTTTGTAGAAATATCTCCAGTGGTGATGTTCCCAGTTGAGGTTGATAGGGCGATCACTCCTCCATCGTTTTGGGAGCTAGTGTCAAGTGTTCCAGCACTGCTATCAATATTGCCACTATTGCTGGTTATTGTAATCTCTCCACCTGGATTAGTAATATTGCTAGTGGTAATGTTTTGGTTAGCTCCCAGGTTAACATCTCCCCCTGCATTGATAGACTCACTAGTGGATATATCGCTGGTTGTAGCAGTAGCGCTGAGGTTGCCACCCACATTAGAAGTTCCTAGGTTAACCTCTGGGGCTGTAATTGTAGCATCTCCCTCTATTCCAGAGGTGTTGAGACTGATCGCACCGCTAGTGTTTAACTGATCTAATTCGATGTTCGCATTAGGCTGGGAGGTAGTGAAGCTGCTGTTACCATCAATAGTAACTGTGTCACTGTCGATAATTGCACCGTTAGCGGTAAGATTTAGGTTCCCCGTGATATTGGAGGAACCTAATTCAAGAGCAGCATTATTGTTGAGAAAAAGCTCTCCTGATACCAATGTGTCAGTCAGTTGACTAATCGAAGTCTCCAAGGGATTATCCACCGTCCCTACGGAACCTGATGTGTTCAGAACTAGGTTGCCATCTCCGCCGATGGTGATATCAGTTCCAGTGAAGGGGCTGGTTACTGTTCCTCCAGCATTAGTAATGAGTGTCAAAGTGCCGTTATTAGCCAGGGTGATGCCATTGTTGAAAGTGATATCGCCTCCACTCAAGGTAAGATCGAAAGTCTCACTACTGAAATTAATTGGACTGGCTATATCAATCGTCCCTAAACCGTCTGTTTGACCAATGGTGACATTGCTAAAACCATCTAACGCAGCCAGATCGACTGTAGTGAGTTCTAAAGTGTCAGGATCAGCAAACTCACCGGCAGGTTGCCCAGAAATCGCAATATCCTGCGTCGCTGTTTCAGGTTGCAGTTGCAAGTTACTTGTCTCTGTCCCTGTTACTGAATCGTCACCCCCCAGTAAGTTAATTTCGTTAGCTGTCAGGGTAAGGTTGTTAGCACCTGCTGTCAAAGTGTTGTTAAAGGTAAGAACATTTCCTGAGTTAATAGCTGTTTCACCAATCAGGTTGACTGGGTTGTTGAACGTATGACTGTTGAGAAAGTTATATTCTCCTGCTAACTGGATATTACCCGCATTTTCAATAATTAAGCTGCTTAGTGGAACACTAGTGCCTATTCCATTGAACGTAATGATGCCAGTGCCTGCATCCAAGGTAAAGGTTTCAGAGCTATTGACTCCATTCAGAACGTTATTTAAGGTAATGTTGCCATCACCAGTATCACCCGTTGTCGTGAATGTAGTATTGGGTTGTACAAGCACAACTCTGCCATTAAAGGTGATACTGCCACCACTCTCAAATTCCGAAGAGGCATCAATGTTACCAGGATTGATACCGTTGGTAGCACTGAGGTTGACGTTGTTGCCATTACTATCGGTAGCGAATCCAGATGAGTTCAAATCACCTGTGGTGATGCTGCCGTTAGTTGCTATGAGGGTGATTTCTCCACCATCTATAATACCGCTACTGGATGTGTCAATATTTCCAAGAGTGATGTTTGCTCCCGAAATCTTCACATTTCTTCCTGAAGCAGTGATGGATTGGTTCTGATCCATTGAGAAATCGCCACCATTGATGCCATCTGTATCTGCATTAAAAGTAATAGAACCTCCATCTATTACAAAGTCAAAGCCTAACGATAAATCATTATCTATAGTAATGTCGTTAGTTGCCTCCAATAAAACTTCCCCTCCCTGCTGTTGAAGAATATCAGCGTTGATATTGATATCTTCACCAGGGAAGTTATCTTCAAGGATATCTGGCAATTCACCATCCACTCCTCCTGAACTAGGTTCGTTCGAGATGGTAATATTCTCAGGGTCGAGTAGTAAAGTTCCCCAATTTCCCTGACTAGCACTGACATCGACAGTGCCATCAAAACTTAAGTTGTGCTTACCTGAAACTTCAACAAAGCCACCATCTCCACCATTGCTGCCACCACGGGCACTTATATTGCCGTAGAACCCCGTGACTTCATCTGCCCAGATGATCGCTCTTCCTCCATCACCATTTTGCAGAGCATCGGCATTAATTACCGATTCTTTACTAACAGAAGTGCGGGAGGCATTAGGTACTGTTCCCTGCCCCTTATAATCTCCACCAATTAATACATTTCCACCACCATTGGTGCCAGAAGCGTCAATATTAGCTCCAATCACTCCTACCTTATCGCCCAAAACATTGACGTTGCCACCCGTTTCCCCAGAGACATCAAGAGTACCAGATGCGATCGCTGTACCTCCATCGCTGGGAATAGTGGTGTCAGAATTGCTTAGTTTGACTGAGCCTTCAGAATTGGTACTCAATCCTGTCTCTACATTTTCTGCTGCTCCTGTGAGCAAAGCGGGTAAATCTAGCACCCGAATCGGCTGCTGCTCTCCATCTGCTGTTGTTGGCAGCTCGACCTCTAAACTCAGCACCTGCCCTTCTTGGCTAATTTTTACTCGATTAGTTCCTGGTATTGCCGTTAAGCTAATGTTGCCTTCTGGAGCTTCTATGGTGCCAGTATTAATTACTGCCCCGCCCATTAGAGATAGATTGTGTTCTGCTGATACCGTCAAGTTGCCAGCATTAATAATCGTTCCTGTTGATGACTCTTCAAATTGAAAGGCATTAGGGTTACCCACCAAGTTGAAATGGTCATTAGACTCAAAAGCATTAAACCATCCCCCATCAAAACCGATTCCTGTGGCGGTGCTAGCAGTGAAATCAGCAGGGACATTCAAACTAGCATTGGAACCAAAAACGATCCCTGCTGGGTTCATCAAAAATAGGTTAGAGTTGCCTCCCGTAACTTGAATCATGCCATCAATAATGGAGGGGTTGCCGCCATTGATGCGAGACAAAATGTTCTTAATCGAAGGATTGGAGAGAAAGTTAGCAATTTGGTTGGCATCTAAACCAAACTCCTGAAAACTGTGGAACAAATTTTTGCCATCCCCCGACAGAGTACCACCGTCAATGTCAAAGCGTTTGCCTTCTTGGGTCACAACGGTCATTGTCCCATCATTATTGGGGATAATTTGCTGGGCTGCTGCTGGTTTGATGCCTATGACTGCGACCAGGGGAAGGGCTGCCAGAAATACACTAATAGAGGGTTGGAGTGACATAACAATTAACCATTAAAGTTGAAAATTTACACTGAAGTTCAAGCCGTCATCTTGGACATTATCGCCTCGGTCATCGAGGTCAATTAGAGGCGGGGCATAGTCGAGCCGCATGTTAAGTCCCTTTATGGGCTGCCACAGCAAACCCAAACCTAGTGCAGCAACAAACCTCTGGGAGAATTGGGGATTGGGATTGTCTCCGACATTCCAGACTGAACCCATATCAAAAAAAGGTGCCACGATGAAAACAGATTTACCTCCTTCATTGCGTGCTATGGTAATGCGGTCTTCGATCGAAAAACGAAAACCATTATCACCAGCCCGTACATTTTGCCGATAGCCCCGCACCGATTGACCGCCACCAATCACGAACTGTTCTGAAGGTAATAAACTATCTGGGGTCAGTTGTAAGTCCCCTTGAATAATTAAAAAGTTATCATCATTAAGCACTTGCACCCGCTGCGCCTGAGCCAGCCAACTGAAGAATTGACCATCGGGAACTGAGTCAGGATTTTCCGTCGCATCAAATAAACCAGTCCCGAAGCGCAACTGGGAGCGAAATGCCCAAGCCCCAGAGACATCGCGGAGAGTATATTCTTGTCCCAATTCAAAAATACTGGTGCGGCTTACTCCGTCTTCATCAGGTCCCATACCAAAAGGGAAAGGATTTCCAAAAGCAAAGGTCTGACCATCTCGATAAACATAGCCTAAAGATAAAGCCAATTCTTGACGAGGGTTGAGAATTAAGGGCTGTCGGTAGCTGATTTCATATTGTTCGGCTTCTCCCCGAATATCTGAGTTCTTAAATGGTTCCTCTACAACTTTATTGCGGTCAATTAAAGTTTGGAGTTGTAGAGTTCCGTCCATGGCATTAAGAGGTAATTGATAGGCAACCTCTAACTGATAAGTCCCGCCTATTGTCTCTATTCTGGGACTATAGAAAGCAGAAATTTCATCTCCGCCCTTAATAAGGTTGCGATACAGCAAATTCAGGTTTAGACGTTCGCCACCCACACTAGGAGGAGAATAGTTATCAATGCCAAAGTTCCCCTCAAAAGGGTCAGCTTCTGTGACGTGCAATAATAAAACACTCTTACCTATCCCATGACCTGATTTCAGACTTGCTTCCACATTCTCAAACAGGGGATTATCCCGTAGTAGTCTCAATTGATCTTCCAACTTAGAAATATTGAGAGGTTTATCAGCCCCAATTTCTACCCGTGAACATACATAACCTAAATTAAGACGGTTTAATCCTTCAATCTCAATCTTTTCTAATTCCCCCTCAATGACATGAATGATAATGTTCCCCTCTTTTACAGAACTTAAAACTGCTCTGGAGGTAAGGAATTGCTCATTCAAGTAAATTTGGGTGATTGTATTGACAATCAGTTTAAGTTCTTCGGAGGTGACGGTACGCCCTTTGGTTTCTTCAATTAATTCTTCAAGAGTTTTAATCGATTTTTTTGAGGTGACGGTGTACTCTTTAATTTTTTCAATTAGTTCTTCAAGAGTGATAGTGTTACCTTCACCTGCGAAGATAGTACTACCTGTAACCTTAATGTTGTTAACTTGAATTGTCTGCTTATAAGGAATCTGCTGCTCATTTAGTTCAGATGCAGATGACTTTTCCTCTTCAAATTCTGTCTTTGATGCGGTAGGACAAAATGGGGGAGTCGATGATGGTGAAGGATCTTGATTAGGATCTTCTTGCTGATTTTGTGCCAGTGGCTGGAGAATAGCATTCTCGGATAGAGTAGGAATCTCTACTTCTGTTTCTGAATCTCCGAGTATTTGCAGCAACCCAGCTTTACGGGGAGAGGCATATGACACTCCCGCAAACAAAGCAATCAGACAAATATCGATGATATTTAACAAAGCATAGTGTATTAACCTTATATTAATTTTGGCGATTATAGAATTTATTTGAAAGCTTTTTTTAGTAGCTTCTTTAGGAGCTCTTATATCAAATAATTTAATACCAGAATTATGTGTTTCAATAGTATTCATGCCCATAGTGCTGAAAATGATAGACTGTAGAGCTTATGATTAAATAGCGTGGTTTCTAGAGATAGATTGTTGATTTTCAATAAAAAATAATATTTATACCTTCTATCTTGATTTAACTGTGTTTTTTTAAACTAGACAAAGATTATGAGGAAATTGTGTGGCGAGTCATTGGTGATACAGTAAGACTACTAATAGAGTTCCCATCTAGTAAATCTGATAGCTGGAAACTTCTAGAAATAGATTATCAATTTCATCATCTAATAGCTGAAAGTTCGGGCAACCAGTGGCTATTAACTTTACTCGAACAAGTTTTTGATAATCAATATCATGACAACAGTATCGGGTATCAAGCACGTTTTTATCTGTGGTTCGGCTTTGAATATACATTTGAATATACAATTGAAGAGTTGGGTTTCTTTTTTTAATATCTTAAGATGACGAAAGCTGTAGTTAAATTTTCTTCCGAAGACTGTGGAACGTGCCACAAGATGTCTTTTTATGATGCCAAAGTTGCCAAAGAATTAGAACTAGACTTTATTGATGTCAAGATGCAAGATACTAGTACCTATCGCAAGTATCGCCAGATTTTGATGGCACAATATCCAGATAAGAAAGATATGGGTTGGCCAACTTACATTGTCTGTGAATCTCCTGATGATGATTTTAAAATTATGGGAGAAGTTAAAGGTGGACATCCCAAAGGAGAATTTCGCAAGCGTCTACAGGCTATATTACAAGGATAGGTGTTCGGGTTGGCGATGCCTTCGGCGTACGGGTCACGTAATCGCAGTAGAAACAGAGCAAGAAGACTTTGATGGAAATTCTGATTGTCGAAGATGAGCAGGAAATTGCTCAATTAATTAAACAAACTTTAGTTCAAGAGAGTTTTTCATGCCGGATTGCTAATAATGGATTTACTGCCCTAGAGATCTTTCAACAGCAACAACCCGATGTAGTTATCCTTGATCTAATGCTTCCTGGTTTAGATGGACTAGAGATATGTACTCGTATACGTCAGCAACCATACGACAAAGACCCTTATATCCTAATGCTTACCGCTAGGGGGGAAGAAATTGATCGAGTGATTGGATTGTCTACAGGTGCCGATGATTATTTAGTTAAACCCTTCAGCCCCAGAGAATTAGTCGCCAGAGTTAGAGCCTTATTACGTCGTAGCTTGCGACATAGCATACAGGAAGACAACTCCCAAACCTATCGCACCAAACATTTTACTGTTGATTTAGATCAGCACATTGCTACTAGACAGTTAGACTCGCAACCCCCTGAAAAATTAGACCTGACTACTCTTGAATTTAATTTACTCTCGACGTTTCTGAGCTATCCAGGTCGAGTATGGAGTCGTACTCAGCTCATTGATAAGCTTTGGGGCAATGACTTTTTCGGTGATGAACGGGTAGTTGATACCCATATCAGAAGATTACGGAAGAAAATCGAACCTGATTCGGCTAATCCGACATTTATTAAAACCGTAGTTGGTGTCGGCTATAAATTTGAAGATGATAACAGATAGTGGCTCCAATAACCTGATTTCAAGAAGTACAAAATTTACTAGTTTTAGTTACAATCATAAATTCGACAAAAATGTCACAATATAAGTTGTTGAATCTAATATTGTGACCCAGAGTCCGACTTTATAGAACCGCTTGTGAATCTAATCGCTTCTAATCCTGAGTTGAATCCGCAAGAGTTATTTCCTTTCACCCTTGACGAATTTCAAAATCAGGCGATCGCCGCCTTGGCAGCAGGTAAATCTGTAGTAATCTGCGCTCCTACAGGTTCGGGAAAAACTTTAATTGGGGAATACGCTATTTACCGTGCCTTAAACCACGGCAAACGGGTATTTTATACCACTCCTCTCAAAGCTCTTTCTAACCAAAAATTTCGCGATTTCCAAGAGCAATTTGGGGCAGGAGACAAGAGCAAAATTGGCTTGCTGACTGGGGACACGATTATCAATCCTAATGCCGACGTGGTAATTATGACCACGGAAATTTTTCGTAACATGCTTTACGAGACACCCATCGGACAGTTAGGAACTTCTCTGGAAGATGTGGAAACAGTGGTGCTGGATGAGTGTCACTATATTAGCAATCGCTTTCGGGGGACGGTATGGGAAGAATCAATTATTTATTGCCCGCCTCAGATCCAGTTAGTCGCCCTTTCTGCAACCATCGGTAATCCTCAAGAGTTG
>JAAUYH010001808.1_pt1 | contig 15098 bp, 3 predicted proteins | sample 7278061 | NCBI WGS metagenome assembly JAAUYH01 (sample SAMN14350203, study PRJNA611818) | marine sediment metagenome | isolation source: surface marine sediment (0.6m) | place: French Polynesia: Moorea | collected 2018-08
ATCCAACGGTCGTTCTAAATTTGTAAACTTGCTGATGTGTACAACCGTCATGCCAACTCATGGCTGACACTAGATAGTCTATATAAGTAGAGAAGTATTCCGAAGTAAAACTGAACGAACTTGCCACCTCTCAACCTCCCATCAATAACAGTTTCGTCATGAATGATGACAAGTCCAGGCCATCCATCTCAGATTGAAGCTGGAGCTGCCGTGTATCGGAGTTAAAGTGCCTACAAAACTGCTTAATTATCGCGTCGAAAGGCATTCTTGATGAACAATATGTCAAGAAAAAGTTGCCTTGCCGGGTCTGCCAATGCGTTGAAGAAGAAGAGCGACATTTGAGGCGGGCTCAGATACTGTTGTATGGCACAAATTTCAAAATTTCAGATTAGATTATCAACAGATTGTTCCGGAGCGCCTGTGAACATCCGGTCTTTGAAACAACATTCGACTTTGTATACTTTCTTGCTCTGGACATACGCAGGGTCTCGAGAAAAATTGTTTTGCTCATGCGTGGTCGTATCTGCTTCTATTGCTCGGTTACATGCGCCCAAAAGTTCAAGTTGAAGGTTACGCGCCTGAGCGCTGTTATTGATCGGAGCACGTGAGTTTCCAGAGATATTCGGTTCTTGAGGAGATACAGAATGAGTGGTAGGCTTCTGAAGCACCTGGGCGCCTTGCAGGTATGTAATATTCCTCACATCTTGTTGTGTTCGGGCCGAGTGAGATGGATTCTCCCTTACTTGACTAAATATTTCTCTCGAATTGTTTTGAATCGACATCGCCGGAGATTGTGTGCGCATTGAGCGATGTTGGTCTAGTGATTCGGAGATGAAATGCGCCGGGGCACCGAGAAACAACAGAAACCAAATCTGCTCGCTAAGGCGTGCATCTGCGCGTTCGCTTTCAGAAAGCGGTACTAACTTCATCATTCCGTTTGACACAGGGTTGACGTCGTGTGAATAGAGTGCTCGTCGAAGCAAGTTAAACGGTAGCGGAGCATGCTTGAAGAATGGAGGTGATAGGACGTCTTCAAGAGTGGGCAGGCCTGATATCAACCCATTGACGTCCTCTTCCTCGAGGTACTCAGAAACCTCAATATTGGGTGGTTCTTGTTGTACTTGCTTGAGTGCACTTTGTATTGCATGGTCAAGCGAGTCACCTTTTAGGAGCATTCTCGAAATTTCTGTATTCGCTTGTGTTCCTTCATTCGTATCTCGAAATTCGCCTGGGCGCCTTCCACGACATTTCTTCAATCACCTGTTCGGTCTTTGTTTGTTTCGATTCCTTCAGCATGATGGTATCAGTGTTCCAGACGTCTGAAAACGGTAACGCGAAGTATCAACCTGAAACGAATCCGGATTGTGGTTGATTTCGATTGGATACTTCTTCATCGCAATGTAGTTTTCCTGTGCATAGGTAAACCGCTGACATAAGGTTTGGCACGGAACAGCGGTGGCTAGCTGCATATCCGACAATTTAAGAAGTACTCGCACCTAGGTTTATTGAGCCTTGGTGGGCTGTAATGCAGCTAGTCATCAACAAATTTTTTACCCTAATGTGTAAAACAAACTTCAGCAGGTAGGGCGGGCACACAACTGGAGTCCCATTAATCTCAGATTCCTGATTTCAATCAACTGCAAGGAACTTAGGTGCTGAAAACGAAGAACACATCATAGGGATACACTCCTCGATTATTGCAAACTCATGATCCACCTAAAGCAAGAAAGAAAGAGAAGCCAGTTGCTCTACGCGGCGGCTAATTACATTCCAGTCCAGCATCTTGTCGCACAGGTGCGTGGCAACGAGAGGAACAACAAGGCTTGGGACCATTATCCGGCTTAGAACACGCATTTCCTATCCAGAGAACTTCGCGTAGTTACAAATACTGAAATAGCTCTCTAGAAACATTTTCGTTGGCTTGTAGAGAAAGATAGTGCAAATTGCGAACAGAATCATAGAATTAATAGACCTTCCGTTTTTTCGTATGAAACGCTTGCCCTCGCCTTCAGCATCGAATTTTTGCACCATTGGAGAATATTTATGCCAATGCACAACACTTCACTTCGCTAAGTACAAGGCCTGCCTTACAAGGAACTGGAAGATATATTTTCGCTCAGTGTACAATATGACAGCATTCAATCGAGCACTCATCATTTAGCAGTTTCTGAAATAACCTCACATATTAAGCCACAGAAAAAATCGTTCACTGCGCACTATTCCCGACTTGGATTACTCACAGTAACTATGTACGTCGTAAATAATTTAAAATGCAGACTGTTTTACTGTCAATATAGAAGTTACAGCGGAAGAGATATATCTCTCTGAATACATGATGTGAATTTCATGAGCGCATTCTGGGGGATATGAAGTTTCGATTATTTTCGAAAGCAGAACTCCATCTCCGACCAATATAACATGGGTACAAATTGGCTAACACTGAATTCATCACAGTAGGGAACGGGAATGTATCACCGAAAACGGTAGTAACTAATTTTGGTTGCTGTGTAGCTTACAAAAAATTGATTAACGAACTACTGATTGGGTTTTCTACATGTTTATGGAACTGATTGGCATTTAGTGATGTGTCAGAGTTCCGACAGACGTCAAAAGCGAACAAGGGAGCAAATTTTGTGTGCACATACAGGTCTGTGGAGGAACAATCGAAGCAGAGTTTCTGAATCATATTTCGAGGTGCGCAGAATGCATCTCATCCCGAAAAACAGGTCTGTGCCTTACACCTGTTGGTAGCTAATCCACTCTGATGCAGATCAACTAACTACTCCACCTCAGAAAATTACGCAAACTGATTGGTTATATCACTGGCAACCGTTCCCTAATCGACAGTGAACTTGCTCTTAATATTCATTCCAAAGAAACGGGCCCCAACAAAAATCAATAGTTTGAGTATCTCACTACTCTGCTGTACAACAGCATCAGCAGCTGCTTCTCAAATCAAGCTGTTTCAGTACTTTTTATTCTGAGCTCGTCTTAGCCAATGTTAGTAGATGCGGTACGATAACCTTGAAGTAGTTTGGAAGAAGATGAAGTTGATAATTAGGGTGTCGATTTATGTTTATTATAATTTAATGAAGTACAGATTCCGAAACTAATAACTAGAATTTTACTGTAATTATAATATGACAGGCTGTCCTTCGCCAGATATTTAATGGCCGACGGGAATAAGTAAAGTAAGACAAATATTAAGTACAAGCTCACTATAGCTAGACCTGACGGACGCGAAGACGCGGGGTCCGTAGCCGGAGCAAACTATATTTGCACGACTACACACTACTGTACCTTGTCTGTTAATCTACTGAAGAGTGCATAGGCGTCTCATACTACTTCTTCACCTGTTCATCGGACACCTGTGCACAAATACGTCATGGCTTGGGACCTGGCAGTGTACAGACGAGTAATTTGTCCGAAAATAACAACAGAGGTAGATAGAGAAGGTAGGGAAAGTAGTGGGCAGAGATTATGTTCTTGATAAAGTTCGTGCCTCAAAGGTGGTGTAGGGTACTTTATTTATACTATCAATTACAACTCACATAAGTAGAGAAACGACTACAAACAGTAGAGCCAAGTTGAGAAAGTTGATATCGCGACTACTGTCCTCACAGTAGAATACAATGCAGGGTAGTGCGGTAAACTGCGAACACGGCGCATTTTCAAGTGAATTGCCGAGCAATTAGGTACACATTAAATAACTTATCGAATGCAACTGCGATGTTTCATTCAGGCGTATATTCGTCGAGGCTTCGGCAAAGCTTCGCCGAAGGTTTGCCGTAACTAACGCCGTTTTGTAGGAGTGGTGGAATTCGAGCGTATGAATTTTTCACACGGTAATTGCAACAGTATAGTTGCTCAGCGAATCTATGATAAAGACAAGGAGATCTGTGAGCTAGAATTTGACTGAATACTAAAACTTGAAAGGAACACGTGATGTTCGGCTCATAAAATCGCAAATTTTCGGCAAATAAGCGAATTTTCGCAGTGTGTTCCTAGATTTTTCTGTGTTGTAGTGAAACTACTATTACTTTCTCGGCAAAGCCTCGTAAAAGTGACTTATATCTTTCAAGATTCGGGAAGAGCTTGAAGTAAAGCGTCGTCTATTCCACAATATTCACCTCTCTAGTTACAAAGTTGTCGAACATTCAAATATTCGTCTCGTTCACTTTCGCAACACGATTCTTAGCTAACACAGCCAAATTATCTAACAGATATTTAATCGTCGAAGTAGGTTACAAACCTCCAAAAGTGTCCTATACGTACAGTGCATTCGGATTACAACGCTTGGTTCGATATTTACCGCACTCCCCAGTACGTCAAATCTGCGATTTAGAGTAGATGAAGTACGGAAGGGTGTCAAAAATGGAACTGTTTATTTGTGTAAGGAGATTTTCAATAATTTGGAAACGCTGCGAATACATCTCCTTCAAGTTGTAAAGGAGAGCTTGACCTGATTTGACGAAAACATGAGTCAACATGGTCGCCAAACTGTCAACATGACGAAGAAGAAGGAACAAGCAGCTGAGAGATTTTGTAGGAGCTTGAGAAATGTACGATAGAAAAAGAAATTTTTTATTTTATTTTCAAACCCAAAGGCGAAGGTTGAGGAATTCATGTGCATCAAATATTATAAGGTAGAAGAATGGCAGTGTGGAATTCGTGATTGCACTGAATGCAAAAAAAATAATTGCAATATATGAGAGGCAGGACCTTCAATACAGTTACTGGCAAGCAATGCCCTTGATGGCTCTTCTTGCTTGCAGAAGGAAATGGTAGGACTAGGGTGAATATGTGAATCACGCATCATTCGTCGATGTGAAACTGTTGGGGATAGTACGAGACGCTAAGCGCTGTCGTGTTTAAATGATTATGAACGCCACCTAGCTATCAAAGAAACTATGTGTCTAATTTTTGCAACTATCCGAAACAGGAAACAAGAAACTGATTTGAGCTCACGTTCCATAATTTTTTTGCCTATCTAGAACATCCGTTGGGAGACCCGAAGTATCTGGGAGATAGTTAGTAGATCTATGGAACACTAATATGGTATGCAAAGTAGCATAAGAAGCATTCTGTAAACGAGCAAGACGGCATTGCCGACTACCCAACAAAGACTTCAAGACTATCTCAGAAACGATACAATGCTGGTTACATATTCATAGAATCATACAAAGTATTGCCGTACAATACATAAGCATACAAATCTGTCTTCACCCTTACCGTAGTGCACCTTCTAGCGCCAAAGCGTAGATCGTAGCGCAGGTTACACGAAACTGGGTAATGCTTATCCGATGAATTAATTATTTTTATTCGGATGCACTTTTGATTTTTTTTATTCATTCCCGGCAAACGCTGCACCTCTGATGAACTAAGCTTCCCTATTCCTCGACAAAATTAGACTAACAACCTATGAGGCGAGGGAGGGGTTGTTTGGGTAGATATTTTTATGACGTGCAACGATATAGCATCAGGTATCGTGGAAGCACTTCTGGTAATTATGTTAACCTGATATGAGCATGGGATGGCTTCAAGATGGCTCCATGTCTACTTTGACGAGCTGATGAAAAATTGAAAGCACTTTTTGGAACTTCAAAATCACGGCAGAAATTATTCTATTTAATAATTTCACTGGTGAAGCTGATGGTGTCTCGTATCACATAACAACACGTGCATTGATACAAAACTATGTTTTAGAATATATGCTTGTAGTGTAACTTTTTCCTTCACCGACTTCAACTCTAAAGTGATCTAATGTCTCTTGTCGCTAAGTCCCTGGAAGACAATTTGGCAAGACGGTTCTCGGGCAACTAATACCTGGAAGAGTGGACAATGGTCTAAGCGAAAAGTTGGACCGAACATAGTTCGCTAAACCCCGATCCCAAAACACAGCTTCAACGCCAGCATATGATGGAACTTCTCGGATTTTCCAGCTGAACAGCAAGGAGATTAGTGTAACCCTTTCGATATCTTCTCTGATATGATTGTTAGCTGTTCATCTAACATTCCTCTGTTGTCACTGCGGCAGAACGTCACCTTTATTCTATTGAGTTCGGCAGACCAAATAAGTGCTGGCCTAAAAGAATTAGCATCTGTATAACCTAATCAGTCACCTGACTCTACCTCGATGTGACATGCGCACATCAAAGGCAGTTTTTACTTTATTCCCATAGATTGTAGATATAGGCCACTTGACATAAGTATAACTACAGCAATAGTTATCAGGAGTAGTCTACTGGCATTGTAGGAAGTCGACTATGACCTAGCTACTTGAAAAGGCTTTAGGATAAGCCTGTAGTTATTTCACATGTAGTTTCTCCCTGCAGAACCTGTTTAGGGCATAATTTGAAGAGAAAAAATCGATGTTAAATTAAATCTATTTCAACAAAAGTGAATTTGTATCACCAATGCAACAAATCTACGGAACCAACTAGATAAATTTATCATAAAATTGAAATGTTCATTAATAGAAGAGCGATAAATTCAGATGCTGCATAAGTATCGAACTCTAAGTCTTGCGACGGATCCTGACATAAAAAAATCATATAAAAAATTGATATAAAGCGAATTTCGCTACTGAGGCTGTGAGTGCAAGTAATTTCATAGTAGTTGGAGATAAGATTCTACTCACTCGTCTATTTTAATCCGATTTGTTCTTTCTCAATATAAATGGGAGCGGAATTGCTTTTGACTGCTTCTTTTATATAAATGTTCAACAGCTATTCAACTGAAGTTTTTGAGATAAAATCAATTTGCAATTTAATTACATAAGAAAGTTCAATTTTCCAACTTCTCCAATATCAGATGCTCAGTACAAGTTATATACTCCAACAGCAGTTCATTTGCACGTTGAAAGGCACCTTAGAATAAGTCTGACTCGCAATTTGTGTTTTATAATCTCATATGAACATAAAAAATATATAAATTGAGAATTTCAAACAATTTTAAAGGGATCTGAAGGCTAGTGAAACGAATCCACGCATAGCCAGTGTGCCTCAGATTGAATTATATCATCATACTATTACCTGTCAAGGACTCTGACAGCTATACCTGGCCATCACCTGTACTTAGTTTTACGATTATGAGCTCCCATGTACTCTATATTTGTAGTGCCGACAGAAAAAATTACAACATACGGTTTGATCGTTGGGCACTGAAATTAGTATTTACTGTACGCCACGTGACAAATATGGATTTGAAATATCGTTCTTTTTCTTCGGCTGTCCGCTAAGTTTCAATAGCAGCATCTACTGATGCGCACATAGAAGAACGTACCCTAAAATATTAGTTAGCGTTCCGAATGAAACGCATCTGATGTTCTAGTACACAGTTTCAGAAGAGCCTCCTGGGTGATTAACGTGTTGGATCCGCTTTTGATTGCCACAAAAGTTCAAGAATCGTGAACTCGGGGCGAATTATTGTCGACCTGTAATGATAAAATGCTCAGCGATGAATGAGCCGATAGTAAGTCGAATTAGATTGGTTTCCGCACCGTTGATAATATAGAATACGATGTTCAAATACCAACGTGTGCATTATGGTCATGTGAAAGAATTATCGTAGACCGTGAGAAGCAAAATGGCGGAAAGCTTTAGCTTTGAGTTCTTATTTCTGCCTGCGGTATGCCAATGAATGCATTTCAGGAAGATTGACAAGTTTATACAATTCAAATTACATAAATAAAGCTAGATCATAGGGCTTCCAGATGATTTGTGGTAGACTAAATTCTCGATAGAAATACATTCTCTCTGAAATAATCTGTGTGTTCAATGTAAGCCTATGAGCGGCACAACTAGGACTATCGACAGTAGCAGATGTCTAAATTAGTCTGCCAGTACCGAAATAAAGAATAGAATAAGAAGATGCTTGTAAACTGGAACGTGTAATGAGGTTCTAATTAAAAGAAATTTGTTCCCAATGAAGCTCTACTCCAAGAACTTTCCCTGGTCATAGATTGGAAACTAATGAATATTTTTCAAAGAGATATATTTTCAGGTTTGCGTGTATTCATTGCACGGTCTTTTTGGATAGATTCTTGTATCTCGTACGATTTATAGTCATCTATTCCACCCATTGAATAAATCGTTTGGATCGTTTGTATCAAATGTAAATTTCTATTGAGATGGGAGACTTTTGCTGCGGTTTATGTTGGGTAGAGGTTGATGAGAATTCAACAAAAACCAAAAAGCGTACAAATCGCCAAATGATATTACCTCTTCATATAAGCTTCTTGAAAGATCACAGTTGGGTTAGCAACTATTGGTAGCCTAAAAAATTCGCAGGTTCATGCTACATAATTGGAAAATTGAAAATTTTTTCCAGATTCAAAGATTGACGTATTGCCCATTCAGAAACGAAACGTCGTTTTTACTATATCAAATAAATTATTTCTAGCTGCTGAATAACAGAAAGGTCCAAATTTGACTGTGTGGTGAACCAAATTTGGGATAGTAAATTTGCTTTAGTACTTATGAATGGTAACAGAAGCAACTGAATTATTTCTGAACTGCTCAGCCGATTAAGTGTTCGAGAAATTGTATTTCCCGTATCAGATTACTTCGATAGAGGAATATTTCAGAATAACTATTGAAATCCTTTCAGTTTAATTAATGTCACTGGCGTTTGATTTCTTAAAAAAACTTTGAATCAAGTCACAAGTTGATTATTATTTGCGATTATTCTTGACATAGCTCTATGCAAAAATTGCGTTATCCACCGGCAAAGTTTCCGATTTTGTAGCATCGGCTACCTGTGCTCCATATCGCATACACTGAAACACAGTCCATGCTCCAGAATTCGTTAACTGATAGTACTATGAATTCTGCTAAACCGTATCATGGTGAATTAAGGTTCATTGAATATTCAAATTAGAACCTATTCGTTTATGGTTGGTGATGCTCGGTTTATTGAAACTGGTTTTTCAGGTGAAATATAATTTTTGGCATCTCGAAAATAGCTAGCTGTGCAGATTTTTTTCGCACGTTTCTCACCACAATAAAAGATCATCATGGAAGAAGATTATAATTTTGGTTAAATAAAAAGTTTGTGCCCGATAGTGTCAATCGATTTTTGTGCATTTCTGGGATTTCAAATCAAATACATTTGTGACTTTGTTTTTCTTATATTATTGTTACATTGAGGTCGCTTAACTGAAATTAATCGCGTATTCAGTCGTTGCAAATTAGAGCGTCTGGTCTGAAAAATTATGAGAGGTCCAGAAATAAATATTTGCTGTTAATTTGAGTAGCAGCAATCGGAAAGACGAAATTAAAGGGTACTGACATACGAAAAGATGGACTTCCTCATGCTTGTAAACATTGTATCAGATTGATTTTTTGAAACTCGTTCTCTTTGAATGGAAGTTCTATCCAGTTTATTTAAAGCAAAATATTCTATACATCATGATTACATAAATTTGCTAACATATAAACGTTTTTTGCGTTCGATATACAGACTTGTGCTTTTATCAGAGCACTACACTCCTTTCTACCCCAAATTTGTTTTTCTTCGGAAATTACTGTGCCGTAGGACTATGTACAATACCCTGCGAGCCATTCAGTCATAAAAACTACAACGGGACGAAATATGACCAAATATTCTTTCAGAGTTTCTCGAAAGCAAATCCCAGCCTTTCACCTATTCGCAGTTTTTCATTTAGGTTTTTTCGCTTGCTTCCATTACGTTAATTATACAAGAACTCAAGCGCTTAAGTTTTATTCCAATTAATTTGTATTACATCAGCATAGCAAAGGTTGATTAATTCCAAAGATGTGTCAAGCATATGCGACAATTATCTATTATGAAAACAATTATCGGGATAGCGTAATTGAATTGCGTACATGAAGCAACAAATTAGTACAATGGAACTGCGACAATCGCAGATAATTGATTTATATTTTCCTTTTGTTTGATGTAGTATGTCGCTCCCGTATTTTGGTACGGCTGCCTGATCAGTTCCAGAATAATCAGTCATCTCATTCTTCTCAGACCAGTGCAATATGGAAAATTTCATCGCTGATCCAACTAATTAAAATTTCAATTTTTGCAATAAGCTCGTAGTATACAGATAATTAAGAATCGACGAGAGAACAAAATTGATCATTATTTGTTCAAGTAAATCCCAAGCATGAAATTAGTAGTATTCTTTATATTATAGCTTTACAGCATTTGTAAAGGCAATGTACGCAGTCAATTCAAAAAAGTTAGTGTTGAGTATTAAACAATAGTTGATGTAAATTACAGAAGCATCACCGTTATATTCATGCCAGCAAGCTTAATCCTATTCCCATTCCAGGTTTTTTTGAAGTAATCGCTCCAATATCGTATTACTCAAAATTCAAGCAATGAAGTCTTTCTTGAAGAGGAGCATCAGCGAAGAACTTACCGTATAAAAAAGTTTAGTAGGAAAAAGAGCTACTTGGTTAAGGAAGACCAAAGCCAATTCTTTTCAAATAGGCAAGAATATGCTTTTGTGCCGAAGCCATCTACATCAAATATGGCTCGAATACTGAATCCAGTCTATCTGAGACCAAGCAGTTAGCTGTACCGTTTGAAATTTTTGTTTTGTTGTGAAAATGAGTTGTATGATAGAAGATCTAGAGCAGCTTTTGCGATCCTAGGTTCATTCGCATCAAGAAATTTCCGAATCGACACTTATTTAGTTATTTCTCGATACGCAAGCAAAAAATCGTAGAACCTGCCGATAAAGGCCGATTAAGAAAGTACAAGCAGACTATGCATATTAAGTTCGGTCCCGAATTTTCTAGCTAACGAAATGAATTTGTACTAGAGCTGGTACTTCGGTTTTGGCTGCAATAAAGAGAAATAATTTAGCAAGTAGATTTTGGAATGCTGTTACTTAGATACTCCTGTTACAAATTAATTCAATTAGACGCGGAAAATCTTATTCATCGTCTTCGCCTTCACTTTAACCTCTTTAGTTCGTAGAGTACTTCTTCAGAAGAAGAACAATCGAATCGGGCCAATACTCATTGTAAAACAGTGTCAAAGGTCGCAGAAATTCACGGTGGAATTTGCTTCTTCTTTTCAACATTATTCAACGTCGTTGTCGTCGGCTCCAAGTCCATTTTTCTCAGTACAAAGAAGCATGAACCGCTTAACAAAGCACACTGTATTTAATGATCGCCAGCATTTGGCTTCTTACAAGGAGATTAACTCATACTATTAACCTTCATCGAACTGTGCTAAAAAATGCATCTCTGAGAATATAGTGCGCCGAATCTGAAACGCTTATGCAGCAATCAATGACGTCTATCATAACAAGAAAATCTACAGGCCGTCTATTCCAACTCTGGTAAATGCGTCTATATAAATAAAACTATGTCCTCGTTCAAAGCGGCCAATTATTCTGAAATGCCAAAAATCGACAATCCCGTCAATTAATTTGAAACGAAGGGAGTAAATGAGAATAAATCGTCACTAGATTCGGTCCTTGACTCAACTTTTCGAATTCTATAGGGACGATTTGCCAATGAATCCTTCTTCATCGCCACTCTCAAGCATCCCAATTCGTTTTAAATGATGATTCATACTCTGTTAGTAGAATAGCGAAGTTGTTCATACAATGAACGAAAATTGACTTCAATTGTATCAATTCGCTGAACTCAACTTAACAAATATTGCGTCTCGGCTTCATAGAATGCGCAAAGCAACAGCATTAAAAACTGACAATCGGATCAGACGATCCTAAAATGGTTTTTTACTTTAAGTAATGAGCAATTTAGCTTGGGTACACTGTTAAAATTTGTAGTGCTTGAAGCAATAGAGAGAAACATCGCCGTACAGATGTATTGTTTTTTATCTCTGTTCGAATTCCTCAGAATACGTTTTCGACTGTTTTCTGCTCTTCGTAACCCAGTAGTTGTATTTTTTGAGTGATTTCATTAGACTTTCGACTGAGACAACTTCGGTATCCTATTTGGATCTGTCACTGAACACGGCATGTAGTCAATCAGGGGCTTGTCCTCACTCATACAGCCAACTCGTAACGTTTTTGACAACCGAAACGCATTGTTCCCTGTTTCTACGCACGTCGACAACATTGCTGGCAGACACTGAATCGGAAATAGACAGCAGATCTTGAGTAAACAACTGTCGATTTCGCTCTACATTTATCCTCGTCCACACAGTCTCTACGAACAATTCGCATGTGCCTCAGCCCGCCTTCCTACGTGGCAATGCTGTGAATGCACCCTCCGTACAGTACAGTACTTTTCTTCGCTCGGATCTTTACAGTATATTTTTCATTTCCAACACCCAGCTACTTTGTAAATCCTCTAATCTATTTGTTTCTTTGAGCATGCAGTGTGAAACCTTTCCCAAGGTACTTACAATAAACCGCTGTGGATAACAGCTTGTATCATAGCATAAGATGGACAGCTGCACAAGTATGACTTCGAGCATGAGTAAATTGACCAACGCATGTACCTTTCATTTTCATTCTCATTCCCGATAAATACCATACAGTGTACCCAATCACCGGATAACCAAACGACTCAACAGGCGACCAACGAACTCAATACGTGATCAATTCAGCCTATTCACTCACCCAACACCCACAACCTTGCATCACCGCCACAACCCAAACACCTAGCATTTCACCTTTTGACGAAAGTCTCAACACTTACCATCCACCCTTCCTACACCATCGATGCTTCCCTTCACCACCAATATCATTAATGCTTGCTACAATGGCCAATTCATTTCCCTAAATTACTGGGTCTATGGAAAAGGTCGACGCGTCGACGGTTACATCACCTCCTTCGAACAATTGAGGATCAAGCTCCGTTCCAAGTTCCACCTCACCGAACTTACTTTGTACTCAATCGTTGAGCGCAAACTTCGACTGATTGTGTCTGACAACCACCTGGTTGCTGCACTCTCCCGCCTCCAGAAAGGCAGCAACCTCCTTCTGCACGTTTACCAGCATCAACCAATCCAACATCTGCCAAAAATCAAATCACAACCCAAACCTTATCCACACATCACTCGCAACAAACCTTCTCATCGGCAACCATATTCCAACCGCAGCCAACACTGCACCCTACGCATCCGACTAAAAATCTATCAAACGTTGTGCTTGTTGCCTCATCAAACAGAAAACTACAAGCATCACATCACCGCCAAATATTAATCTCACTTTCATCATATCCCTAACACGAGGAATATGTAAAGTGCTGGAAGACTCACCTCTTTTTCAACCTTGTTTGATTATGTTTTACGTACTGCGTTGTATTGCAAGAATTGAGAAAGTTATGGTATTTGTAATTGAGTATCATTCAATATGAAGTGAATATTATCCTGTAAATTGTCAAATTTCTGTTGGGGGTGTATGGAATACAATCTATCAGGCAATTCGGGCAGTTTCGGACCAAACATCCTTCCTCGTTTCGATAAAAAGATCCTCTTCCTACCTTCGAAAAGTGCCAAATCTCGAATAAGCACTAGTTCTACGAGACATTCGTTGTTAAACCACCTCGAAAAATGCTACTAACAGCCTATTCTGCACAAGAGAATATAGGCTCACTATTCGACGATTATACAGAAAGGAGCAGTCATGCTCACACAGGTGATAAATGCTTGACAGTCAATACGTTCTGATCATCTGTTCCTCTCTAGAGCTCTCTTCCGTATTTCTATGCGCGGGACAAGAAGCTTTCTAAGATCGAAGGCTTTGAGTTGATAATTTCCACGTCCTTCACAGTCCAATACCAATTAAAATGATATTACAGTGCCACATATTCGAAGTTCAATTCCTACCTGAGCGAGTACATAACAATGCAAAGCCGAATTTCATGCAGCTATACAAAAAACGAATTGAATTGATGACACGTAGGTACACGATTAGTTCAAGCAAGCGACATCGCGGGCTAATACTATGCCTTGAAGCTGTTGCATCGCAACACTTCGCATCTCGTACAGTATCGGCAAACAGTTCAGGACAGTATGCACATTAGCAAGGGTTTTATTTTGAGCCAATGAGCTACATTATTGTGTCAGATGTGAATATTTCATTGGGTGATGTGAAATAATGCTGATTACGTTTATGCTGTCCCAGGATGTAATTGCGGCTCATGGACAACACTGCAGACATTGCATTCTGTCAGTTCGAAAGTTAACCAGTGTGTCAGAGCACTTCGTGCACCACGCCGCACTACCCACTTTGCCCAGTGTAGAATACTGTACTGTACTTGTGGAGTACAGTGCTACTGCACTCCATGTAATTACAGGCATGTAAAACAATAATACACCTCTCCTGCTTCCGTCCGCGAATTCTTAGGAAATGGGGAAAAATCGAAACTCCATTTGGTAGGTCTCTATTGTTCTTTATGTCAAATGGAAACGCACTATGTTGTATCATTAGCTCAATCAGATGAGCTACTGCATGAAAGATCGCGACACACCATGTTCGCCGCAGGATCGAGAGTTTGAAGTCACTGATAAACTATCTGACTCGTCTCCAACAAATGAAAATGAGTCATGAAAGTGTAGAAAGACAGTTATCGAGGCAGAGCCGATCTCCTTGTTGTGTATTTTTGGAATACGTTTATTTTGAGCGGCGGGGACCCCACGGCTCTCGACTGGGGAATAGTGTCGAAGCTAGCGCAACTAGTGAAGAAGAACCGCAGCAGCATCTACGTCAATGTGTACAAGTTGAAGCGGCTTTCAGAAGTTTAGAAGAACTGCATTTATAGCATCGAGCCGTATTCGACCTAATAAGATGTCAGTGAAAAGCCGCTTAAGAGATCAGAAACAAGTTTAAATTGCGATGGATTCTAGAGGGACATGTCGTGTGAATCTGTAATATATCGGTGAGCTACAAATTGAAAGGTTTCTACAGTTTCGTGTAGTGTTAGAATTGGACACAACTGCCGCAATAGTCGAAGGTGAGGGTGGATAATTCGTTTATTCGACTGGCACGTTCGGAGAGCTATCGATATGCATGAATGCATAGCTGTGCCTCGTCACCTATAATGACTGGCGAATTGCACAGGCTGTCGATATGAACACAAGCACCGTATTGACATGCGACTAAATGCGGCTATCGAACACTCATCACCATGTCTGTA
>JAAUYH010172243.1_pt1 | contig 15094 bp, 16 predicted proteins | sample 7278061 | NCBI WGS metagenome assembly JAAUYH01 (sample SAMN14350203, study PRJNA611818) | marine sediment metagenome | isolation source: surface marine sediment (0.6m) | place: French Polynesia: Moorea | collected 2018-08
CAGAAAGACCACATGTGTCAGGCGCGGGATCATCGCATCGCCCCAGCCGGTCGCCGAACCCGAGAAAACCCAATCCGCGCGCGGCAGGAACACGTCGCGCATCAGCGCCACCCTCTCTTCTACTGGCCGCTTTTCCTGAAACGGCGGATCGTTTGGGCGCCAGAAGAAATCGTCGGCGTCGAACGCCTGGCTTTCAAGCGCCGAGGCCAGCCCCCGCGCAAGCGTCGAGGTGCCGGTGCCGCTGGCACCGAGGATGTGGATGCGGCGGGCCACCTATGGGATCAGGCGCCGGTGCCGATCGGGCAGGTCACGCCGGTCCCACCGATCCCGCAATAGCCGCCGGGGTTCTTGGCGAGGTATTGCTGGTGGTAATCCTCGGCATAGTAGAACTCGGGCGCGTCCACGATCTCGGTCGTGATCGCGCCATAACCGGCTTGGGTCAGACGCGGCGCGAACTCGGCCATGGTGCGTTCGGCGGCAGCGCGCTGCGCCTCGGAATACACGTAAATGCCCGAACGATACTGCGTACCGCGATCGTTACCCTGGCGCATGCCCTGCGTGGGGTCGTGGCCCTCCCAGAACACCTGCAAGAGCTCGTCGTAGGACACCACCGACGGATCGTAGATCACCCGCACGACCTCATTGTGCCCGGTCTGGCCGGTACAGACCTCCTGGTAGGTCGCATTCGGGGTGAACCCGCCGGCATAGCCGACCATGGTCACCCAGACGCCCGGCAGATTCCAGAACATCCGCTCCACGCCCCAGAAACAGCCCATGCCGAACATCGCCTCTTCCATGCCCTCGGGCACCGGGCCCTTCAGCGGGCGGTCGTTGACGAAATGCGTGGCCGCCGTGGGGATCGGCTCGGCGCGCCCCGCGAGCGCGTTCTCGGCCGAGACCATTTCCGATTTCTGTCGCAGAAGTCCAAACATCGCAGATCCCCTTTTCGTCTGCCTTGATATGTCGGCTGGTAGGGCCGGAATTCAAGATGCGCGCTTCGCGACCCGCACCGGTAGCCCTATCGCCCTGTGGCCTGTCGGGATCAGTCCTCGACCGTCGGGGTCCAGTAGCCCTCGACCACCTCGACCTCGTCGTCGCCCGGCCAGGGTGGCGTGGTAACGGCGACTACCTTGATCCGGCCCGAGACCGGCGCCTTGACCTGAAAGCTGCAGCCGACGGGGATGCGGAAACTGTCGCCCGCGCCGACCTCGATCGGGGAGCCCTCGTAGAGATCGCTGCGCCAGATCGCAAACCGGCCCTCGAGCACGTACCAGAGCTCTTCCACCGTCTTGTGCCGCACCGCACGCCCAGTCTTGCCCTCGCCAAGCTCAAAATGCGCCATGCTGCCGCCCGTGCCGCTGATCAGGATGCGGACATCCAACCCATCGGCGGCCACCACATCCGGCTGGCCCGGCAGCGATTTCGTGAAGTCATCGTCGTAACGGGGCCGGTCCATGCTCACTCCGCCGGGGCTGGCGCAAAGCGCGAGAACACCGTCTCGTTGCCCGGCTCCGGGTGCCGCGGGATCATCAGCGCCAGCGACAGCGACACCATCGCCATGCAAGCAGCAAGGCCGAACACCGCCCCCGGCGAGGTCACCCAGAGATAGCCAAGTGCCGCCGGCAGAAACACCGCCGCGATATGGTTGATGGTAAAGGCCACCGCCGCGGTGGGCGCGATATCCTGCGGGTCCGCGATCTTCTGGAAATACGTCTTCAGCGCGAAGGCCAACGCGAAGAACAGGTGATCGAGCACGTAAAGTGCCGCCGCAAGCATCACCCCCCAGCCGAAATAGTAGATGCCCCCGTAAGCCAGGAACACGCAGGTCAGCCCGACATATTCAAACGCCAGCGCCCGCCGCTCCCCCCAGATCGCCACCGCCTTCCCCATCAAGGGCGCGAAGGCCATGTTCGCAAGGTAGTTGATCAGGAACAGCGCCGTGACCTCGTGCACCTCGAACCCGAACCGCTCGACCATCATGAAGGCCGCGAAAACGAGGAAAATCTGCCGCCGCGCCCCCGACATGAATTGCAGCGCGTAATAGAGCCAGTAGCGCCGCTTCAGCACCATCTTCTTGGCCTGCGGATGCGGCGCCTCGAACTGCGGATAGGCCAAGAGGCAGAACAAAGCGATCGCCACCGTGATCCCGCCCGCCGTCAGGTAGACGAAATTGTAGCTGAGATCGAAGGTCTTCCAGGTCACCACCAGAAGGCCATAGGCCAGCAACGACGCCCCCGACCCAATCGACACGATCCAGCCCAAGATCTGCGGCGCGCGTTTCTTCTCGATCCACTGCAGCTGCAAAGACTGGTTCACCGTCTCGAAATAGTGAAACCCGATCGAGGACAGCATCGTCACCGTCAAAAGCCCCGCCAATGACGGAAACCACGCCGTCACCGCCGTCGCCGCCCCGAGCATCAGCAAAGACACGATCCCAAGCACCTGCTCGCGCATGAAGAGGATGATCGCGATCACCCCGATGGCGAAGAATCCCGGGATCTCGCGCACCGTGTGCAGCCAGCCGATCTCCACCCCGGTGAAGCTCGCCGCCTCGATGACGAAGTTGTTGAGCAAGGCCGACCAGGTCGAAAACGCAATCGGCATCGCAAAGGCCATCAGAAACAAGAGCGCCACCGGCCGCCGCCAAACCGGCAGGCCGCGCGCATCTTCAAGCTTCACGATCCGTCCCATCCCAGCGCCTTACGCCGAAATCAGCACGATTGCACGTCTCAAACGCGCACGGCCTGATCTGGATCAAGGCAGATCGCGCCGCAGCGCAGCATGGTCCCGCGCAAGAATCGAGGGACATATGGACATACTCGCCATCGTCGAACGCATCGGAGAGGCGCCAACGGCCGCGCTTTTCGGCCTGATCACCGGCCTTGTCTTCGGTATCGCCGCGCAACGCTCGCGTTTCTGCCTGCGCGCCGCGACGGTGGAATTCGCCCGCGGCGATCTCGGTCCCCGCACCACGATCTGGCTTCTGTGCCTTTCCACCGCGCTCGTCTGGGTTCAGGGCGCGCAACTCCTCGGACTGATGGACACGTCCGAGGCGCGCATGATGGCCGTCACCGGCTCCTGGTCCGGCGCCATAATCGGCGGCCTGCTCTTCGGCATCGGCATGGTGCTGGCGCGCGGCTGTTCCGGCCGCCTGCTGGTGCTCGCCGCCACCGGTAACCTGCGCTCCGTCGTCTCCGGGCTGATCTTCGCGGTCGTCGCGCAAATGAGCCTCAATGGCTGGCTCTCGCCCCTGCGCGACCGGCTCGCCGCGCTCTGGACGACGCCAGGCGGCCGGAATGTCGACCTGCTGGAAAGCGTCCCCGACGCCACAGGCCTCATCCTCGGCCTGATCATCGCGCTCATTGCCCTGGCGCTCGCCTGGCGCAACCGCATCGGCGCGCGTACGCTGGTCTTCGCCTCCGGCGTCGGCTTTGCCGTTGCCCTCGGATGGGCGCTCACCTTCGGGCTCAGCCAGGTCAGCTTCGACCCGGTTCAGATCGAAAGCGCCACCTTCACCGGCCCCAGCGCCAACACGCTGATGTTCTTTCTCAGCCAGAACGCGGTGCTCGAATTCGACATCGGCCTGGTGCCCGGCGTCTTCCTCGGCGCCTTCCTGGCCTCGGTCCTGACGAAAGAGTTCGAGTTCCAGGGCTTCCAGGATGCCGACAACATGAAGCGCGCAATGACCGGCGCCGCGCTGATGGGCTTCGGCGGCATGCTCGCGGGCGGCTGCGCCATCGGCGCGGGCGTGACCGGCGGCTCGATCTTCGTCGGCACCGCCTGGGCCGCGCTGAGCGCGATGTGGGCCGGCGCCATCCTCACCGACTGGCTCGTCGACCAACGCCCCCTCCGCGCCGCCGCCTGAGAGGCGCGTTCCTCTTTGGATCAGTCAAGGTTGCGCAGCACCGCGCAGCGGCTTGACCTTTACTGATCCAAAGAGGAACACACCCTCGCCCATGACCGGCCCTAGGCCGGTCTTCTCAGCAGAATCCTATAGACCTCGCAACCAGCACCACGCCGACAATCTGGCTGTCGCATCGCAACCCGCGGCGCGCGCCCGCAGCCGAAGGCGGAGGGCGCGAAAGACCAGCGCCGCGCGTGAGCGCGGCACAACCGGGTCACGCCGCCACCCGGGCCACTTCCGCCGCAATGGCCCGTGCCTCGATCCCCGATTGCCGCAACTGCCCGTCCGCCGAGGCCTTGTAGGAACAGAAATAGAGGCCCGGAACCGCCGCCGGCGCGCCTGACACCAACGGCCGGCCCAGGTCATCCAACGCCCCCGGCACCTCCAGCACCGGCCGCAAATCCACCCTGTACCCGGTCGCCAGGATCACCGCGTCGAGCTCCCACCGCGACCCGTCGTCAAACACCATCGCCCCTGGCTCGAACCGCGCAATCCCCGGCGCCACCGAAATCCGGCCCGCCTTGATCGCCGGCAAGGCGCCCACGTCGATCAAAGGGATCTGCCCGTCCTCGATCACCTGCGCCGCCGGACCCTTGGCCGCACTGCGCATCCCGTAATCCTCGGGCCGGCCGATCTTGGCGCGCAGCAGCGGGGCGGTCAGCGCATCGGCCCAGCTATACGGGATGACCTTGCGCAAGCCCCCCATCGAGGTGATCGGGATCCCGAAAAGTTCCTTGGGCAGGATGTTCACCGCGCTGCGCACCGAGACCGTCACCTCCGCTCCCGCCTCCACCAGGTCGAGCGCAATATCCCCGCCGGAATTGCCGAACCCCACCACCAGCACCCGCTGCCCGGCGAATCCGACGGCGCTCTGATATTCGGAGGAATGCAGCACCGCACCGCCAAACTCTGAGAGCCCCGGCCAGTCCGGCCGGTTCGGCGCGCCGTTGAGCCCGGTGGCAAAGACCACCACGTCTGCCGTCTCCACGCCCTCGCAGTGCTCCACGGTCCAGGGCGCCCCGGGCCGCACCGCCGTCACCTCGACCGCGAAGCGCGGCCGCAGCCCGAAACCCGCTGCGTAGTCTTCGAGATAGGCGATCATCTCCGCCCGGCTGGGATACTTGCCATACCGCTTCGGCATCGGCCGATACGGCAACCCCGACCGCCCCCGGGCCGTGTGCAGATGCAACCGGTCGTAATGCCCGTGCCAGGAGGCCCCGATCCGGTCCGCACGCTCGAGGATCTCCACCGCGACGCCGTCGCGCTTCAGACAGGCCGCCACGGCCAGCCCCGACGGCCCCGCACCGATCACGATGGCCTTCATCATCGTTTCTCCCGATGGTCCAATCGCAGGCTGGCACGGCCGCACGCACGGCACAAGCACCCGCGTCCCGGATTCACTGTTAGCGCAATCACAAACAAAATCAGAGGTTTAGCATAGTGTCCTAGCTAGGACATTTCCCGTTTCAATAAAAGCTCTGCGGATCGATATCGATCGACAGCCGCAAATTCGCCGGCAATTTCACCTGTCCCACCCATGCCGCAAGCGCCGCCTGCAGCGGCGCCCCTTTCTCTGCCTTCACCAAGAGCCGCACCCGGTGCCGCCCCCTGATCCGCGCGATCGGCGCCGGCGCCGGCCCATAGACCTGCGCCCCGATCCGCCGCAGCGGCGCGTCCTTCCGCGCGAGCACTCCACCCAGATCGAACACCTCCTGCACGTCCGGCGAGCTCAACAAGATCCCCGCCATCCGCCCATAAGGCGGCACGCCGGCCTGGCGCCGCTCGGCGGCCTCGGCGCGCCAGAACCCGTCCTCGTCGCCCGACAGGATTGCCCGGATCACGCCATGCTCGGGCTGATAGGTTTGCAAGAGCGCCAGCCCCTTTCGCCCGGTCCGCCCCGCCCGGCCCGAGACCTGCCGCATCAGCTGAAACGTCCGCTCCGCCGCGCGCAGGTCCGACCCCTGCAGCCCCAGATCCGCGTCGATCACCCCCACGAGCGTCAGCAGCGGGAAATTATGCCCCTTCGCCACCAGCTGCGTGCCGATGATGATATCCGCCTCGCCAGCGGCGATCGCCTCGATCTGCGCCTTCAGCGCCCGGGCCGAACCGAACAAGTCGGACGACAAAACCGCGATCCGCGCTTCGGGAAAGAGCGCCGCCGTTTCCTCGCCCAGCCGCTCCACCCCCGGCCCCACGGGGGCGAGCCGATCCTCGGCCTCGCAGGACGGACACTTCTCAGGGATCGGCTTGGTCTCACCGCATTGATGACAGACCAGCCGCCTCAGAAACCGGTGCTCCACCATGCGCGCGTCACAATGATCGCAACCGATCTGATGGCCGCAGGCCCGGCAGATCGTCACCGGGGCATAGCCGCGACGATTGAGAAACAACAAGGCCTGCTCCCCCGCTTCCAGTCGCGCCTCCACCGCCCGCTGCAGCGTGGGCGAGATCCAGCGATTGCCCGGCAAAGCCTCCAGACGCATGTCGATCGCCCGCATCTCGGGCAGTTCCGCCGCTCCGAACCGCGCGCCAAGCTGCAAGAGCCGGTACTTGCCCGCCTCGGCATTGGCCCAGCTTTCCAGTGACGGCGTGGCCGAGGCCAGCACCACCTGCGCCGAACAGATCGACGCGCGCAGCACCGCCATGTCGCGGGCGTTGTACAATACCCCATCCTCCTGCTTGTAGGAGGTGTCGTGTTCCTCATCGACGACGATCAGCCCGAGGTCCTGGAACGGCAAGAACAGCGCCGAGCGCGCGCCCACCACCAATTGCGCCCCGCGCTCGCTGACCATGCGCCAGGCCCGGCGGCGCTCGGTCATCGTCACGCCCGAGTGCCACTCCGCCGGCCGCGCGCCCAACCGTTCCTCGACCCGTGCGAGAAATTCCCCGGTCAAGGCGATCTCCGGGAGCAAGACCAGCGCCTGCCGTCCGCGGGACAGGCACTCCGCCACCGCCTCTAGATAGACCTCGGTCTTGCCCGACCCCGTCACGCCCTTCAAAAGCGTCGTGCCATAGTCGCCACCGGCCACCGCTGCGCGCAACTCGCCCGCCGCCGCGGCCTGATCCTCGGTCAGCTCCACGCCGCCAAAGTCGGGATCGAGCCGCGGATAGGGAAGGTCGCGGGGGCTGTCCTCCTCCAGAACCACACCCTGCTTCACCAGCCCCTTGACCACCGAGGACGTCACCCCGGCGGCCTCAGCCAACTCCTTCAGCGTAAAGGCCAACCCGCCATACTCCACCAACGCCGCCAACACACGCCGCCGCGCATCCGTCTCTCGATCCGGCACCCCGGATCCCAACCGGTAGACCTTGCGCATCGATGGAGGATCGCCGAGACCCGGGGACCGCGTCGCCAGCCGCAGCATCGCCGGCATCGGGGTCAGCGTGTAGTCGGCGGCTCGGCCGAGGAACTCCATCATCTCGGCTCGCATCGGCACGGCATCGAGCACCCGGATCACCGAGCGGATCTTGGCGGGGTCATAGTCGCCCTTGCCCGGCCCCCAGACCACGCCCAGCACCTTGCGCGGGCCCAAGGGCACCTCGACGAAAGCGCCCAGATGGCAGCCGCCCTCGGAGGCCTTGTAATCCAGAATACGGTCGAGCGGTTGCGCGGTCAGAACGCCGACCAGGTCACCTTCGTCGAAGAAGGATCGCTCTGCCACCCCGGCCTAGCCCTGCGCCCGCCGCAACGTCGCGGTGGCCACGCCCATGGCGATCAAGGCCCCGCCGCCCGCGCGGGTGAGCCAGGCGATCACGCCGGGCCGCCCGATCACGTCGCGCATGCGCGCGGCCAGGAGCGCGTAGATCAACGCGTTCACCGCCGCGAGGCCCACGAAGGTCGCCACGAGGATCGCGAATTGCGGCAAGAGGGCCGCGTCGGGCCGGATGAACTGCGGCACGAAGGCGATGAAAAAGGCGATGGATTTGGGGTTCAGCGCCGTCACCGCGCAGGCATGCCAGAAGACGCGGCCCTGCGACAGTCCCGCCGCATCGGGCGTGACCGTCAGCCCCGCGTCCCGCGCACTCATCAACAGCTTGATGCCCAGGTACACCAGATACGCCGCGCCCACCCATTTCAGCACCGTGAACAGCGTCGCCGAGGCCAGAACCAGCGCCCCCAACCCCGCGAGCGACGCCGACATCGCAATGAAATCGCCCAAAGCCACGCCCAACGCCGTCGAGACCGCCACCTTGCGGCCATGCCCGATCGCGTAACTCAGGACCAACAGAACCGTCGGCCCCGGGATCAGCAGCAACGCGGTCGTCGCCGCCACGAAAGCCAGCCACAACGTGAGGTCCATGAGTGCTCCTTTCCGGCCTTTAGCTACCCGCCCGGATCGTTTATCAGGGCAGCCATCCAATGTGCCAGCGATGAGGACACACGATATGAAATTCTTTGTCGATACCGCCGATGTCGAAGCGATCGCCGAACTCAACGATCTGGGCATGGTCGATGGCGTGACCACCAACCCCTCGCTGATCATGAAATCGGGGCGCGACATCAAGGAGGTCACGAAAGAGATCTGCAACATGGTCGACGGCCCGGTGAGCGCCGAGACCGTGGCGTTGGATGCCGACGGCATGATCGCCGAGGGGCGCGAGCTTGCGAAGATCGCCGACAATATCGCCATCAAGGTGCCGCTGACCTGGGCCGGGCTGAAGGCCTGCAAGACGCTCACCGGCGAGGGCCGCATGGTCAATGTCACGCTGTGCTTCTCGACGAACCAGGCGCTTTTGGCTGCAAAGGCGGGGGCAACGTTCATTTCCCCGTTCATCGGCCGCTTGGACGATCTCAACCTCGATGGCATGGAACTTATCGCCGATATCCGCCAGGTCTATGACAATTACGACTTTCGCACCGAGATCCTCGCCGCCTCGATCCGGTCGGCGAACCACATGTCCGAGGCCGCCAAGATCGGCGCAGATGTGGCAACCGCGCCACCCGGTGTGATCAAAAAGATGGCCGAGCACGCCCTGACCGACAAAGGACTGGACGGGTTCCTGTCGGATTGGGCAAAAACGGGTCAGAAAATACTCTGAGGCGCGCCAGACGCCTCGGGATAAGAAAAGAACGAGGCATATATGGCGAGCGAGCAGGCGCTGATCACGGATGATTTGCGCGATAAAATCATTTCCGAGCCCGAACTGATCCTGGAAGACCGGGTTCTGATGAACGCGCTGATTGCCGCCAATGAAAAGGTCATGGGCGGTAATATCATCGACCTGCGCGGCATCGCGATGGAGCGGATGGAGGCGCGGCTCGACCGGCTCGAAGAGACCCATCGCAACGTGATCGCTGCCGCTTATGAGAACCTCGCCGGCACCAACCAGGTGCATCGCGCGGTGCTGAAAATGCTGGATCCGGGGGAATTCGACGATTTTCTCGGCAATCTCGGGGACGAGGTCGCCGACATCCTGCGGGTCAATGCGCTGAAGCTGGTGCTGGAAAGCGCCGTGCAGTCCGACGACCCGGCGGTGGAAAAGCTGGGCGAGGTGCTGACGGTGGTGGAGCCTGGCTTTGTCGACGCCTATCTCACCCGCGGGCGCAACGTGCCGGTGCGCCAGGTCACCCTGCGCCAGGTCCAGCCCGAGACCGCCGAGATCTACGGCGAGGCCGCCGACTGGATCCGGTCCGAGGCTTGTCTGCGTCTCGATCTGGGCGGCGGGCGGCTGCCGGGCATGATGGTGCTGGGCGCCGAGGATCCGCATCAGTTCACGCCCACCCAGGGCACCGATCTTCTAAGCTTCTTTGCCGGCGTCTTCGAACGGGCGATGCGCCGCTGGCTGTCGTGACGGCGGCGCCCGGGGGGGACCTTTCTGCCATTTCGCCCGCAATGCGCGACGCTTTGGAGCTCTGGCTTGCACAATTGCGCGCTTTGGACGGGGCAGCCGAAAACACGCTTCTGGCCTACCAGGCGGATGTTCTGGGGTTTCTGGCCTTCATCACGCGGCATCGTGGCGAGGCGACGGGGCTCGGGCCACTGTCGCGGTTGACGGTCTCGGACATGCGCGCCTGGATGGCCTTCGAGCGCGGTCGCGGCGTGGCGGCGCGGTCCCTAGCGCGGTCTCTGTCGGCGGTGAAGAGCTTCATGGCGTGGCTCGCAGAGCGCGAGGGGTTCGACCCCACGGCGGTGCTGTCGACCCGCAGCCCCAAGTTTCAGAAAAAGCTGCCCCGGCCTTTGTCGGAGGACGCAGCTGTGGCGATGCTGGAAACGGTGGAGCTGCAATCGATGACCGGCTGGATCGCGGCGCGGGACGTGGCTGTGGTGACACTGCTTTACGGCTGTGGGCTGCGGATTTCGGAAGCTTTGGGGCTGACCGGCGCGGCGTCTCCGCTTGGCGAGGTGCTACGGATCCGGGGCAAGGGCGGGAAAGAGCGCATTGTGCCGGTGATCGGCGCGGCGCGGGACGCGGTGGCGCGCTATGTGCGGGCTTGCCCGTATCCGGTAGAGCCCGAGGCACCGCTGTTTCGGGGCGCGCGCGGCGGCGCGCTGCAGCCGCGGCTGGTGCAGAAGGCGATGCAGCAGGCCCGGATGCAGCTCGGCCTGCCCGCCACGGCGACCCCGCACGCGATGCGGCACAGTTTTGCGACGCATCTCCTGTCGGCGGGGGGCGATCTGCGGGCGATCCAGGAACTTCTGGGCCACGCGTCGCTTTCGACCACGCAGGCCTATACGGCAGTGGATACGGCGCGGCTGATGGAAGTCTACGAGAAGGCGCATCCGAAAGCGTGAGCGGCGACGTCGGTTCCAGAGAGGGATTGCGCCGGCTTTGGCGTCGCCCGGCGGCGGCCCCGTCCCTGCGGACCGGGGCCGCAGCACCAGTTTTTCGTCAACAGCGCCAGAGGGTTGGCAAGCATGGCCCGGCTAAGCCGTTGCAACGCCACCGCTTTCGGGTCATGACGGGGTCATGACGGATCGGGTCAAGGCGTTGATGGTGCACCTGCTCACCGCGACGGGCATCGTGTTTGCCATGCTGGCGATGCTTGCGGCGGTGGAGGAGAAGTGGAGCCTGATGTTCGTCTGGCTGGTCGTCGCCTTCGTCGTGGACGGCATCGACGGGCCGCTCGCCCGAAGATACGACGTCAGAACCCACGCGCCGCAATATGACGGCGTGATCATGGACATGATCGTCGACTACATCACCTATATCTTCATCCCGGCCTATGCGCTCTTCAAATCCGGCCTGCTGCCCGGTTGGACAGGCTGGATCGCGATCATCGTGATCACTTTCGCCAGCGTCATGTACATGGCCGATACCCGCATGAAAACAAAGGATTATTCCTTCGCAGGCTTCCCGGCCTGCTGGAACATGGTGGTGCTCGTGCTCTTCGCCTGGCAGCCGCATTTCTACGCCATCCTCGGTATCGTGATCGTGCTGGCCATCGCGATGTTCACGCCGCTGAAATTCATTCATCCGGTGCGTACGGCGCGCTGGCGGGCGTTGTCGCTGCCGATGGCTCTGGCCTGGACCTTCTTTGCCGGCTGGGCGGCCTGGGTGGATTTCTACCCCGAGAGCTGGGCGCTTTGGGGGCTGGTGGTGACCTCGGCCTACCTGCTCTTCGCGGGGGTCCTGCAGCAGCTGATCCCAGTACGGAAACGGCGGGAATCGGCGATATGAATCGCATATGAATTCCATATGACTCGCATATGAGTCCGGGCCTTCGATCCGCGGCGGGTTTGCGGAAATCCTCAATCGAAAATCCGCCCGACCCGTCGTCAGATCAGCAGCGAGGCCGCGCCCTCGAGTTTCAGCAGCGCCACCTTCGCCTCGACCCCGCCCCGCCCGGAGAAGCCGCCAAGGCCGGACGCCGCGAGTACCCGATGGCACGGGATCAGGATCGGGATCGGGTTGGCACCGCAGGCCTGCCCGATCGCCTGTGCCGAAACACCCAAGTCCCCCGCTAGATCGCCGTAGATCCGGGTCTCACCGAAGGGGATGGCGCGGAGCGCGGCGTAGAAGTCCTGTTGGAAGGCCGAGCCGCGCGGCGCCAGCGGCAGGTCGAAGGTCTCGCGCTCGCCGGCGAAATACTCGCGGAGCTGGTCGCGGGCCGCTTCGAGGACCGGATCGCTCTGAGGCGAATCCGGACGGTCTTCCCAGTCGAGCCGGGTGATGGCGCCGTTCTCGGCCCAAACCGTGAGCGGCCCGACGGGAGAGGACAGCGAGGCGTGGCTCATGGCAACCCCAGCCGGATCGGCCCCCGGGCCGTGAGCGGGTCAACCGGCACTCCTTTCTGCGTCACCTTCAAAGGCAGCGTGGCGGCCACCCGGCGCACGTCCTCCATCAGCGGGCGCCAGTCGGCGGCGAGCGCCCGAGCGGCCTCGGACGGGCAGAATGTCTTACCCGCGCCGCGGCGGTGGGCGAGGTCCATCAGGGCATCTTTTATGGCGGCATCGTCGGGCATGGCGGTCAGTCCAGCGGCGCGTGCAGCCGCGTTTCCGCGGTAATGATGCCGCCGCGATTGCCGATCTCTATGGAACCGTAGCGCTGTTTGAAGCACTCCGGCAGTGGCCGGTCGCCGGGGACCGAGAGCCAGAGGCGCAGCAAGTGGCGGCGCTTGGCGGGGTCGGGCCAGTCGGTGAAGCCTGTGCGGTCGTGGAGCTGGCTGTGGTTGTAGACGAATTGCATGTCGCCGGGTTGCAGTCGCATTTTCACATGCAGGGCGGGGTCGTTGGCGAGGGCGTCGAAGAGGTCGAGCGCCTCGATATGGGCGTGCGTCAGGCGCAATGCGCCCGGGAAGCGCTGCGCGCTGTCGATATATTGCCGCTGGTAGAAGACGGTGAGGTGACCGGCGTGCCAGCTGAGCGGCGGGATCGTCATGAAGGGCTGCGCGCCCTCGGGGATTTCGCCGCGCCGGTCGGTGGCGATCGGGTCGAAGAGCAGAGCGAGCAGGTCTGGGCGGCGAGCGCGCATCTCGTTGGCGATCGTCAGCGCCGAAACGAGCAGCGAGTCGCCGCCCTCTTGTGCATCCTGCAGGCACAAGAGACCCACCACATCAGCGCTGTCGGTGTGAAAGGTCTGCCGCGCCGAGGTCTGGTAGATGCGGGTGTTGGGGTCGTCGGCATCCCGGCCCACGTCACGCACATGGCCGAGGATATGCCCGGCGGCATTCTGCGACCGCGCCGAGCCCAGATGCGCGCCGATTCCGCAGAAGATCGCGGCGGCGGTGCGTTGGTCGTAGCGCCGGGTGGGCAGGCCGCGGATCACATCGACGCCGATGCCGTGGAGGAGTTGGTCGCGGAGCTTTTCAAGATGCCCGGCGAAGCTGGGCAGCGGAAAGGCGTCGGCGGTGATCTCCCCGATATCGCGGTTCAGCGAGAGATAGTGGCGAGCGGCGGCCTCCAGCTCGGCGATTTCTTCAGGGCTGAGATGGTTGAGCCAGCGCGTCTCGTCCGCCATCTCGGCGGCGGTCCAGGCGGCGGGACCGATGAAACGCGCGGGCAGGTCGGGAGGAAGCGGCATGGCAGTCTCGGGATGTTATGCGCCAAGATGACCGGGGCCAGCAATGCGGATCAAGCGGATTCTGACACGGACTCGCCTTGGCCCCCAGCGGCCATCCCGCTATCTGAGCATCACGCAGTATGAGGACATGCCATGCATCTCGGCCTGATCGGATTCGGCGCCATCGGCCAGTCTTTGGCGGGGCTCTCCGCCGGGCTGGAGACCCCGCTCACCGGCCTCACCGTGCTGGTCCGGCCCAACGCCAAGGCGCGGGTGCAGGCCGCAGGCTTGACCGCCACAGCCGACCTCGGAGGCTTCCTTGCGACCCGCCCCGATCTGATCATCGAATGCGCCGGGCACAGTGCCGTGGCGGAGTACGTCCCCGCGGGACTCGCCGCCGGGATCGACACCGTCATCGCCTCGGTCGGGGGCCTCACTGACACCGGACTTTTCGACCGGATCACGGAAGCCGCAAGGTCCTCCGGCGCCCGCGCCACGATCGCGCCGGGGGCCGTGGGTGGCATCGACCTGCTCTCGGCCTTGCGCGCCTCGGGCATCGACGCGGTGCGCTACACCGGGCGCAAACCGCCCGCCTCCTGGGCCGGCAGCCCGGCCGAGGACCTGCTCGATCTCGGCGCGCTCGCCGAGGCCACGCCGTTCTTCCAGGGCACCGCACGCGAGGCCGCCCGGCGCTTCCCGAAGAACGCCAATGTCGCCGCCACGGTTGCGTTTGCCGGGCTCGGGCTCGACGCAACGCAGGCCACGCTGATCGCCGACCCGGACGCGCCGGGCAACATCCACGAGGTCCAAGTCGAGGCACGCGACGCGGCCTTCACGATCCGCATCGAGGGCCGGGCGAGCGCCAACGCGCGCACCTCGGCCACCACGGCGCTGAGCCTCCTGCGCGAGGTGCGCAACCGGCAGGGGCCTGTTTCGATTTAAGGAGCGATCTAGCCCGGCAGCGCGCCCGTCAGCACGTAACGCAGCACCTCGACCACCTGCCGCGGCTCTTCCGCCACGGCCAGCGCGGCGGCATGCACCTCTTTCAGCGCGTGCTGGTGCTCGGGCGGGTTCAGCACGATCAGCGACTTGCCGAGCGCGGCCGCGTAGCCGGCATCGAAGGCCGCGTTCCACTGCTTGTACTTGTCGCCAAAGCGCACCACGACGACGTCGGCATCGGCGATGCCCTTGCGGGTGCGGATCGCGTTCACCATCGCGCCCTTGTGGTCGTGCCAGTACTTGTCGGGCTCGTCGCCCAGGATCGCCACCCCGCAATCGTCGCTCGCCGCATGATCCGTCACCGGGCTGTCAAAACTGACATCGAGGCCCTTTGCCCCGTCGATGATCTGCTCGCGCCAGTCAGTGTGGATCTCTCCCGACAGATAAACCTTCAGTCCCATGCCTTCGTCTCCTCTTTCGTTCCCAGATGACCCGCGGTGCGGGTCCGGCAAGCCCTAGCGCTTCAGAAGCGCGATCACCTCGGCATCCGAGGTCTGCCCGAACCGCTCATAGCCCTGCCCCACGGCGAAAAACGGCGACGGGGTCTTGAGGCACACCAGGTGGTCCACCAGCGGCCGCAGCTCCTCCAGCGTGTCCTCCGGCGCCAACGGAACGGCGAGGGTCAGGCTCGCCCCCCCTCGGTCCGCGAGCGCCTTCAACGCCGCTTTCACAGTCGCGCCCGTGGCGATGCCGTCATCCACCACCACCACGTCGCGCCCTTCCAGCGCCACCGGAGCCCGCCCGGCGAGG